>CEVF01074616.1_pt1 | contig 41937 bp, 42 predicted proteins | sample 356441 | NCBI WGS metagenome assembly CEVF01 (sample SAMEA2622765, study PRJEB7988) | marine metagenome | biome: marine biome (ENVO:00000447); feature: surface water layer (ENVO:00002042); material: "saline water (ENVO:00002010), including plankton (ENVO:xxxxxxxx)" | depth 5 m | reverse complement strand
CATTTCTTGCCTAGCACGAGTTTGACCCAAATATTCTTAGTATTATTATTTATAATTAGGAATCCTAACTATATTTGTAATACGATAGTGCAAACAACTAAAAATGTAATCAAAATGAACAAAGCAACTTTTTACCATGCAGGCTGCCCCGTATGTGTCAGTGCAGAACACGACATCATTGACTTGGTGGGCAGAGAAAATGTCAATATTGTCCATTTAGGTAAGGACAAGGGCCAGATTTCAAGAGCTGAAGATTTAGGGATTAAATCTGTTCCGGCTTTAGTGGCACCGAACGGAAATGTACTTCATATCAACTATGGTGCTTCCTTGGAAGATGTGAAAGGGTAATTTTTTTAAACTAAAATATTAGGAATCCTTATTAAATAAACAAAATGAAAACACAAAACTCAATTGCAGCCATACTGTTGATGATCGGTATGGTCTTTTCATCATGCGCACAAAAAAGTCTGTACAACAATGATGATTTTAAAGTCTCATCTGTTCAAGTTACCCATGAGGCTGACCTTGCAGTGACCGTTTGGGAAATCATGGTGGTCGGTACTGCCGGTAACACGGTTCCCGACCCTGCTGGACAGTTGGATGGAGCTCCTGTCTTAGGTTATGTTTTTCCGACCAGCCTAAAGCCCACAGATGTAGGATTCGGTGAAACTGAAGGTATCCTGGCCCTTGCGCTGACCTCACACCCTGACTTCGACGATACGCCGCTTTGGGATGAAAACAATGATGCCGTTTTTGACAATGATGGCATTGTATGGCACCCACATTGGGTAGTTTTGGTAGAAGACAAGCGTGTAGCGGGAGGTTTATCGGTAAAGCAGTTTAAAAAGGCAGATAAGACAGTGGTGCTTCCGCCCACAAATCCCGGTATGCCCATGTATATGGACTCCCCAGGATACCCTGTTCTCACACAAGAACGTGTCATAAAAGTAATTGTGCCCGATTATCGTATGAACAACAGAACCGATTTCAAATACGATGGGGTAACGGCCTTTATGAAAGTGAATACCAGTTTGGAAAATATGCCCATGTTGGGTGTATATGAGGTATTCAGTGTGGCCAGTGGCAATTTATCTTTACCTTATTCTGTAAAATAATCGTTCCTTAGTTGATTAGGATAACTAACTTTGTCCCGCAATCAGCGGGACTTTGTTATGGGAAAAAAGGCATATAATTCGGAACAACGTCAAAATGATCTTTCAAGAAAGATCAGTACGGGTTTGGAGCGAATCTCACAGGCTTATAAGGCCTTGCTTTGGAACAAGGCAAAGATCTTTGGTCTCAGCCCCATTCAGATACAGATCTTGATTTTTTTGGCACACCATAAGCGCCAGCTCTGCAATGTGAGCCTATTGGCGCAAGAGTTCAATGTCACCAAACCTACCATCAGCGATGCCATCAGGGTACTTGAAAGCAAAAAAATGATTATTAAAGACTATTCCTCACCTGACAACCGATCATATACCATTTTGCTATCGGGCCTTGGGGATGAGGTGGTCAAACAGACCGAAGACTTTGACGACCCTGTTGCACTGCAGGTTCAGGGGCTTAAAACCAAAGAAAAGGAAGCACTTTTTAGAATCTTGGCAAAGTTGATTTTTCAACTGAACCGTATGGGTATTTTAACGGTACAGCGCACCTGCTACGGCTGTAAGTTCTATCAAAAGAGTACCGAAAACCACTATTGCAACCTACTCGAAAAACCGTTGATGGACAGTGAAATCCGATTGGATTGCCCTGAATTTGAAAGTAAGGCAGTTTAGTTTGTCAACTCTGTAAACAATGCTTCCAGATTCTTGTTCTTCCTACTTAATTGAAGACACTTCAATTTATTGTCATGGGCAAAGTCGAAAACGGCGGGGCGCATGTCCCTAGAGGTGTCAAAAGTGATTTCGTACACAAAACCAGCAGTATTTTTAACAGCGGCCACGTTGGGAAGTTTGTTCAGCAATACTTCCTCGACCCGATAATCGAACTCCACTTCAATTATTTGGTCTGAATCTTCGCGTAGGTCTTTCAACTTCTTGTCGGCCACGATTTGCCCCTTATTGATAATGATGACCCTGTCGCATACCGCCTCTACCTCTTTCATGATGTGCGTTGAGAGTAGAATGGTTTTTTCTTTCCCAATCTCACGTATCAATTTTCTGATTTCGATAAGTTGGTTGGGGTCGAGCCCAGTGGTGGGTTCGTCCAAAATCAACACTTCGGGGTCGTGCAACAGTGCGGCTGCCAGACCCACCCTTTGGCGATAACCTTTGGAAAGCTGCCCTATCTTTTTGTGTGCCTCTGGGGTTAATCCTGTTAATTCAATTATTTCGTCGATCCGGCTTTTGGCCACTTTATAGACATCGGCATTGAAACCCAGATACTCTTTGACATACATATCAAGGTATAAAGGATTGTGTTCCGGTAGGTACCCGATACTCTTTTGAACCAGCCCAACATCTTCTGACACATTGAACCCGTTGACTTCGGCAGAGCCTTCGTCGGCTCGGTAATAGGTGGTCAATATGCGCATCATGGTCGACTTGCCGGCCCCGTTGGGTCCAAGAAAGCCAACAGTTTCCCCTTTTTTAATGGAGAAGCTCACCTCATTCAATGCTTTTTGCTGACCGAAGGTCTTGGTGATGTTGTTGACGGTGATGGACATATAACTGAATTTGATTCCAAAAATAAGGCTTATGGGCGTTTTGTATATTTTAGATCAATACTTTTTTCATCGATAAAATAGTATCTAAAAAATAGGCCAGTCTTGTTTTTTCTCGTTCAGCCAGAATTCCTTGGGCACAAAATCAAAAAAACGATTTGATGAAATTTGTCGGCGTTGCCCGAATACGTCATACTGGGCAAGTAGAAGTATTGGCATTGGAACAATGAAAATCCTAAATCCACAAAATAATCATTGTTTGACAAAGAAATCTTTAAAGAATGGGGGCTAAACGACCCAGAATCAAAAAAAACATACCAAAGTCTTTGATTTCTCAACGGAAACGCTAATCTTAGCCGAGAATTACAAGCAACATGACAAATACGTATTTCTGGAACGGCTTTTATTTCTACTTCTTTTTTGGAAGAGGTACGGGACTGTTCTAGTATACGCAACGTATAAAAGCATATGAAGTCCCGACCTAAAATCGGGACTTTTTTGTTGCCCTTTTTTTTAAAAAAAAGGCAACACCTCGAACTGTCACACTGAACTTGTCGGAGTGTTGTTTCGGGGTCGGTTAAACAGGAACTGTGAATTTAAAAGTCGCCATACAGGGAATCAAGGGAAGCAACCACCATCAGGTGGCCAAAGAATTCTTTGGCCAAAATATTGAATTGGTCGAGTGCCTTTCTTTTGATAAAATGATCGACCATTTGCTGAACGGCACGGCGGACAAAGGGGTAATGGCCATCGAAAACTCCATTGCCGGCAGCATCATTCCAAACTACAATTTGATATGTCAGAACAAACTGCACATTATTGGCGAACATTATTTGAACATTCACCATAATTTAATGGTGCTGAACGGGCAAACCATTGATGATTTAGAGGAGGTACGGTCGCATCCCATGGCATTGCTACAGTGCATGGATTTTTTGAAGCAGTACCCCCATATAAAATTGGTAGAGGATGTCGATACTGCAGAAACGGCCAAACAAATCCAAGAAAGACAATTGAGGCATATTGGGGCGATTGCACCAAAGGCAGCCGCAGAATTGTATGGCCTTACCATTATCGCGCCAGAGATCCAAACCATTAAAAATAATGCCACGCGGTTTATTGTTATCAAAAAACAGAACAAGGTGTTGCCCAAAGAGGAAATCAACAAGGCTTCGCTTCGGTTTATCACAGACCACAAACGGGGCAGTTTGGCAACTGTTCTGAACGTAATGAGCGATTGTAACCTCAACTTGACCAAAATACAATCGCTGCCAGTGATCGAAACCCCTTGGAAATATGCTTTTTTTGTGGATGTGACCTTTGGGCAGTACGATCATTTTGCCAAGGCGAAGTCTTTATTGGAGATAATGTTGGAAGATTTTACCGTTTTGGGTGAATACAAAAATGCTTTGTTACCATGATAGTGGCCAATAGACTACATACGGTACAGGAATACTATTTCTCTAAGAAGTTAAGAGAGGTCAGGCAATTGATTTCGGAAGGCCGGCCAATCATCAATATGGGTATTGGCAGCCCGGATTTGGCACCTTCACCCATTGTAATGGATACCTTAAAAGAGGCCATTACGGATACAGGCGCACACCAGTACCAAAGCTATCAGGGCTTGCCGGCACTTCGTGCGGCAATCGCCGATTTTTATAAGCAAAAGTTTGGGGTTCGCGTAGACCCTGAAAATGAGGTGCTGCCCTTGATGGGCTCCAAAGAGGGCATTATGCATATCAGTATGGCCTTTTTGAACAAGGGTGATGAGGTGCTGATTCCAGATCCGGGGTATCCTACCTATGCCGCGGTGACCAAATTGGTCGAGGCGGTGCCCAAGACGTATGGGTTGAAGTCTGAAAATGGTTGGTTCCCTGATTTGGAGGCGCTTTCCAAAGAAAACCTCTCAAGGGTAAAATTGATGTGGGTCAGCTATCCACATATGCCCACAGGGGCCACGGCTTCCGAAGAACAATTGAGAAAATTGGTGGCATTTGCCCAAAGTCACAATATTCTGTTGGTAAATGACAATCCGTATAGTTTTGTCCTCTCAAAAAATCCGACCAGCATTTTGGCCATTGAAGGGGCCAAAACCTGTGCCATTGAATTGAACTCACTGAGCAAAACCTTCAACATGGCGGGTTGGCGCGTGGGCATGGTCTTAGGGCGCCCAGATATAATCAGCGCCATTTTAAAGGTCAAGAGCAATATGGACTCAGGAATGTTCTACGGAATACAGAAAGGTGCCATTGCGGCCCTTAAAAGCGGGAAAGAATGGTTTGAAAGTCTTGATGCAGTCTATACCAAACGAAGGGAGCTACTGTTTACGTTGGTCGAAAAATTGGGCTGTTCGTACGACGCGAATGCAGTGGGCATGTTTGTATGGGCGAAACTTCCTGAAGGGGTGGGGTCTTCAGAGGCATATATCGATGATCTTCTTTACGACAAGAACATTTTTATTGCCCCGGGCACCATTTTTGGCAAAAATGGCGAGGGATATGTTCGTTTTTCCCTCTGTGTAAAGGAAGAAAAGATAATGGAAGCAATAAAAAGGTTTAACTAAATGTCAGGTCAAGCAAAGTCGAGACCTAATGGGATGGAAAATATTGTAATCATAGGGATTGGATTGATCGGTGGCTCTTTTGCCAAAGACATCAAAAGGCTGTGGCCTAAAACACAGGTTTTGGGCATCGATGCAAATCTAGAACATTTGAATGAGGCCGAACAACTTGGAATCATTGACGGAACAACCACCTACCAAGATTTGTCAAAGGCAGATATGGTAATCGTTTCCATACCTGTTGATGCACTGGTTCAAGAGCTTCCAAAAATACTCGACGCCGTCGACGATGATTGTGTTGTAATCGATGCGGGTTCTACAAAAGCGTTGGCCTGCAAGGTGGTCGAGAACCATTCGAAGCGAAGAAACTTTTTGGCCTGCCATCCTATTGCGGGCACAGAGTTTTCGGGTCCGTCCGCAGCGTTGGAAGGCCTGTACGATGGCAAGACAAACATTATCTGTGAGGTGGAAAAAACAGCCTTTAAACTGCAAGAAAGGGCTCTTGAACTGTTTCAGCAGTTGGGCATGCGCATTCGCTACATGAATCCTGAGGCGCACGACAAACATATTGCCTACGTATCGCATTTGTCGCATATAAGCTCTTTTATGTTGGGCAAGACCGTAATCGAAAAAGAGAAGAACGAACGTGATATTTTTGACATGGCAGGCAGTGGCTTTGAGAGCACGGTTCGCCTTGCCAAAAGCTCACCGGCCATGTGGACGCCTATTTTTGAGCAGAACAAAGAAAATGTGGTCGAGACCTTGGAAGAATATATCCAAAACCTGACCGAATTCAAACAACTGTTGCTAAACGATGAGTTTGAGAAAGTCTATCAAGAAATGGACAATACAAACCGGATAAAGGAAATATTAAAAGGAATTCCCGTAGGAAACACGAAATAGGAAATTCGAAGGGGAATGGGAAATATGAAATACGAAATGGAAAGTACGATGTGGGGAATACAAAATACTTTGTCAGGCCGTCAGTTCGGGTGAAATTCAGAAAGAATTTTATATCGAGAACAATTTTGAAAAAAACACAAGACATAAACTGAGAAACACATAAGAATACAAATGGAAAATTCAAAAGATCTGAGGAAATGGTTGGACGATATGCAATTGCAACATCCATTGGTAATTGCCGGCCCGTGTAGTGCCGAAACCGAAGAGCAGGTGCTGAAGATAGCCCATGAGCTCAAAGATTCTGATGTAAACTATTACCGTGCAGGAATCTGGAAACCCCGCACAAGGCCCGGAAATTTTGAAGGGGTAGGGGCCATTGGTTTAAAATGGTTGCAAAAAGTAAAGGCAGAGACAGGTCTTAAAACGGCCACAGAGGTCGCCAATAGGGCACATGTAGATTTGGCTTTGGAGCATGATATCGATATGCTCTGGATCGGGGCACGCTCAACCGTGAGCCCCTTTATCGTACAAGAGATAGCAGATGCCCTCAAAGGCACCGATAAGGTGGTGTTGATAAAGAACCCGGTAAACCCCGACCTTTCGTTGTGGTTAGGGGCTGTTGAACGCTTGCATTCGGCCAATATCAAAAAATTGGGGGTCATCCATCGGGGTTTTTCCACATATGAAAAAACAAAGTATCGGAACATTCCTGAATGGCAAATGGCCATTGAGTTGCAGACACGGTTCCCTGATTTGCCTTTGATCAATGATCCGAGCCATATCACCGGTAAGCGTGACATGGTATTTGATGTTTCGCAGACCGCTCTAGATCTTAATTTCGACGGACTCATGATCGAGACACACCATGACCCGGACAATGCATGGAGCGATGCGGCCCAGCAAGTGACCCCTTCAGTTTTAAAACAAATGTTCAAGGACCTTAAAATGAGAAAAGAAACTGATGAAGAGGCCGAATACAACGCACAGTTGGCGAATTTGAGGGCCCAAATAGATGTGCTTGACAACCAGCTCATCGAGCTGTTGGGAAAACGAATGAAAGTATCTGATGGTATCGGTGAATTGAAGAAAAAACGCAATGTGGCCGTACTGCAGACCAATCGTTGGAATTCTATTTTGGGCAGTATGATCCTAGAAGGGGAGCAACGTGGATTGAGCGAAGAGTTTATACTGCGCATGTTCAAGGCCATTCACCAAGAATCGATCAACCACCAAGAGAAGATTATCAACTCATAATGTAAAGCCGCATTGCCTTAAAACCTTGCAGTTTTTTTCCGTTAAACTGTAACAAATCACTTTTTGGGCCATCTTTCAAAAAACTAAAAACACTGTTATGAAAACCATCATTACTTTTTGCCTGGCCTTATTGACCTTTTCGGCTTTTGCTCAGCGTACCATCGACAGGGAAGTGGGAGAGTTCAACGAAATCAAGGTGTTCGATTTGATTGAGGTGAACCTGATCCAATCAGACGAGAATAGAATATCGATCAAGGGGCGTAATGTGGACGACATCAAATGGGTCAACAAAGATGGGGTGTTGAAATTGCGCATGCAGTTGGAGAAAAAGTTTCAGGGAGAAGATACATTCATCGAGGTGTACTATACCAATTTGAACGTTATTGATGGCAACGAAGGGGCCAAAATCACCTGTAACGAATTGGTGCAGAAAAAAAGGATTGAACTTCGCGCCCAAGAAGGTGCCCAGATAAAAATTGGTATGGATGTTGACGATGTCGATATTAAAGCCGTTACAGGGGGTATCATCGAGGCATCGGGCTTGGCCAAAAACCAATCGATTGTGTTGAACACCGGCGGTGTTTTTGATGGTCGAGATCTCAAAACCTCCACTTCAGAAGTAAAGATATCGGCAGGTGGTGAGGCAGAAGTGTTTGCCTCAGAACGTATTGACATTGATGTGAAGGCCGGGGGTGATGTAACCGTCTATGGCCAACCGAAAGAGGTGAATAAAAGCACTTTTGTTGGGGGCAGGATCAGAATAGTGGATTGAACATAATAACGACATTTTATGTAAAAAGCCCCGCATATGTAGCGGGGCCTTTTGATTTCAGGGATATGGTAACAATTATTTTTTAAAAAAATATCTGGTAATAAAAATACCTTGGCCATCGCCCTTGCCGCCTTCACTTTCGACGGCGCTTACCACAAACTCCAAGCTCCAACCGTCCGCTATCATCGTATTGATCATCGAGGTGATCAGTGCATCGTTGGCTGCGATGTTCTGAAAACGGATACCCCCTAGATTGTAGAAGTTTAAAAGCTTTGTTTCCTCGAAATTCTTCACACGGATCTCGTCTCTCTTTGATTTGTTACGGGTGTTGTCTTCCTCGGTTTGAACACTGGTAAACTCTTTGTAATCCTTGTCTTCCAAAGCATTCACAATTCGCGATCGGCCAAGTCCGTTGGGTACAATAGACTCAACGCTTGTAACCACCTTATACTGTTGCGCACTCAGGTCAAAGGTTGCGGCCAAGGCCAAAAGTGCGATAAAAATGATTTTTTTCATACTTGATTTGTGTTTGTTGTTAAGATGTACCAATGTTAAAACGAAATTGTAAGAAAAGAAAATTGTTTCTTTGCTATTGTATGAATTGTTATCAACACTGTATTTAATGCGGGGAACGGTTTACAAATCGACGGGTAGTTGGTATACCGTAAAGGCAGAGACGGGCGATTTTTACGAGTGCCGTATAAAGGGCAAGTTTCGTATCAAGGGTATCAAGAGCACCAATCCCATTGCAGTGGGCGATAAAGTGGTTTTTGAACTTGAAACTGTGGGCGATGAGACCGTTGGGGTTATTTCACGCATTGAAGACAGAAAAAATTACATCATTCGAAAGTCGGTCAACCTATCAAAGCAAGTGCACATAATTGCGGCCAATATAGACCAGGCCTTCTTAATGGTTACCTTGAACAACCCCACTACCTATACCAGTTTCATTGATAGGTTTTTGGCAACCGCAGAGGCCTACGATGTGCCCGTAGTGCTGTTGTTCAACAAAATGGACACTTATAATGAAGATGAGTTGGGCGAGGTAAGTTATTTGGTCCATCTATACAGGAAAATAGGGTACACCTGCCTTGAGATTTCGGCAAAATCAGGGATGAATATTGACAAGCTGAAAGAGATGATGATCGGTAAGACCACTATGTTCTCGGGCAATTCAGGTGTCGGCAAATCAACGCTCGTAAATGCCCTCGAACCAGGCTTACAGCTGAAGACCGCAGAAATTTCAGAACAACACATGCAGGGGCAGCATACCACAACTTTTGCCGAAATGTACGACCTTTCATTCGATGCCAGAATAATCGATACCCCCGGCATCAAGGGATTTGGTATTGTTGATATGGAAAAAGAAGAAATCGGTGATTATTTCCCCGAATTTTTCAAGCTAAAACTAAATTGCAAGTTCAACGATTGCCTACATCTCGACGAGCCCAAATGTGCCGTAAAGGAGGCTTTGGAAAATGACGAGATATCGTGGAGTCGTTACCGAAGCTATGTTCAGATGGTAACCGGCGAAGAAGATAATTATCGTATCGATGAACACAAGACCAAATAAATGAGGGCAGTGGTTCAAAGGGTTTCAGAAGCCAGTGTTACCGTAGAAGGCAAGGTAATCTCAAACATAGATGAAGGGCTGTTAGTGTTGCTGGGCATTGAAGAAGCCGATACCGAAGAGGATATCGAATGGCTTTGCAATAAAATCGTGAACCTGCGGATTTTCAATGATGACAATGGTGTAATGAACCGTTCACTTTTAGATGTAAACGGCGATGCAATACTGGTCAGTCAGTTTACCCTGCATGCCTCTACCAAAAAAGGCAACAGGCCTTCTTACATAAAGGCGGCAAAGCCTGATGTGGCCATTGCGTTGTATGAAAGATTTGTGGGCACCTTTGAAAACAAACTTGGTAAAAAGGTGGGGACGGGGGTATTTGGCGCTGATATGAAAGTATTGCTTTTGAATGACGGTCCGGTCACTATTATCATAGATACGAAAAACAGAGAATAAGGTGTTTTGTCGATTTTTTTGCACGGTATTGTAAGAAATCCTACATTTTCACCGTTGAAAACAACCAAACTGCCAATATATTTTATGCGCTTATTGTTTCTCCTGCTGGCATTCTTAGTAGCGAAGACCATCTACCCACAAGATTTAGATTATAATATTTCCCGTATTGACCAAAACCTATTGACCGGTGCAGAGGCAGTTGTTCGTTTGAACAAGATGCATGTAGAACTTGCCTCTAAAAGAAACATGCGGGTGGCCCATAAAAGGGTCGTAACAATTTTAAACGAAAAAGGCAATAGACACTCGCAGGCATTTGTGAACTATGACAAGGGTATGTCAGTTAAAAATGCCATGGCAATTATTTATAATCAAGGTGGTGAAGTAATTGAGAAAATACGACAAAAAGATTTTGTTGATATAAGCGCCGTTGAGAGTGGCACCTTATACTCTGACTCAAGAGTATTGTATATGAGCTATTTGCCGATTGAGTATCCTTATACTATTGAATTTTCTTATAATCTGGTCACCGATAATACGGGTATTATTCCTTCATGGTACTTCATTGATGATTATTTGGTGAGTACCGAACGAAGCGAATTTACAATTGCCTTTTCATCCCTAGAACTTAAACCGGCCATTAAGGAAAAGAACTTGGATGATATGCTGTATGAATTCGAAGAGACTGAAAGCTCACTTTCATATTCAGCGTACAATATCCCTTTGATCAAAAATGAAGAACTCAGTCCGGCACTAAAGAAAATTGTGCCTTGCATTAAAGTGAGGCCTGTCAATTTTCATTATGAAGGTTTTGACGGGAGTATCGATAGCTGGAAAGATGCCGGGGATTGGATGCGCCATAATATTCTCAAAAATCAAGATGAACTTGATCCAGAGACTGTACAAATGGCGCAAAAATTGGTTGAAGGGGTTAGAGACGACCTTGAAAAAGCCAAGATTATCTATCGTTATGTGCAAGAAAACACTCGTTATATCAGTGTGCAGGTCGGTATAGGAGGGTTAAAGCCGACCAGCGCTATAGAGGTGAACAATCTTAAATATGGTGATTGCAAAGGGCTGAGCAATTATACCCAAGCGTTGTTGAAAGCTGTTGGTGTTGAGTCATATTATGTACATGTTGAGGCAGGGCAGGACAAGTTCGATTTTGAAGATGACTTTGCCAATTTGGCAGCCGGCAACCATGTAATATTGGCCATACCCTACAACGAGAAATTTTATTGGATTGATTGTACTTCACAAACTACTCCGTTCGGGTTTATAGGTGATTTTACCGATGACCGAAAAGTTTTGGTGATTAAGCCACAGGGTGGTGAATTGATAAGAACTGTTGGGTATAGCAACGGTGACAACCTAAAAAAGATGAAAGTCAACTACGCCATTACGAAAGAGGGTGGGCTGTTGGGCGATGTTCATGTAACATCCAAAGGCATACGATATGATAGGCATTACCTGCTGGAAACACTACCAAAGAAAGATGTAGAGGAGTATTACAAAGAATATTGGAACAATGTCAATAATGTTGAGGTAAGGAAATACAGTTTTAAAAATGATAAAAACCAAATTGTTTTTGAAGAGGAAATTAAGCTAGCGGCATCAAAATATGCATCATTGTCCGATAACAAAATGATTTTCGTTGTAAATGCCTTTAACAACAGCCAATTTGTACCCAAACGATACCGTGAACGAAAGTTTCCACTTGAGATACAAAGAGGCTATGTAGACGAAGATGTATTTGAAATTCAACTTCCAGAAGGATTCGTAATCGATGCCATGCCGGTAGACAGATCATTAAAAGCAAAATTTGGGAGTTACAATGTTTCATTCTCTAACAAAGAATCCCGCCTTACCATGCGAAGAAGGCTCCAGATTAACAAGGGAACCTATCCTCCAGAAGAATATGGGGCCTATAGAAAATTCAGACGTTCAGTTGCTAGATTCGATAACTCAAAGATTATACTAAAAAAAACCACAACACCATGATGAATAGAATCCTCCTTTTAGGATTGATACTAACGTTGCATTTTGCCAGTGCCCAAGAAGTCAAATTTGGCAAAATCAGTAAAGAAGAACTGCTTGAAAAAGAATATGCCCCTGATAGATCGGCCAATGCAGCTATCTTGTACAAAAACCAAAAGACCTACTTCCTGACCACCAATGGGGTAAATTCGTTGGTGACCGAAATACACGAGCGGATAAAAATATATAACAAAGAGGGATTTGAATATGCCACAGAGACCATTGATCTATTCAAAACAAGGTACGATGATGAGCTTGTAAGAAAAATAAAGGCAGTAACCTATAATCTCAAAGATGGCGAAATTGTAGAGGATGAGCTCGACAAAGACCAGATTTTTAAGACAGAGGCCAGTTATAACTACAATCAGGTAAAATTCACAATGCCCAACGTTCAAGAAGGTTCGGTAATTGAGTTCATGTACGTTATCAAATCGCCTTTTATTTGGAACATTGATGAATTTCAATTTCAATATGACATTCCTGTCAAGCAAATGATAGCGGAACTTAGAACACCGAAAGGATTTCATTTTAAACAGACTCCAAAAGGTTATTACAATGTTTATCCGAAGACATCGACCAGTCGTGACAATCGCATTGGTATGGACGTTGTTATCAATAAATATCATGCGGTTCAAGTGCCTGCCATGAAAAAAGAGGCGTATGTTGACAATATTGATAATTATCGTTCTGGGGTTATGTTTGAGTTGGTTTATGTGGATATTCCCGGATATTACAAAAGCTTTGCACAATCCTGGGGCGATGTGGCCAAGACCATAGGCAATTCAGATGATTATAAAAATGAATTGGACAAGACCAAATCTTTTGATGATGAGCTGGATGCTGTAATCACCGGAAAAAGCTCTCAGATTGACAAGATGAAGGCCATCTTTAAGCATGTAAAGAACACCATTACCTGGAATGGCAGGGATGGAAAGTACTTTCAGTATGGCCTAAAGAAAGCCCTAAAAGAGAAAAAAGGAAACGCTGCGGATATCAACCTGCTCATGGTGGCCATGTTGCGGTATGCAGGTATTGATGCAAACCCAGTGGTAATCAGTACCAAAGAGAATGCGATACCCTTTTTTCCCACCCTCGACAGATTGAACTACGTAATTGCCTATGCCAACATTGACGGCAAACAATATTTTTTAGATGCCACCGAAGAGTTCAGCGACATCAATGTGCTTCCGGTCAAAGATTATAACTGGAAAGGTATGTTGATAGACAACCAAAAAATGGTATGGCAACAAATAAATGTCATATCTCCGAAGCAATCCAATAAATTGTATTCTGTAAACCTTAAACTAAGTGAAGATGGCAGCTGCGAGGGCACCTATAAATCGAGATTTGATAGGCACAGCGCCTTTGCTTTTCGTAAGAATTTTAAAAATACTGAACTTGATTCTTACTTGAGTTCTATGGAAGAACAGTTCTCAGGAATAGAAATAGACGGGCACGAGGTAAAAAATGCCGATGTTTATGAAGGCCCGGTTTCAGAATCGTTTAAATTTTACAATGACTATGCGGCAGATGTAATCGATGGAAAACTATACTTTGAGCCCCTAAGCTTTATGCGGATGGAAGAAAATCCATTTAAGAGCGAAGAAAGAATGTATCCCATTGATTTTGGATATCCCTTTAAAGATACATACATGGTAAATGTTGATATTCCAGAAGGATATGTGGTTGAATCAAAACCAGAGCCTATCGTGGTCAAACTGCCAAACGATTTAGGTAGGTTCAAATATATACTCAGTGATAATGGAAGCAAAATAAATGTATTGGTTAACTTTGAAATCAATCGGGCCATACTTTCGCCAGATTTATATCCCATTTTAAGGGAGTTTTTCAAGCAGATTATAGCGAAAGAGTCCGAAAAGGTAGTATTAGCAAAAGCCTAAATGAACATACAAAACGCACAACAGGCCGTAGATGAGTGGATAAAGAACCATGGGGTCCGCTATTTCAATGAATTGACCAATATGGCCCAATTGACCGAAGAAGTGGGCGAGGTGGCGCGGATCATTGCACGTAGATATGGGGAGCAAAGCGAGAAACCCTCAGATAAAGAGAAAGACCTTGGCGAAGAGTTGGCCGATGTTCTTTTTGTGGTATTGTGCCTGGCCAACCAAACCGGTGTTGATCTGCAAAAGGCTTTTGAAAAAAAGTTGGATATCAAGGCCAAGCGTGACCATGACCGCCACCACAACAACGAGAAGTTGAAATAAAATATCCCTTTCCTTGGGGAGAGGGCCAGGGTGAGGGGCAATATTCACAAGTCCTTCATTAAATTTACTGCTCTTTTTCCTAGCTTTGATGCTCGTTAAAAGGCATTGCATTGAAACTACAACTTTCCGCACCATCCAATAAGCTGTTACAGGCAGAAGCGAGAATTACCGGCTCAAAAAGTGAAACGAACAGGTTGTTGTTGCTACAGGCTCTGTACCCAAACCTTAAAATCGAAAACCTTTCCAATTCGGATGATGCAGTGGTTATGCGAAAAGGCTTGGCCATCTCAAAAGGCGAGGTAGATATTCACCATGCGGGCACCGCCATGCGTTTTCTGACGGCCTATTTCGCCTCCCAACCGGACAAAGAGGTTGTGCTGACAGGTTCTGAACGCATGAAAGAACGCCCCATAAAGATTCTGGTCGATGCCCTTCGCAATCTGGGCGCCGACATTTCCTATGTGGGGCAAGAGGGGTATCCACCCTTAAAAATCAAAGGAAAGAAACTCGTAAAAAACAAAGTTGAACTTCCTGCCAACATCAGCAGTCAGTACATTTCGGCACTTTTGCTTATTGCTCCAAGTTTGAAGAACGGGCTTGAAATTCATTTGATCGGCAAAATCACTTCGGTTCCCTATATCAAAATGACCTTGGGGCTACTTGACCAAATAGGGATGGCAACCGCTTTTGATGGGCAGGTAGTTAAAGTGCATCCCAAAGAAAAAGTGAAGTCCCAAACCATGGTGGTCGAATCGGATTGGAGCGCTGCCAGCTATTTCTATAGCATTGCTGCACTGGCCGAAGTAGGTAGTAAGATTACCCTTTCTTCCTATAAAAAACATTCATTACAGGGCGATAGTGTTTTGGCAGAAATTTATCGTGATTTTGGGGTCGAGACCTATTTTGACCGTAATACGATCTATTTAAAAAAAATATCAAACCCGCAACCCGCAACCTTGGACCTTGAACTAAGTAATGCCCCCGATATCGCGCAGACCATTGCGGTTACTTGCCTTGGGCTGCAAATGGGCTGTCATCTTACGGGCCTGCACACGCTGCCCATTAAAGAAACCGACCGTTTGGGTGCCATGAAGGCCGAGCTTGAAAAATTTGGTGCCCAAGTTGGTATTACAAACGAAAGCCTGACTTTGAAACCATCGGCAATAGGCGAATCAAACGTTTCGGTCGACACATACAATGACCATCGTATGGCCATGGCCTTTGCACCCTTGGCCATGAAAACCTCCTTTTTTGTCAATGATGCCGAGGTGGTTTCGAAATCATATCCTGATTTTTGGCGGGATATGGCTAGACTGGGCCTAAGAATTAAAGAGGAGTAGTCATATTTAATGCCTGATTACTTGACATCCCCCTTTTACAGATTGTATATTTGCAACTTTTATAAAAATCCATAGAACCGAATGAAACCGACATATTCAAAATAGTCATTAGATACGCAATACAATGATTGATTTTGATTATCAAAGGTTATATGTGACTGATAAAAAGCAATAAGAAATATACACATGAAACTATCAAACTTCAATTTTGAGCTTCCGAAAGAGTTATTGGCAGAGTATCCGGCAGAAAATAGGGATGAATCTAGGTTAATGGTTGTCCATAGAGACAGCGGTAAGATCGAGCATAAAATGTTCAAAGACCTGATCGACTATTTCGATGAGGGCGATGTAATGGTGTTGAACAATACGAAGGTATTTCCTGCGCGGCTTTATGGCAATAAAGAGAAGACCGGTGCACGAATTGAAGTTTTCTTGCTGCGCGAACTGAACGAAGAACAACGCCTTTGGGATGTTTTGGTAGACCCTGCCCGAAAGATTCGAATCGGCAACAAACTGTATTTTGGCGAAGATGAGAGCTTGGTGGCCGAGGTCATCGACAATACGACCTCTAGGGGCCGCACACTGCGCTTCTTGTACGATGGTTCGTATATGGATTTCCGTAGAAAACTGAAAGAACTCGGTGAAACGCCTTTGCCAAAGTATATCAAACGTGGAGTGGAACCAGAAGATGAGGTACGTTACCAAACCATTTATGCCAAACACGAGGGTGCCGTGGCCGCACCCACTGCCGGGCTCCACTTTTCGAAGCACTTGTTGAAAAGGCTCGAGATCAAGGGTATCGACTTTGCCGAAGTGACACTGCACGTAGGCCTCGGCACGTTTAACCCGGTTGAGGTCGAAGACCTTTCAAAGCATAAAATGGACAGCGAAGAATTGGTGATTGACGAGCGGGCGACAGAAGTGGTCAACCGTGCCAAGAGAAACAAAAAGAAAGTCTGTGCGGTTGGTACCACGGTAATGCGTGGCCTTGAGAGTGCCGTATCATCTGAACACACACTCAATACGTTTGAGGGTTGGACGAACAAGTTCATCTTCCCTCCATACGAATTCAGCATTGCAAATTGCATGATCACCAATTTCCATTTGCCAAAATCAACCTTGTTGATGATGGTTTCAGCATTTATGGGCCATGACCTGATGAAAAAAGCCTATAAACAGGCCATATTGGAACAGTATCGCTTCTATTCGTATGGCGATGCGATGTTGATTCTATAAGATATTGATACTTTTGGTTTTGTCACCCTGAGCGAAGTCGAAGGGTCTTTTTCTACCTTTGACGCAATGGTTCAAGACAAGCGAGATATCCGGGCACTTAGCAAAGAAGAACTGCGTGACTTTTTTGTCTCCAAGGGCGAGAAGCCCTATCGTGGCAATCAGGTATATGAGTGGCTGTGGCAAAAATCGGCCCATTCTTTTGAAGTCATGACCAATCTTTCAAAAGAGACCCGACAGCTCTTGCAAGAAAACTTTGTTATCAACCATATTTCTGTGGATCAAATGCAGCGTAGTGCCGATGGCACCATTAAAAATGCTGTGAAGTTGCATGACGGCTTGGTAGTGGAATCGGTATTGATTCCTACGGAAACGAGAACAACCGCCTGCGTCTCAAGCCAAGTGGGCTGTAGTCTCGATTGCAGGTTTTGTGCCACCGCACGTTTAAAGCGCATGCGCAATCTCAATCCTGATGAAATATACGACCAGGTGGTGGCCATTGACCAACAGAGCAAACTATATTTCAATAAGCCATTGAGCAATATTGTTTTTATGGGCATGGGCGAGCCTTTGATGAACTATAACAACGTGCTCAAGGCAATAGAAAAGATAACATCCGATGAGGGTCTGGGCATGTCGCCCAAGCGTATTACGGTCTCTACTTCTGGGGTACCCAAGATGATCAAAAAAATGGCCGATGAGAAAGTGCGGTTCAACTTGGCGGTGTCGTTGCATTCTGCCATTGATGAGGTAAGAACCCAGATAATGCCTTTTAACGAGACCTTTCCCCTACATGATCTGCGAGAGGCACTTGAATATTGGTATGCAAAGACAAAAAACCGCATTACCTACGAATATGTGGTCTGGAAAGGCATTAACGATACCCAAAAAGATGTGGATGCCTTGGTGAAATTTTGCCGTTTCGCCCCTTCAAAAGTAAATCTGATAGAATACAATCCCATTGATGATGGTGGGTTTTCACAGGCGTCGGAAGAAGCGCTTGAAATGTATCAAAACACCCTACAAGAAAACGGTATAGTGGTGACTGTCAGACGCTCACGAGGTAAGGACATCGATGCCGCCTGCGGTCAGTTGGCCAATAAGTCATAGCCTCACCTAGAGGGGCCTGTGCCGCACTTGGTACTGGAGAAGCAATTCGGTGTTCTGGGTATTGCATGATTTTTATTTTGGTACGGCTGCAAAACCACCTTTTTCAACTCGCAGCAAATTTTTATACGGTTTGTCTGTTTTAACCGACCAAACCCGCGATTTTCGCTACTTTTGATACGCTGAACCGACAAACCAAACCAAGGTATTTTTGAAGATTGCCGCTCAAATACGGGAACCCATTGAAAAAGAGATGGAACTTTTCGAGGAAAAGTTCCGTCAGTCAATGTCTTCGAAGGTTTCGCTCTTTAACCGAATCACCTATTACATTGTCAATCGAAAGGGCAAACAGATGCGCCCTATGTTCGTTTTTTTGACTGCCAAAATGTTGAATGATGGTGAGGTCAACGAGCGTACCTATACGGGTGCCTCGATCATCGAGCTCATACATACCGCCAGTTTGGTACATGACGATGTGGTGGATGAAAGTGACAAACGCAGGGGCTTTTTCTCCATAAATGCCCTCTGGAAGAACAAAATTGCGGTTTTGGTGGGCGATTTCCTGTTCTCAAAAGGACTCTTGCTATCCTTAGAAAAGAAAGACTATGATCTACTGCATATTATTTCAGATGCGGTCAGGCAAATGAGCGAGGGCGAGCTCTTGCAGATTGAGAAGGCGCGGTTGCTTGATATTACCGAAGAGGTCTATTACGACATTATTCGCCAAAAAACGGCCACCCTAATTGCCGCTTGCTGCAGCATGGGGGCATGTGCCGTAAAGCCAGGGTCAAAAGAGGTCGAGGCCTTTAGAAGATTCGGAGAGCTTTGTGGAATGGCCTTTCAGATCAAAGATGATCTTTTTGATTATGGCGAGGAACGAATCGGTAAACCTACCGGAATCGATATCAAAGAGCAAAAGATGACACTGCCCTTGATCTATGCCCTAAACAACAGCGACCATAAAAGAAAGCGTTGGCTAATCAACTCCATCAAGAACCATAACAAGAACAAGAAAAGGGTCAAAGAGGTAATCGCCTATGTAAAAGAAATGAAAGGGCTTGAATATGCTGTGGCAAAAATGCTGCAGTTTAAAGATGAGGCCCTTGACATGCTGAACGATTACCCCGATTCGCCTTATAAAGAATCGTTGACATTGATGGTCAATTACGTGGTTGACCGCAAGAAGTAAGTCTTTTTCTGTAACCGTACTGTTGGTGAAAAGCGGTCGGACAATTTGTGATTTCCCGTTCTACCCCCTTTTTGACAGCATATTTTTTATCGCTGGGCAACCATTTTAGAAGTGCCTGCGTCTATATTTATAGAACAAACCAAGAACACTTGAAGATCATTCGGTTATACAAGAACGAAAAACAGCTGATTGCAAAGGCCGTTGATGGAGACCGACAAGCCCAACGCACTATTTACGAAAGATTTTCGCCGAAGATGTTGGGCGTTTGCCGTCAGTACATCAAAGATGTACAGTTTGCCGAAGATGTGATGGTCGGGGGCTTTGTAAAGGTGTTCAAAAACCTAAAGACCTTTGGCCATAGAGGGAGTTTTGAGGGATGGATACGTAAGATTATGGTACGCGAATGTATTTCACACCTCAGAAAGAAACAATTTGTAGTGTATGGTGAGGAGGCCTATGAGCATATGGCCATTGCAGAAGAAAACCAGACCTCGGTATCAGATGTTGAGCATATTCAACATTTGATAGATGGTCTGCCAGAAGGCTACAAGATGGTTTTTGTACTCTATGCGGTCGAGGGTTATAAACACGAAGAAATTGCACAATTGCTACAGATTTCGGTGGGCACATCAAAATCACAGCTTTTTAAGGCCAGAAAAATGTTGCAAGAAAATTTAAGGTTAATGGGAATAACGCCCCGCACGAAGTCTAGGGGCCAATAAGAAATACAATGGACAAGCTAGAAGAACATATCGCCAAAAAGCTCCGTGAGCGCGAGATAAAACCGTCTGAGGCAGCTTGGGAGAAATTGGAGGCCCAATTAGGCCCTGCACCTTCTCGAAAGAACAAGATGTACTATTGGTATGCGGCAGCGGTCTTCGTGGGTGTTTTGTTGGTGTCGGCCATTTATTTAAGGTCGGGTGATGCCCCGCAACCTGCCAAGGTTGAGGTTGTAGAATCTCCAACATCGCAAGGTCAGGATGGAAATGAGGGCAAAAATGATGCAAGAAGTCCGCAAACCGGGCAAAAGGCGCTGGTTGAAACCACCCAAAAAGAAGAACCTATTGAAAACAATGATCCAACGATTATAGAACTGGAAGAGGCACCTGAAAGTGAAACGGCCTTGGTACAGACCAAAGATGTAGACGAGGTCAACAATGATCAGTTGGGCGCAGAAAAGATCGTTATCGAAAGAAAATTGGAGGAGGTCATGGCCCAAGTGGCACTTTTAGAAAGCCAGAACGAGCGGGTTACTGAAGCCGAGGTCGACTCTTTACTAAGGTCGGCCCAACGTGAAATCCTCGCAGAAAAAGCATTGTCGCAAAATGGCCCAGTAGACGCCATGGCCCTGCTGACAGAGGTAGAAGACGAGCTCAATCAAAGTTTTAGAGACCAGATTTTCGACGCTTTGAAAGAAGGCTATTTTAAACTTAGAACCGCGGTGGCCGACCGTAACAATTAATATTCATCAATCAAAAATCCCCTTCTTTACTTCCCCCATATTGGGGGGAGGTAGAAAGAGGATTGCTAAAACCAAAACAATCATGAGTAAAATCACCACAGTATTCGCAGCTTTGTTATTGACCTTTTTGGCACAAAGTGCATATGGTCAAAAAGAGTATAAAAAGAAAATAGAGACTCTAAAGGTTCAAAAAGAAAAGATAGCCGAACAAGAAAAAGAGGCCCTGAAACTTGAAGTGCAGGCCATAAATGAACGTTTAAACAACAGAGCCATTACCCTAGAGGAAGCCCAGCGTTTAAAAGAGGAGGCCGCTGTGAAAAGGGCGAAGAACATAGAGGAAAGGGTCGCTATTGTTGAGAACCAAATTTCATTGCTCGAAAGAAATGAAGGAAAAACATTGATTCTATTGGAGGCAGATACACTGGCTAACGACCAAGTCAGGGTGGGGCTCAACATCGATGGCAGACCCGTATTCAACATCTTTTCCGATCAATGGAGAAGAAATATCAAATACGACCGTCGAACTTATTCAGATTTTGTGTTTGCCATAGGTTTGAACAACGCACTTATTGATGGACAGTCGTTAGACGAATCTCCCTACAAAATAGGAGGCAGCCGGTTTTTTGAAATGGGCTGGCAATGGCGCACACGGGTTTTCAAGAATACCAATTTCATGCGTTTCAACTATGGAGTGTCATTTCAGTTCAATGGCTTAAAGCCCGATGATAACCAGTATTTCGTACAAAATGGAAACCAAACCGAGTTACAGGAGTTTGACGTTGAACTTGATAAATCAAAATTTCGGATGGATAACCTGGTGTTTCCTGTTCATATCGAGTTCGGACCTTCTAAATACCATGAGCATAAGAATAAATTTCGCTACAGTCTTGACAATCAATTCAGACTTGGTTTGGGCGGGTATGCTGGGTTCAATCTTGGCACACGTCAAAAACTCAAATATCAAAGGGATGGTGAACGGGTAAAAGACAAGCTTAAACGTGACTACAACACCAGCAATCTAATATATGGCTTGAGTGCCTATGCTGGTTTTGAAGGTGTGCTTTTGTATGTCAAGTATGATCTGAACCCGATTTTTAAAGATGCAGTGGTTGAACAACGAAATATTTCTTTGGGCCTTCGGTTTGACCTATGACCACTAGATATGCCAAGTGCTGGTAAATCTTGATCAAGAGGGGGGTGGTTATTTAGAAATCGCTTCCCTCATTTCAGTAGAAAATTCCTCCTTATAATAGGCCCGCTTGCAATGCGAGCATTCGGCAAATTGAAGGGTCTGTACACGAAACAATGGTAACCAGAACAGGTGAAAGTAATTGGGCTGTGATACCGCGGTCAATGTACCTGTCTGTCCGCAATGGGGACAAGAAACCCCGTGAAGCCGCTGTTCCACCTTTTTTCCGGGTCGAGTTCCAAAGAAGAGAATCATGTGCTAGTTTTACGTAAAAATAATTCAAAAAGAAAAAATAGTTTGCCCACGATGGTGAGTGGGGCAAGTGTGCAAGACATTTTCCATATTTTTACCAACCATGATTTCGAAAACCACCATAGACAAAGTGTATGATGCCGCCCAGGTAGAAGAGGTGATAGGCGATTTTGTGCAGTTGAAGAAATCAGGATCGAACTACAAAGGGCTGAGTCCGTTTACCGATGAACGCACTCCCAGTTTCATGGTGTCTCCCGTGAAGCAGATTTGGAAGGATTTCAGTAGTGGAAAGGGGGGCAATGTGGTGGCCTTTTTGATGGAGCACGAACATTTTACCTATCCCGAAGCCATTCGGTATCTCGCCAAGAAATACAACATCGAGGTCGAAGAAACCGAGCAATCCACCGAAGAAAAAGAACAGGCGAACGAACGCGAGAGCATGTACCTTGTATCTGCCTTCGCACAGCAGTATTTCGAAGACATATTATGGCGTTCAGAGCCCGGTAAGGCCATCGGCCATAGCTATTTTAAAGAAAGGGGGTTCACTGATGAGACCATTAAAAAATTCGGGCTGGGCTATAGCCTTGATGAATGGGAGGCCTTTACCAAGCACGCCTTGCAGCAAGGCTATCAACTTGAGTTTCTCGAAAAAACGGGTCTGACAATTGTAAAAGACCAGGCCGATGGCGGCAAAAAGACCTTTGACCGTTTCAAGGGGCGGGTCATGTTTCCCATCCACTCCATGAGTGGCAGGGTGTTGGGGTTTGGTGGCCGTATTCTTGTCAACGATAAAAAAGCAGCCAAATATCTCAATTCACCAGAAAGTGATATCTACCACAAGAGCAAGGTGCTCTACGGTATCTATTTTGCCAAACAGGCCATTGCCAAAGAAGACAATTGCTATTTGGTCGAGGGGTATACCGATGTGATACAGATGCACCAACGGGGCATTGAAAACGTGGTCTCCTCGAGCGGAACGGCCCTGACACCAGAACAGATCCGGTTGATAAACCGGTTGACAAAGAACATAACCGTACTGTTCGATGGCGATGCCGCTGGGCTTAGGGCTTCTTTGCGTGGTATAGACCTCATTCTAGAGCAAGGGATGAACGTCAAGGTATGTACTTTTCCAGAGGGTGAAGACCCCGATAGTTTTGCCAAAAACAACAGCTATGGCGATGTAGTGCTGTATTTGGAGGAACACTCCATGGATTTCATCCAGTTCAAAACCTCGTTATTGGCCAAAGAAGCGGCAAACGACCCTATCAAAAGGGCCGAGACCATTCGCGATATTGTACACAGTGTTGCCAAGATACCCGACCGGATCAAGCAAGAGGTGTACATACAGGAGTGCGCCAGAATGCTGCAGGTCTCTGAAGCGGTGCTGTACGATACCTTGGCCCAAATAACCCGAAAAGGTGTTTCTGATGCGGCGAAAAAATTAAAACAGGAACAACAGGCCTTTGAGGTGGTCAAAAACGAGGAACCCGTTGAAAAGGTAGATGTACAGTACGAGCTTGAAAAGAAAATAATTCAGATGCTATTGCTCTACGGCAACCAAAAACAAGAGTTTGAAGATCTTGTGCTCAAAGAAAACGAGGAAGGCGATTTGGTCTTGCAGCCAGAGATTGTGGAAGCCAAGGTATACGAAAAAATATATTTGGCCCTTCAAGAGGATGAAATTGAGTTGAGCAATGAAGATTTTAAGGCCGTGTACTACAAATTGATAGAGGAATTGAACGAGAATGATGACTTTAACCTGAATGAGTTCATGACCAGATTGGACCAAGATTTTGTGAACGAACTCTCCTCGCTTCTCATGGAAGAAGAAAAGTACACCCTCCATGATTGGGAACGCAGGGATATCTATCCCAAAGAAAAAGAACAGGGTATCGCGCAATTGGTAGATGAGACCATATTGACCTTGCGTTGCAATTTGATCAAAAATAGAATTGCGCAGCTTCAAAAGAATACCAAAGAGTCGAACGGGGACCATTCAGAGACCTTGGAAGAAATCATGAACTACCTGCAGTTGAACAAGCTGTTGAATGCTAAATTGAGCAGGGTACTTTCCTAATAAGAAAAACCCCAACAAAATTGGGGCTTTTTATAATAACGGTTGAATGTTTCTTAATACAGCTCTAAGGCCTTGGCCTGCTGCAAAAGATCTACCAGATTGTCAACATTCAGCTTTCGCATTAATCTTGCTTTGTAGGTGCTGACGGTTTTTTCGTTTAGATTCAAGCCTTCGGCGACCTCTTTGTTTCGTTTTCCACTGGCCAAGAGCTTAAGCACTTCAATCTCTCTGGTAGAGAGTTTTCTAAAGAATCTACGGGGTTTCTGTGTTCCTTCGTCGAAGGCCAGTCTTTGCGCCAATTCATTGGTAATAAACATGTTGCCTTCGCTTACTTTTCGTATCGCCGATACGATGTAATCTAGATCGGCGGCCTTTGAAAGATAGCCATAGGCTCCTGCCCTTATAGTGCTCAGGGCGTACACATCTTCAGATTGCCCACTGTACATCAATACTTTGGCATTGGGGAAATCTTGTTTCATTTTTCTAAGAGTTGCAATGCCATTGATTTCTGGAATATCCATTTCAAGCATTACCACATCAGGGGAAACTTTTTGCAATGTTTCAAAAAGTTCGGTTGTTGAAGACACATCAGCCACTACCTCCATATCTGAAACGGAGTCGAGTACATGCCTGATTCCCAAGCGTACAATTGGATGATTGTCTGCTACTAAGACTTTAATCATTGTGGTAGGTTTTTCTTAATATCATTTGAAAAGACTATGGTAATCTAATGCCTACAAATGATGAGAGGCAATATAGCCATTTCAAGGAACAAATGTGCTTTTTTTTTCTTAAAACCACAGAATTTTTGGGGTTTTAATCGTTTTAAGACGCATATTTCTGGTTAATCTGCTGTTTTTAAGGAATCTGGAATTACGCATACAGGTATGGGAACCATTTTGTGCTCATTGGCCATATTGAATTTTTTGTAAATCTTGAAAACCTCTTGCTGCCTTCCAGAGAAATCTTCAGCCCTTTTTCCTTGTTCATCCATTTTCATGGCCCACTCAAGTTCGGGGTATGAGGCACCTATTTGGTCTTCATCGGTACGATCATCGCCCCAAAGGCCGTCTGTCGGTGGGGCTTGCATAATGTCTTGGTTGATGCCCAAAACGTTTGCCACTTCGTATACTTCGGTTTTCAACAAATCCGCTATTGGGCTCAGGTCTACCCCGCCATCCCCATATTTGGTGTAGAAACCAACGCCAAAGTCCTCGACCTTGTTACCAGTGCCCGCCACCAAATACTTGTTTAGGGCTGCAAAGTAATACAGGGTGGTCATGCGCAATCGAGCCCGGGTATTGGCCAACGACATCAATCTATCCTCTTCGTTTTCGACTTTTGGTAGGGCGGCTATAAGGCTATCGAATACAGGGGTAAGGTTTACGGGCTGCCTTTTTACATTGGGGAAATGTTGCATCAGCCAATCTATATGCCGGTCAGCCCGGGTTACTTGGTTTTCTGCTTGGTGAATGGGCATTTCAACGCAGAGCACTTCCAAGCCGGTCTTGGCGCAGAGGGTTGAGGTGACGGCAGAATCGATGCCCCCGGAAATTCCCACCAAAAACCCTTTCATTCGGGCATTGGTTGCATAGTCTTTTAGCCAATTTACAATGTGCTCGATAACCTTTTCAGTTTGCATGAATCTTTTTTTGAAATCAAAAATTTACCTTTGTGCCCTGTAAATTTAAATGCTGGACCCCAAAAAATGAAGCAGGGTACGAAATACTTTCTTTTTGTGAGTTTTGTTTTGCTCTTGGCGGCATGTCGGCAAGAGGACAAACGAGCGGCCGAGATTGCCAAAACTCCGATAGCGCTGGAGATCGCGCGTTTTGATCTTGCGTTTGACAATGCTACGCCCGATAGCCTGCAGAGTCTGAAGGGCGCATATCCCTACCTGTTTCCCAAGGGTACGCCCGATTCGGTCTGGGTGGCCAAGATGCGTGATACGCTACAGCAACAGTTGGCCGATGAGGTCCAAAAGGCTTTTGATGATTTCGATGATGTTGAAAGGGGTATACGGAGTTTGTTCCAACATGTCAAATATTATTACCCAGAATCGCAGGTGCCGAAGGTGGTTACCCTTATCTCAACAGTTCGCTACGAGGATAGGATAATTTTGACAGATTCGCTCTTGCTGATCGGCCTTGACAACTATTTGGGGAAAGACCACTTTTTCTACAAAGGCCTGTCGAACTACATTGCCCTAGGGTTGGACAAAAAGTATTTGTTGTCAGATATCGCCAGTGCCTTTGCCAAAAAGGTCAACCAGTACCCTAGAAACCGTTCCTTTTTATCGCGAATGGTGTATTATGGTAAAGAACTTTATATAAAGGATAAGCTGCTACCTGATATTCCTGATGCCCAAAAAATAGGTTATACCCCAGAGCAAATGCAATGGGCCAAAGAAAACGAAGAGCAGATTTGGCGGTTTTTTATTGAAAGGGAACTGCTATACAGTACCGATTCGAAGTTGGACAAGCGATTTTTGGATCCTGCCCCTTTTTCAAAGTTCGGGCTTGAGCTTGACAACGAATCACCGCCCCGGTTGGGACGCTACATGGGCTGGCAGATTGTAAGGGCCTATATGGAAAAAAATGATGTGACCCTGCAGCAACTCTTGGCCTTGCCCGCTGACGAAATTTTCAAAAAATCTAATTACAAACCCAGACGATAGATGGCAGTAGTACACACTTCAGAAATAACTTTAAAGGTAGGGCTCGACGAAAACCGCGTGCCTGAAGAGTTGACTTGGTCGGCAGAAGATGGTGGTGTCGACAACGAAGAAGCAAAAGCCATGTTGCTGTCGGTTTGGGACAGCAAGAACAAAGAATCGCTCAAAATAGATCTTTGGACCAAGGATATGCCGGTTGAAGAGATGAAGATTTTCTTTCACCAAACCCTGATGACCATGGCCGATACCTTTATGAAGGCCACCCAAGATGAAAAAATGACGGCCACCATGAAAGACTTCTGCGATTATTTTGCCGAAAAGTTGGAATTGAAGTAGCTTTTTCGTACCGCGAAGTTGAATGGTTTGGTAGAGTGTTTTTTAGTTTTTGGCCCTTACTTGTCGGTAATAGCTCCAGCCAATTAAAAATATCAATGCCAATTGGATCAATCTGTGTATCCAAATATTCAATTCAAAACCAAAAAATCCACCTGTTTTTTGGTCGGTTACGAATCCATAGATCAAATCTGAAATTAAAATAAGCCCTGCGATTATATAAAAGTACTTTTTTCATATTTCTAGTAGTGTGGTTTGCAACAAACGGCAACCTGTTTACATCAGTCACGGTTTGGCCACTTTTATAATGCCAGTATATCAGCATTGACGTAAGCCCAATATAGGCAAACCATGTGCACGAATTGGTCAAAACCCAGTATCGAATAGAAGATACGTCGTTTGCCGTGGTATTTTGCGGCCAGCTTGCTTGTGAAAAAATCGGTGATAAAATGTAGTAGCCCGTTGATGACCGCGTAGCCCAAGGCTATTTGCCACGAAAAGACCAAATTGCAGAACACAAGCAGCACAGCGGTATAGACCAAAATGTGCAGCGATAGCCATTTGAGGCTATGGTGCTTTTTCAGGGCCATGTTGTTGGTCTGTAGCAGGTAATCGCCGACCCAGTGCGCCAATAACAAGACAATGAAATCCATGGTGGCAAGTTACTTTATTTCAACAAAGTTGGGAGCCTGTTGGTAGCGATAAGTGGTATCGGTCAATATTTTCATTTCTTTGGTCTCCCAGTTCATCAATCCGATATGAAATTGGGTTTGTTCGTCATCGAATAGTTCTATCACCAACCACTTGCCATCGGGGCTCCAATCGTGCCACCCCTCATTTTGTTCATTTTCGGTCAGCTTCCACTGCTTTTCACCATCGAGGCTCACGGCATATAGACTGTACTTGCCATCTTGAAAGCTTTGGTAACTGATAAAGTTTTCAGAGGGATGTAGTTTCGGAGGGCCCGCATGGTAATGGTGCCACTTTGCCGTGGTGTCATTTTTCGGGTAATGGGTCAACTGCCTCAGCGAACTGCCGTCATCGTTCATGATATAGAGCTCGTCAAGGTAACCGTTGTCTTTTTTAAAACGTTTTTTAGAGCCCCTAAAAACAAGCTGTTTGCCATCGTTAACAAACAAGGGGTCTGAGAAATAGGGCAGGCCGGTAGGTAGTTTTTTCACAACCTCTCCCTTCATGTTGATGATATAGAAAACAGAGTCTATTTTCGAGCTGGGCTTTACAATGAGTTCGGTGCCATTTTTTCGGCTGCTCATCCAACTGTCGGCCAATACCACATCAGAAACTTTCTTGATACTTTTGCCCTTAGGGTCGGTAACGTACAAACGGTAGCATCGGTGGCAAAAATCCTTATCTGAAATGAAATACAGTTGGTCTTTATAGGAGTAATACGACCATTCTACCCCTGGTAAATTGGTAACGTTCTTCTTGTTAGAACCGTCGAGGTTCATGGTAAAAACCTCATAATTATCGTTTTCAGCATCGAACAGTACGTTATAAGCTATGGCGTATTCGGGTTGCTTTGGCCCGCAATTGATAAAAATGAAAAGAACGATGAGTGTAGGTAAGACCTTTAGAATATTTATTTTCATCAGCAGTTGATTGTTCGAGATGCCTAAATGTATGATAAATCGAGGCAAAAATGAAAAACTGGTTTTTGGCCTCGTTTCAAGATATACGGGTGTATTTTTGGGGAATGAAAAAGAAAATCGCCCAAAGGCTCATTTTTGTCTATGATGCCGATTCTGGTACCCGTAACGTAGTGTTGGACAGTGTGCACAAAATAGTTAGTCCCTCAACGTATGGGTGCAACCTTTGTAACATTACGCATGGCCTGTTCAGGGAAAACCGGAAATGGAAGCATTTTCGCCAAGAAAGTGCGTATCAAATGACATTTTTTCATAAAGATGAGTTTTTGAAGCAGTACGCCAGCAAGTTTGGCCACAAATTTCATTTTCCGATCGTGCTTATTGAAGCAGGAACGGAACTGGAAATACTTATTTCTACCCAAGAGCTGAACAGCTTGAAATCGCCCGTGGAACTCATTGGGCTAATCGAGGGGCGTACCACCCCTTAAAGCCGAGAAGTGTACAAAAATGGTAGCCTAAAAAGGGTTTCATTGTCTCAAACAATACCCAGTTGCATGGGTATTTCCATTAACAGTACACGGCCAACACTCAGTGATTTGAATTGGATTTGGTCAATATCCCATATGCCAAAACCATCCCGACTGTTGAGCTCTTGGCCATTGACCGATACTTGGCCATCCAAAACAAAAATATAGACCCCATTCCCTTTTTTCTTCAGCGTGTAGGTATCGGATGTGGCTTTGTCGAAATCTCCGATGTGGAACCACGCATCTTGGTGGATCCAAACACCTTCATCATCTTTATTGGGCGAAAGTATCTGATAGAAGGTGTTGTTGCGTTGCATATCCCGAATGGAAATTTGATCATATCGGGGCGTTACATCTTTTCTGTTGGGAATGACCCAAATCTGCAAAAACTTGACTGAACGGTCTTTGTTCTTGTTGAACTCACTGTGGTGTACCCCGGTGCCGGCACTCATCACCTGAATATCCCCCTCATTGATAACGGTGGTATTGCCCATGCTGTCTTTGTGCTCCAAATCACCCTCAAGCGGAATGGAAACAATTTCCATGTTGCTGTGGGGGTGGGTGCCAAAGCCCCTACCGGGAGCCACTTCATCATCGTTCAAAACGCGTAAGACCCCAAAATGCATTCGTTCGGGGTCATGATAATTTGCAAAACTAAAGGTATGGTAACTTTTTAGCCAACCATGGTCGGCATAACCGCGTGTGTCAGAGGTATGCAATACAGTTTTCATAGCGCAATAGTCGAAAAGAGGGATTCAAACTTTCAGTTTTGAAATTGGGTGGTCGAGATGTTTTTGTTGATCTCATCGATATATTCCAAAAGTTCGTCGCGCCCTGTTCGATCGGTGGCAGAGGTAACGAAATGCGGCGGGGCCTCTTCCCAAGCGGTATCCAGCAAATGTTGGAGATAGGCCTGCGTATTGCGTTCAATGGCAGCTGGTTTTAACTTGTCGGCCTTGGTAAATACAATGCCAAACGGAATTCCGTTCGAACCAAGCCACTCCATGAACTCCAAATCGATCTTTTGGGGTTCGTGGCGAATATCTACCAAAACAAAGGCGCTTACCAGTTGTTGACGTTTCAAAAAATACTCCGTAATGTATTTCTGAAAGGTTTTTTTGTCTTTTTTGGAAACCCTGGCATAGCCATATCCGGGCAAATCGACCAAAAACCAATTGTCGTTTACTTTAAAATGGTTGATGAGCTGGGTTTTTCCGGGGCGTCCAGAGGTCTTTGCCAGCCCCTTTCGGTTCATGAGCATATTGATCAATGATGATTTGCCCACGTTTGACCTGCCTATAAAGGCGTATTCGGGCAATGGCTCTTTCGGGCATTGGGCCACGTTCGAATTGCTCATCACGAATTTTGCAGAGGTGATTTTCATGGGTTTGGATGTTGGAATTTGGAGAAGAGAAGTTAGACTCGCCTATAAACCTATTCTCAAATCTAACATCTAACATCTTAAATCTAAAATCAGAATCCCCTTTTGTTCAGCCAAGCTTCCAGAACCTTGTTGAACTCTTCAGGATGTTCCATCATAGGGGCATGGCCACATTTTTTGATCCAATACAGATCCGAATCGGGCAGTAATTCATGAAATTCCCTGGCCACGTTAGGGGGTGTTACCGTATCGTTCTCACCCCAAATAATACAGGTGGGCGTGTTCATTTTTGGCAGGTCTTTTGCCATGTTGTGGCGTATGGCACTTTTGGCAATGGCAAGTGTTTTTACCAGCTTCATTCTGTCGTTAACTGTGGCATACACCTCGTCCACAATTTCTTTGGTGGCCACTTTGGGGTCGTAAAAGACATCTTGGGCCTTTTTCTTTATGAACTCATAATCGCCCCGTTTTGGGTATCCGTCGCCCATTGCGCTCTCATAAAGGCCAGAGCTACCGGTAATGACCAGGGCCTTGACCATTTCAGGAAACATTTTGGTATGCAGAAGACCGATGTGCCCACCCAATGAATTGCCCAGCAAAATCACATCTTTGAGACCCTTGAATTCGATGAACTCTTCAAGAAACTTGGCAAAGTTCTTTACATTGGTCTTCAACACGGGCATATCGTATATGGGGAGCTCGGGCACCAACACCTTGTAGCCCTTGGCCGGAAAATAATCGGTAACACCATGGAAGTTGCTCAGCCCGCCCATTAGACCGTGTAAAATGATCAACGGGGTGCCTTCGCCTTTCTCTATATACCGAAACTTACCTTCCTTAATGATTTTTTCTTCCATCAATGTTTTATCGGTCTAGAGCGGCAAATATAGGTAATTCATAGCATACAAAAACAGATGGGTTTTTGCTGTTTGGCCGGTTGCCCATAGCGTAAAACGAAAGGTTTTTACGGCCTTAAAAAAGACCGAACCATCTGAAACACAATATATAGTGGGATTTTGACGTTATTTTTTTTGTTTTTTGATAAATAAGTGGGGTAAAGTGGGAAAAAATGTTTTAGAATCTATATATTTGATTCCATAATCTGACCGAACTGTTTTTATGATAAACATCATAGGCACATTCAATTGTAAGGCCGATGCCAAGGGCAGGGTGACGATTCCGTCAAGCCTGATGTCCCAGTTGTCGCCTCTTTTGAATGATGGTTTTGTTATAAAGCATGGTCGTTTTTCTCGTTGCTTAGAGTTGTACCCGAAGGCAGAGTACAACCGTATGATGATGCAATTGAAAGAGAAAGACCAGTTCGACCCCGACAATGTGCGTACCCTTCGAAAGTTTGTCGAAGGGGCCCAGCTTGTAAATATTGATGACAGCAATCGATTGCTGATACCGAAGGCATTGGCGGAGCATGCCCTGATCAAAAAGGAAGTGGTGATCACGGCCACTATCGATATCATCGAAATTTGGGATAAAGAAAGCTATGAAAAGGCCAATGATATTGATAGGGACGAGTTCAGTGTAATGCTCAAAACGGCTTTTGGTAAAAATGACAAACCCGTATCACAGTCCGGTACTGCTCAATGAGGCGGTTGATGGGTTGAACATAAAGGAGAATGGGGTGTATGTTGACGTCACCTTTGGTGGTGGGGGTCATTCTGAAGAAATATTGAGACGGATCGGTAAAGACGGCAAGTTGATTGCCTTTGACCAAGACAAAGAGGCCTTGGCAAATGCGATCGACGACCCACGGTTCAGGTTGGTAAATGAGAATTTTAGGTTTCTCAAGCGTTTTTTGAAGTTCTATGGCATTCTGAAAGTTGATGGAATCTTGGCAGATTTTGGTGTGTCGTCGCATCAATTCGATACGGCCCAACGAGGATTTTCAACCCGTTTCGATGCCGGTTTGGATATGCGTATGAACCAGGGTTCAGATGTATCGGCCTACGAGGTGGTCAATGAATATGGCGAAGAAGAACTGGCCAAGGTACTGGCAAGTTACGGTGAGCTTCGTAATGCCCGGGCCATGGCAAAGACAATCGTTGTGGCGCGAAAACAGGCACCAATTAAGACAACACTCCAATTAAAAGAGGTGTTGGGCCGGTTTCTGCCTAAAATGCGGGAACATAAATTGCTGGCACAAGTCTACCAGGCCATACGCATTGAGGTCAACCAAGAGATGGAGGCACTGAAAGATTTTTTGCTGCAGACCCCCGATTTGATGGAAGAAGGGGGGCGGTTGAGTTTGATAAGTTACCACTCTTTGGAAGACCGCCTGGTAAAACGATTTATACGCTCAGGCAAATTTGAGGGCGAACCAGAAAAAGATTTCTATGGCAATGTCATGGTTCCCTTTAAAAAGGTTGGAAAATTGATTGTGCCATCAGCTGAGGAAATTGCTATGAACAATAGAGCGCGGAGCGCAAAGCTTCGCATTGCTGAAAGAGTGGGCCCCGTTTCGGGCAGAGCAAATTGATATGGTTGAAGCTTTTTAAAAAGTAGAAACACTTGAAAATGAAAAAAGGATTGTTGGACATACTTCGCGGAAAGTTTTTGGTGAGCGGCGACGCTCCCAAGAACTGGCTGTTTTTGCTCTTTGCATCCTTTCTGGCCACCGTTATGATATCAAGTAGTCATAGGGCCGATAAAAAAGTGCATGAGATTGCCGCCCTCAACGAAGAGGTTCGAAAACTCAGAAGTGAGTTTTTAGATGTTCGGCGTTCTGTGCAGCAGTTGAGGCTAGAGTCTTCACTAAAGGTCAGGGTGGCCGACAGGGGGTTGATGCCCGCAAAAAATCCTCCAAAAAGAATCAAGGTAAAATCAACTAGATAATGGCAGTCACCGAAAGAAACATAATGAATAGGCTTTACTTGGTGGCGGCCTGTCTCTTTCTCTTTTCTGCTGCTATTCTGTACCGCCTGATAGATATTCAGATGGTAAAGGGGCCTGAGTACAAAGACTTGGCGTTGGGCAAGACAGAAAAAATGTTCACCATTGAGCCTAATCGGGGCAATCTCTATGCAGAAGACGGCAGTTTGCTTGCGGCATCGGTTCCTAAATATGAGATTCGGTTCGATGCCAACACCGTGTCTGAAGAAAATTTCCAAAAGTATATGCCGGCCCTCGCCGACTCACTGGCAAAACTATTTGACAAACCCTCATCGTATTACCGCCAACTGTTCAGAAAGGCTCGGGCCAATGGCAACGGCTATAAGTTGGTAGCGCGAAATGTGGGTTATTTGGACTTTGTCCGCATCAAGAATTTTCCGCTGTTCAGATTGGGCCCCAATAAAGGTGGGTTCATAGAACGCTATAAAGTGGTACGCGAATATCCATTGGGCAAGATGGCCGCGCGCAGCATCGGATACGAACGGGTCGACGAAAATGGGTATTACACGAGGGTAGGTCTGGACGGGGCCTTCGGAGAGCCCTATTTAAGGGGAAGGGAAGGCAAACGGTTAAAGCAAAAAATCGCAAAGAACCGTTGGAAGCCTATTGGCCTTGATAATATTGTAGAGCCCCAAGATGGGCAAGATGTGGTGACCACCATCAACACCAACATACAAGATATTGCACACCATGCCCTGTTGGCGCAGCTTGAAAAATATAATGCCGACCACGGCTCTGTGGTGGTCATGGAAACAACGACAGGTGAAATAAAGGCCATTTCAAACCTAGGTCGAACCAAAGAGGGTAAATACTACGAAAAATTGAACTACGCCATTGGCGAATCGCATGAACCGGGATCGACCTTTAAATTGATGTCATTGGTGGCTGCTTTGGAGGATAAGGTAATCGACACCAATGCCGTAATCGATACCGAAAAGGGCCGGTACCGTGTCTATGATAGAACCGTAAAGGATTCAAAGCACGGTGGGTATGGCAAAATTTCGTTGGCAGAGGCCTTTGCTGTTTCTTCGAACACTGCCTTTGCAAAGATGATCCACGAGAACTACAAAGAACAACCCGAACGTTTTGTGAACCGCCTAATGAACATGGGGCTGCATGAAGATTTGGGGCTTCCGATCATTGGTGAAGGGCAACCGGTTATCCGATATCCGGGCGATAAGGGCTGGTCCGGTATCTCTTTGGCATGGATGTCGCACGGCTACGAGGTGTCAATGACGCCCATGCAGACCTTGGCTTTCTACAACGCCATTGCCAATGACGGTGAGTTTGTAAGGCCACGGTTGATTAAAGAAGTGCGCCAGGGCAATAAGGTGGTCAAGCGTTTTGGCAAAGATGTGGTTAATCCCTCCATTTGCTCAAAAGAAACGGTCGAAAAGGCGCAGCAGTTGTTGAAAGATGTGGTTGAAAAGGAATATGGTACAGGCCATGGCCTGTACTCAAAAGAGTTCTCAATGGCGGGCAAGACAGGCACCTGCCAAAAAAACTATGTGGCCAAAGACCCCGATAAATTGGCATATATCTCCTCGTTTGTAGGATATTTTCCTGCCGATAACCCAAAATACTCGTGCATTGTAGTAATACACGAGCCCGACAAGAGTGTGGGTTACTATGGTGCCGATGTGTCAGGACCTGTTTTCAAGTCGCTGGCCCAAAAAATCTACGCAAGTTCGCCATTGGCCGATGAGGTAGAGGATGAGATACCCAAGGTTCCGCAACTAGAAGAGCAGTACAAGAGCTATTATGCGCATGCGCAAAAGGAGTATAAAAAGATTCCCAATGTCAAGGGCATGAGTGGCATGGATGCCATTTCAATTCTTGAAAACCTTGGGCTAGAGGTCGAGGTAAGGGGCAACGGCAGGGTAAAACGACAGTCGGTTTCACAGGGAACCGATATCGAAAAAGTTGAAAAAATTGTTTTGGAGCTTTCATGAAGTTGTTGAAAGACATATTATATAAATCTGGGATCATTGCGGTCAGTGGTGATACCAATGTTTTGGTCAACCATGTCCATTTTGATTCAAGAAAGGTGGGTATGGACGATGTATTTGTCGCCATTGAAGGATTGACTACCGATGGGCACCAGTATATTGACAAGGCTGTAGAGCAGGGGGCCAAGGCAATTGTCTGCGAAGAGCTTCCGAAAGTATTGGTCAATGGTATTACCTATGTCGAGGTAAAGAACAGCCAATCGGCCTTGGCCATGATGGCATCGAACTTTTACGGCAATCCTTCCAAAAACCTAAAACTTGTAGGGGTAACCGGTACCAACGGTAAGACCACGGTTACGACCTTATTGTACAACCTGTTCAAGAATGCGGGCTATAAAGTGGGCCTTATTTCGACCATAAGAATAATGGTTGATGATAAAGAATACCCCACCAGCCACACCACGCCAGACTCATTGACCATCAATGAATACTTGAACAAGATGAGCGAAGAAGGTGTCGAGTTTTGCTTTATGGAGGTAAGCTCGCACGGTATCCACCAAAAAAGGGCCGAGGGCCTACATTTTGAAGGGGCTATTTTTACCAACCTTTCGCACGACCACCTTGATTATCACAAATCATTTGCCGAGTACCGTGATACCAAGAAAAAACTCTTTGACGGACTGTCAAAAAGTGCTTTTGCCCTGGTCAATATAGATGACAAGAATGGGCTGGTCATGTTGCAGAATACCCAGGCCAAAAAATATACCTACGCCCTGAAGTCGTACGCAGATTACCGCGGACAGATATTGGAGCACCAATTCAATGGCCAATTGTTGAAGATAGAGGAAAATGAGCTCTGGTCTAAATTGATAGGAGATTTCAATGCTTACAATTTATTGGCCATTTACGCCACTGCTGATTTGTTAGGGTTGGAAAAAATGGAAATTCTACGGCTTATCAGTGAGCTTGAGAACGTTGATGGTAGATTTCAATACTATATCTCAAAGAAGAAAATAACGGCTATTGTTGATTATGCCCATACACCGGATGCACTTAAAAATGTGTTGACAACCATCAACACGTTGAGGACTGGAAATGAAAACGTCATCACCGTAGTGGGGTGTGGTGGTGATCGTGACAAGTCTAAGCGTCCGGTTATGGGTCATATCGCATCAGAGATGAGCAACCACGCCATCTTTACCTCTGACAACCCCAGAACAGAATCCCCCAGCCGCATCATAGAAGAGATGGAAGCAGGTGTAGAGCCCCAGAATGCCGCCAAGGTACTCATCATTGAAAATAGAAAACAGGCCATTAAAACGGCTTGTAAGTTGGCCGTGCCAAAAGACATCATTTTGGTGGCGGGCAAAGGTCATGAGACCTATCAAGAGACCAATGGGGTGCGAAAAGAATTTGATGATTTCAAGGAAGTAAAAAAGGCCTTGGCCGAACTCGATAAATAGCAAAGAATGCTCTATTATCTATTTGAATATCTAGAACAACAATACCAATTTCCTGGAGCGAGCCTTTTCAGGTTCTTGACCTTTAGGGCCGCCATGGCGGTACTGTTCTCTTTGACAATAGCCATGGTCTATGGTAAGTGGATCATCCTCTTTCTTAAAAAGAAGCAGATAGGGGAGAGCATTCGTGACTTAGGCCTTGAGGGCCAACAGCAAAAAGCCGGGACACCCACCATGGGCGGTATCATCATTATTTTGGCCACCCTATTGCCGGTACTGCTTTTCGCCGATTTAAAGAACATTTATGTCATTCTGTTGATTGTGACCATGTTATGGATGGGCATTATAGGCTTTATAGATGATTACATAAAAATATTCAAGAAGAACAAAAAAGGACTTAGGGGCCGATTCAAGGTAATGGGACAGATTGTGCTGGGCCTCATCGTGGGATCGGTACTCTACTTTCACCCACAGGTAACCATGAAAGAAAAGGATAAGACTGTCATCACCGAAAATTTTAGGGTTGAGAAGGTCATTGGCGAAGAGAAAAAATCCGTTCGTACCAATGTTCCTTTCTTTAAGAACAATGAGTTGGATTATGCAAACATTATTGCATGGATGGGAGACGGGGCGAAAAAATATGCTTGGTTGGTGTTCATTCCCATTGTAATATTCATTGTCACGGCCGTGTCAAATGGGGCCAACCTTACAGATGGAATTGATGGTTTGGCCGGTGGAACCTCTGCCATTATCGTGCTCACCTTGGGCATTTTTGCCTGGGTTTCGGGTAATGTGCAATTCTCAGATTACCTCGATATTTTTTACATCCCCCGGGTAGGTGAGTTGGTAGTGTTCATTGCGGCTTTTGTTGGGGCCTTGGTGGGTTTTCTATGGTACAATGCGTATCCGGCGCAGGTATTCATGGGTGATACGGGCAGTTTGACCATCGGTGGGGTAATCGCCGTGATTGCCATCATGGTGCGCAAAGAATTGTTGATACCGCTGCTGTGCGGAATCTTCTTTGCTGAATCATTGTCGGTTATGCTTCAGGTAGCCTATTTCAAGCATACCAAACGAAAATATGGTGAAGGGAAACGAATTTTCTTGATGGCACCGTTGCACCATCATTTTCAGAAAAAGTCGTACCACGAAAGTAAAATAGTGACGCGCTTTTGGATCATTGGCATTCTGTTGGCCATTTTGAGCATTGTCACCTTGAAGATACGGTAGAATGGGGCGCTTGGCTATACTAGGTGCTGGTGAGAGCGGCGTTGGCGCGGCCCTATTGGGGAAACAGAAAGGGTTTGATGTTTTTGTTTCCGATGGAGGAAAGATTAAAAAAGAATATAAAGAAGTTCTTATACATCATGAGATTGAATGGGAAGAGGGGTACCATAGTGAACCCCGAATTCTGAATGCCGATTTGGTCGTGAAAAGCCCTGGGATTCCTGATACCGTTCCACTGGTGAAAAAACTAGTTGATGGGGGCGTGCCGGTAATTTCAGAGATTGAATTTGCCTCGAGATATACCAATGCCCAGATAATCGGTATCACAGGAAGCAACGGCAAGACCACCACTACCATGCTGACCCATCATTTGCTGAAAGAGGCGGGTTTAAATGTCGGTATGGCGGGCAACATTGGCGACAGTTTTGCCAAAATGGTGGCAGAGAAAGATTTTGACCACTATGTGCTCGAGATCAGCAGTTTTCAATTGGATGGCATCACGGGCTTCAGGCCACATATTGCCATCATCACCAACATTACCCCCGATCATTTAGATCGGTATGGGTATACGTTTGAAAACTACGTGGCTTCAAAGTTTCGAATTGCCATGAACCAAGGGCCGCATAATTATCTGATTTATGATGCAGATGATACGGCAATAGCAGAAGGGCTAAAGAAACATCCTGTTCAATCAAAATTGCTTCCCTTTTCACTTAAATCAAGGCTAAAAGAGGGGGCTTGGATGAATGAAGGAACAATAAAAATAAAAGTAGAAACTAAAACCTTTGAAATGAGTACTGATTTTTTGGCCCTTGAGGGCCAGCACAACGTTAAAAATGCCATGGCTGCATCAATGGCGGCACTCTTGGTAAATGTAAGAAAGGAGGCCTTACGCGAAAGTATTCAGGCATTTCAGGGGGCTCCCCATAGACTTGAAAAAGTATTGAAGATCAATCATGTAGAGTATATCAACGACTCAAAGGCAACCAATGTGAACGCCACATATTATGCCCTTGACGGCATCAAAAAACCAATTGTTTGGATTGCCGGGGGGGTCGATAAGGGCAACGACTATTCGAGTTTAATGCCCTTGGTGCGAGAGAAGGTAAAAGCCATTGTTTGTTTGGGCATGGACAATACAAAGCTAAAGGACACCTTTGGAAATGTCATCGATCTAATGGTTGAAACCTACTCAATGAAAGAGGCCATAAAGGTGGCCTACAAGGTGGCCGAAAGGGGCGATGCGGTGTTGCTTTCGCCGGCGTGCGCCAGTTTTGATTTGTTCGAAAATTATGAAGATCGGGGCAACCAGTTCAAACAAGCTGTAAAAAACCTATAGACCATGCGGGCACTGTTCAAAAATTTAAAGGGAGATAAGGCTATTTGGGGCATAGTGGCCCTATTGGGCTTGTTTTCTTTTTTGCCGGTGTACAGTGCCAGCACCAATTTGGTCTATGTGCTTGGTAACGGTACCACGGTCGGGCACTTGGTAAAACATGCACTTTTACTGTTCTTGGGCTTCGGAATCATTTATGGGGTACACCGTATACCGGCCCATTATTTCAAGGGACTCTCCATTATAGCACTGCCCATAGTCTTGCTGTTGTTGGTCTATACCTTAACCGTAGAGACAAATATCGGGGGTGTTCGGGCCAACCGTTGGATTCAGATACCGTTCATCGGGGTCAATTTTCAGACATCTACCTTGGCCTCTGTGGTTTTAATGATTTGGGTGGCAAGGTATTTGGCCAAAATAAAGGATACCACCATCACCTTTAAAGACAGCATTTTGCCGCTATGGCTTCCTACGGCCTTGGTTATTCTCTTGGTTTTGCCCGAAAACTTTTCTACGGCGGCCATAATCAGTTTTCTGGTATTGGTTTTATGTTTCTTGGGAGGATATCCCCTAAAATATTTACTCTCTATTGTTGGGGCTGGCCTGGTGTTGGCAGCAATGTTTTTGTTTGTACTGTTTAAAACACCTGAGGTGATACCCGGAGAGAGGGCCATTACCTGGAAATCAAGGATTGAAACCTTCTGGAATCCTGATGCTGCGGATAAAGACAGTACCCATCAGCCCACATTGGCCAAAATTGCCATTGCGCAGGGCGGACTGGTAGGCAAAGGGGCCGGCAAAAGCGTGATGAAGAACATGTTGTCGCAGAGCACATCCGACTTTATTTTCGCCATTATCATTGAGGAATATGGATTGTTGGGCGGCGGGGCTCTAATGTTCTTCTATCTGTTGTTGCTGTTCAGGATCGTGGTGGTGGCCAATGGTGCCAAGAACGTATTTTCAAAATTATTGGTAATGGGTGTCGGATTGCCCATTGTAATACAGGCTTTTATCAACATGGCGGTGGTGGTGCAGTTGTTTCCGGTTACGGGGCAGCCCTTGCCCTTGATCAGTATGGGCGGTACCTCTATATGGATGACCTGTCTTGCCATTGGCATTGTATTGAGTGCCAGTGTAAAAAATGAAAGTGTTGGGGAAACATCCCCTGAAATTGATGATAACAATCCCTTAGAAGTGTTGAGTGGGCAATTATAGATTCATTCTTTCCGGGGGTGGCACAGGCGGACATATTTATCCTGCCATTGCCATAGCAAACGAGCTGAAAAGGAGGCATCCCGATGCTGAATTCTTGTTTGTGGGCGCAAAGGATAAAATGGAAATGGAAAAAGTACCCGCAGCGGGGTACCCAATTGAAGGACTTTGGATTAGTGGATTACAACGGAAACTAACGGTGAAAAACCTGCTGTTTCCCATTAAACTGATAAGCAGTTTGTTGAGAGCACGAAAAATAGTGAACGATTTCAAGCCCCATGTGGCCATTGGCACAGGAGGTTTTGCCAGTGGTCCCTTGTTGCAGATGGCGGCCAAAAAAGGCATTCCGTGTGTGCTGCAAGAGCAAAACTCTTATGCTGGCATTACCAACAAACTGTTGGCAAAGCATGCCGAAAAAATATGTGTGGCATACGATGGTATGGCGCGCTATTTTCCAAAGGAAAAAATTGTAAAAACTGGCAACCCTGTACGGGCCGATTTGGTGAATTTGGGCATTGATAAAGAGGAAGCATTGTCGCACTTCGGATTGAAAACCGGAAAAAAGACCTTACTCGTTCTAGGCGGAAGCCTTGGGGCACGACGCATCAACCAATTAGTGGAAAGTGAACTTGTGTTCATCAAAAATTTGGGTATCCAAGTGGTTTGGCAGTGTGGCAAACTGTATTACGAAGAATACAAGAAATATGAATCGGACAGGGTCAGAACCAAGGCCTTTATCGACCAAATGGAGTATGCCTATGCAGCAGCCGATATGATCATATCCAGGGCCGGGGCGGGGTCTGTCTCTGAATTGTGCTTGGTGGGCAAACCGGTGATTTTCGTTCCCTCGCCAAATGTAGCGGAAGACCACCAGACCAAAAATGCAGAGGCATTGATGGCCCAAAAGGCTGCCCTGATGTTAAAGGAAAGGGATTTGGACGATCGGTTTGAAGGTGTGTTTGAAGAGTTGGTACGGTCAGAAAGCAAACAAAGGCTATTGGCAGAAAACATTAAAAAGTTGGCGATGCCAAAG
>CEVF01149068.1_pt1 | contig 43486 bp, 39 predicted proteins | sample 356441 | NCBI WGS metagenome assembly CEVF01 (sample SAMEA2622765, study PRJEB7988) | marine metagenome | biome: marine biome (ENVO:00000447); feature: surface water layer (ENVO:00002042); material: "saline water (ENVO:00002010), including plankton (ENVO:xxxxxxxx)" | depth 5 m | reverse complement strand
TTGGAGACGGCCTGCGTTGTTTTTTATGGGCAGTGAAACAAGCTGGTGTCTTTTTTATTCATGCAGGTCCTATTCAATTTACTGTGAAAGACGTTATTTCGAGCTTTTTAAATAAATTATCTTCATGCCTTGTTCCAAATAGAGACTCGGGATTATGGATTTAAGTAAAGCAAAAGACAGCCTGTGAACAGGATAAATAGCTGCTTGGCCCCGTTCTCTTCAACATAATGCTAGATAAATTTAAAGAATTGCTTTAGGCAAAAATGATATAGATGTAATTGGGTTCTTTTGCCTAATATGCAGTCGGGGCTTGGCGGGTGTGTCTTAAAAAATAACGAGTCAGACAAAACCTTGTGGTGTATTAATATCAAAATGTAGGAAGTGACTATTTTGTAGGCATTGAAGTTGGTGCTTGCTGCATAACTAGGCCGATTTGAGAGCGGTAACAGGGTTGTCTTTTGATTCAAATATGTTCTGTAAAATAATTAAATTTCGCAAGTTGTTTAATTTGATGGTTTTACAAAATGTGTCTATGGTTTTTCGTCATTGCGGCATTAAGTTTGCATTAAGACAGGCGAGGTGGGCACGGTGCCCATTGATTGAAGTTCATATTGGTATCAGGAGAACGCCAATGAAACGTCCCTCGTCGTGGCTCATGCTTTTAAGCATTTTCGCAATAGTGGGCCTATCGTGCACTTCGGTGCTTCACGCTCAAGACGCAGCAGAAGTTGTGGAAACAGCAGCAGCATACACCTATGACTGGAGCAAATCGGAAGTAACCCCCGAAATGTTCGCGGTCAACAACCTTTGGATCATGATTGCAGCTATGCTGGTGTTCATCATGCACCTTGGCTTCGCTATGGTGGAATCAGGTTTGACCCGTGCCAAAAACACAGTCAACATCCTCTTCAAGAACACCATGATCCCCATGATTGGTATTGTCATGTACGCTGTATGCGGCTGGCTGATCATGTATCCCGGTGACAGCTGGATCGTGGACGGCGTCTTCGCCTTCGGATTCGGTATCGGTGGTGGTGGTATCTACAATGGTGGCGATGTTCTGTATGAAGGTATCACACCTGCATACAGTACTGGTTACACCGTGTGGACCGACTTCCTGTTCCAAGGCATGTTTGCAGCTACCTGTGCGACCATCGTTTCCGGTGCTGTTGCAGGTCGCGTCAAATTGCTTCCTTTCCTGATTTTCTCGATTCTGTTTGTCGGCATTCTCTATCCGATCACAGGTTCCTGGAAATGGGGCGGTGGCTGGTTGGACGCCCGTGGCTTTGCAGACTTTGCAGGTTCAACCCTGGTGCATGCCGTCGGTGGTGCTGGTGCCCTTGCTGGTGCTCTTATCCTCGGCCCACGTATCGGTAAGTTCGGCAAAGACGGAACGGTTCACCCGATCCCCGGTCACAGTATGCCATTGGCCACCATCGGTGTCTTTCTCCTGTGGTTTGGTTGGTTCGGCTTCAACGGTGGTTCGGAACTTTCAGCTGATCCGGCAGGCGTGTCATACGTCTTGGTGACCACAACAATCGCTGCATGCGGTGGTGGTATTGCCTGTGCGATTTGCTCATGGGTTGTCGGCGGTAAGCCTGACCTTTCCATGGCACTCAACGGTATTCTTGCTGGCTTGGTTGGTATCACTGCTGGTCCTGACACCCCGACTTGGATCGAAGCCCTCTTGGGTATTGGTGCAGTCTCCGGTGTGCTCTGCTACTTCGCAGTTCTATTCTTCGACAAGCTTAAGATCGACGACCCCGTCGGTGCGATCTCAGTCCATGGTGTTTGTGGTATCTACGGTACCCTTTGCGTGGCGATCTTCGGTGATATGAGTTTGCTGGGTATCCAGGCTTTGGGTACAGCCGTCTGCTTTATCACCTCCTTCGTCTTTGCTGCAGTTGTCTTCGGTATCCTCAAGGCTACCATGGGCATCCGCGTCACCGAAGAAGAAGAAATCGAAGGTTTGGACCTGGGCGAGCACGAAATGGCTGCTTATCCCGACTTCCAACGTACCTACATCAAGAGCTACGAAGCTGGCGAAATTTAAACCCGACGATTGGCACGCACAGGCTGCGTGAGAAATCGACGACCTTGTATAACGTACTTTATAAAGTCATTAACTCAGAAAGCAGCCTCCTAACTGGAGTAAATAACCATGCATATGATAGAAGCAGTTGTCAAGCCATACGCGATTGACAAGATCAAAGCAAAGCTCTCGGAACTAGGCATCTTTGGATGTACCGCAATTGAGTGTAAAGGTTTCGGTAAGCAAAAGGGTCACACCGAACGCTACCGTGGTGCGAGAATCGATGTGGGCTTCGTCCCCAAGGTTCTCCTGAAAATTGCCGTCAAGAGTGAGGATATGGAGAAGGCCATTGATGCCATCACCACCTCGGCTCGAACCGGCTCAGTGGGCGATGGTAAGTTGTTCGTCTACTCACTGACCAAGGTTGTCCGCGTCCGAACGGGCGAAGAAGACAACGACGCACTCTAATCTCAAATTGACACCCTCTAACACACCGTAATCTACTACGGAAACGTGTTCTGTCTCCTGAGATGGCCTTGACTCAGTACCCGTGAGTCAAGGCCTTTTGCATGCGCACTACAAGCTCAACGACGCATTCACTTCTACGTATCAATACCCCGTTAAAGCCGTGACTCTCCTGAGTCACGGGTCGGACGGATGTTTATCAAACGTATTGCCTATCAAGCCAGTTGGCAGAAGGTTGAATGTGATTTAAAAGTGGTGATTGCAAAGTAACCGAGCCAGGGTGACTCGGCTATAGAAACATAGCCCGGTCATCTTGACCGGGTTTTCAACACAATCAATCAACTTCAACACTGCGTATTGCTGACACACCCTCAGCATTCACCAACCCAGAAGTTTGATCTTGAACATTTGATCATGTGCTTCTTTTGAGGCTGTGATGATTTGCGTATTAAAACCTTTGCCACATTCCGGGCAGGTACTTGTTGTGAGATTCAGCAACGTATAACCACACTGCTGACATTGCCAGTCGGTATGAAGTTTGAGACGATCCTGCCAACTGTTGTAAATCACAAATGTCACAAATGCGGAGATCAAAGGCAAGGCGATCCATAAAGTGAGTTCACTTTGCATCTCGATGCTGGCTGCATAGACAAACAAGGTTATCAATCCAACCGTCATGGAGGATAAGGCAGCCAGACAAGTTGCATGCCACCCTTTATCCAAAACCAGAAAAAGACCAATCCCGTTGGCCATCAACAACAGGATACCTGTTACAGCAAGAGCATGGGCATGACACAGCATCGCTATGCAGCTAAACAGCCAGCAGAATAAAGCGAATCGTAGACTGCTACGGAGATGAGAATAACGCTTATTGTCCCGGGTGATATGCTCGTGCATGTCGTTTGGCATCGTAAGAAACAGGCTTACCGTTCAAGAACCGCATGTTGCGGTGGGGCGGTATGTCTACCCATTCGATTGGCTTCAAACACGGCTTTGACCGAATCGCGACAGAGCACCACGATGGTGAATACACCCAGGATCGTACCTAGTGGGAATGATGTTGCGGTGAGTGCGGCGATGATGATGCAGTAAATCCAGTGCGTTTGCTGATTGAGAAACTTGCCTGTGAGAAAGTACAGATAAGCAAAACCTAAAATGAAGACCATAAACAGGATGCCAAAAAGAATAATCAATCCGCCGGGGATCGAAGCTTCAGCACCATGATTCTGAGAGACCCCAATGCCAATAGCCGACACGCCCATCACAATGAAAACGATTGGTAGTAACGACAGCAGGGCATAAAATCCTGCGGCAATGTAATAGAAAATTGCCAAGATACGCAGATGGTCTTTGTCTTGTTGATTCATGTTCGAGCCCCGGTCTATGGTTAATGGATTTATTGTCAATAAAGCGATTGGTTTCGTCAAGCACAACGTCAATCTGAAACAGACTGGAGATCGACCTGGAGTTTTTCAATTGTCTATGGAGCAAACGGCTTGCCACATTCAGGAAATTGGTCGGTTTGCAGATGGATCAACGCATAACCGCATTGCTGACACTGCCAGGCCTCGAAATTTTTCATGCCGACATGCCAACCCTTGACGGTGAGAACCATCGCGACCGCCATGGTCAGTGATCCCACGTAAATAAATGGTTCTCGCGTCTCTGTGTGACTCCAGTTAAAGAGATTGACCAGCAGCGTGAAAAACGGTGGTAATAACAGGTTGATCAATCCGAGCCAGAGTACCGGATGGCGATAGTGTCGGTCATGGTCCAGGAGCAGCAGGATACCTGCAAGTGATAAGGCAGGCCCGGTATCCAGTTCCGTTTCAGTGTGTAGAAAAACCAGCAGCTACCATGTAACCGAGCATACGATGACCGAGATGATCAGCATCGTTTGCCAGATATCTTGCGATGCAGTGTCAGGGGCCTTGCTTCTCATGGCGGGTGCTTTCGATTATTCGGGACATGAATCGCTTGGTTTACGTGATGCGTTGGTTTGTATGTTGTTTGTCCTGATCAGCAAAGGCTGCTTCTACCTTGTCGTCACAAAGCACGAGTAAACTCAATCCGCCGAGTATTATGAGCAGTGGATTTAAAACCGATGTGACTATCGAGAGAATGATACATCGTCTGATATTTTTTCTTTTGGCAATCAACCTTCCCGTGTATATGAGAACCAAGGCGATGGTTGTGATATACAACACCGGAGCTGCTGAAATTGCGATGGCAAAGAACAGCTTTGTTTGTTCTGGATTTTTTACAGGCTTTGCCTGTTCGGCTGCCTGTTGATCAAACAAGTGACCGACCCAGAAAAAAACGCTGATGGCTATGAGAATACTCAGAATAGCACACAGGTAATACCCCAGTGACAGTAGTCTTATTTGAACTGCTTCTCTAGGCATCGTGTCTCCGGAAGGTTAAACGTGTTAAAGGTATCTTCGTACAAACGCCAGTATCCCTGCCGCGGCCGGATCATCTTTGCTGGCGTAGTGTTCTTTGATGGTGCCATGGTCACGGCCGGGGACGACGAGTAATTCCACATCATGTCCATTGGCTTTTCGGATCGCTGCCATCAAAGCGTTTTCCTCGACACGTGCTGCCATGTCATCACCACCAACCAGCAGGAACATCGGCATCTTCACGTCATGGGCATAGAACAGTGGGGCAGCTTCATCAATCGTCGCCTGCTCAAAGGGGAGGCCTTTGTCCTTGCGGATGGTAAAGTGCGTAAGCATTTGGCCGGATACTGGGAGGCTGGCGGTGATCTCGTCAATATGATGCCCGAACTTGGCAAGACGATGATCGTCCAGACAGACGATGGCTGCAAGATATCCGCCCGCCGAGTGTCCGGTGACAAAGAGCTTGGTCGGATCGCCACCATATTCAGCGATATGCTCAAGTGTCCACGCGACCGCTGCTGCTGCATCATCGTTGTATTGCGGATACTTTGCTTTGGGGCTGAGACGGTATTCCGCGGTCACCACGCCGAACCCTTCAGCGAGCATGCGTTCGATAAATGGATCGCCTTCACCGCGCCCGCCACCTTCAAGACCACCGCCATGAAAGTATACAAACACCGGATAGTTGTCAGCTTCAGGCCGATGCACAAACACGGTGCATTTTTCGGCAGCATAATCATCGGAAGGAGTCTGATAGTACGGTAAATTTTCAGCAACAAGCATCATCAATTCCAATTAAACAAGTCCGGCGGAACGTAACACTGGCAGGATATCCAGAATCACCACACCCGTCCATGCAACCGTCCGAATCCAATTCGTATGCACCAACTGTTTAATGACCATCGGATCATATCCCTTACTTGCCAGTCGATGATGACAGGGGACGGATAAGCCAAACGTTGCCAACCATGCTAAGCCAATAAGGATCGCACCAAGCACATGCAATACATCCTGACTGCGGGTCAACGCGTAACCATGAAATCCCAATTGCCCGAACATTAAAGGTACGACAAAGAAACTGATCCGCCCGGTGTAACGATTGTGATACGCGCTAAAACGATCCGGCGTGATGTGCATGAATGTCGGATAGATGATGATCTGAACCAACCAGATCAAAACCATGATTCCCAAATCAATCGCCAGCATGAACTGTAGCATGCAATCTCCATGAGTCTATAAAAACAGAACCCATCAAGTGACAGGTTCTGTTTGAGTTGTGGTTAGATTGTAGCTTTAAAACTGTCGAATGACAGACTATTTGTCATAGATGATCACATCACGGAACTGTGAATCACTTGCTTGGTTGGCATCATCGTCGTTAACAAAGACGATGTAATTCATCACGCCGGTGTAGTATTGTCCGATGGGGATGTGATAGGTCTGCCAACCTTGATGGGTGTAGTTGTCAAAATCAAAAATAGTTCCACCCCAACTTTGCGATCCTGCCAAGGTGAAGAACCGTGCAGGGGTTTGCACATCGTCTTCTTCCAAACCGATAGCTTGGATTTCGCCGAGGGTGTCACTTTTGAATTTGAAGCTGATCCATGTGTCCGCTGTAACGGTGTAGCTGATGGCCTGTTTCTTCCAGTTGTTGCCACCGAGTTTGACCTCGGTCATTGCAGGGTTGAATGCCAGGTTATCAACGGTGGTTTGCGGGTCGGCATAGTTGGTGAGACTGTCGATGACCAACGGGTCGCTGATCTGCTTATTGCCAACATGGATATTATCCACAAGCACCTGGCCGGTATAGGTATTGCCGGAGTTATTGAAGATGTTGATGTTCTTGATATCAGATATCGCAAAGCGGAAGGGCAGATTATTCACGCGATACACCGTGCCATATTCACTGGTGACGATCAGATCATAGGTATCCGCTGAAGCTGTTACGAGATCGCGAACGAGCATTTCCACGCGATACCATTTAGTTGGATCGATGGGGATGTTCAGGGGTGTGGTGCCGCTGTTGATATGATTGGCCAAGGTATAACCACCTGCGCCATCACTGTCGTTGAGTTTAAGGAAGTTACCATTGGTGCCGGACTCAGATCGCAATGATGCGTTGACAGAAAGATCGTTACTGCCGCTATCTCCAATCTTAAAATCGAACGATGCACTAAGCAGATCGTCTGTTTCATGTTTGGTGAATGTATAGCCGATCCCAGCACCAATTCCGTAGCTGGAAGTTGTGTCCGTATAGACCACTGGGACGCTACCCAACCATGGTAAGGCTGAGCTTTGCTGGGAGTATGCGATGAAGTTATTGGCTGTGTGATGGCCAACTTCATATTCATAGATCGGATTGGTTTGGGAAACGGGTAAAGTTCCCACGCGGACGTTATCCACGACAAAACCACCTGTTTGCGTGCCGCCGGAGTTGTTATGGATCGAAAATGATGCCATGTCAGATACAGCATTTCGGAAGGGTAGATTGTCGAATCGGGTTGTGACGTTTTGATCGTCGGTCACAAATAAAGTGTAATTTCGGCTGGATTGTGTAACGTTTTTGACCACCATTTCAATGCGATACCATCGCAAGGGATCAATGTCATAACCAAGCATGGTGACTGCTTGATTTGTATGTGAAGCAAGACCATGCGTGCCATTGTCATCGCGGTAAATCATCAGGAAGCTTGCTGGAGAATCTGAACTATTGTAGGTGACCGCTTCGAGTTGTAGATCGTTGTTACCTACATCCAGAATCTTGTAATCAAATGCGATACATAAATCGTCATCCGTAGAATGAGTGGGGAAGTTATACACGATGCCATAGCTTGCGCCATAGGACGATGAAGTGTCAGTGATCTGCACGGTGGGTTTGTCGCTAAGCCAACTCAAAGGTGAAGCGTCGGAGACTTCGGTGGTGGTTACACCGCTACCGCTTGCCCCTTTGCTGTACCAATCACTGGCAGCCAACTCTTGATCCGCCGGACCATCAATGATGTTGGCTGTAAAGACTTCGCCCACTGCATCATTACCGGGGTTGGTTAGGAAGTTGTTTTTGAAAGTGACGCCTCGACATTGATCAACCACGATGCCGAAACCTGTACCTGCAACACTTGAATCGAGGCTTGAAATCGGTTCTTCAAAACGGACATAGTTGTCGATGACATTGTCAGCAAGGGTCAGTTCATCAATGCCACGAATGATTATCGCTGAACCGCCGCTATCCAGAATCCGATTGTTGGCGACGGTGATGTCATGTTGAATGTAGGACGTGGTGTAGTCGCCACCAGTACGGATATGCAGTGAAGCATACTCGCCTGTCTCATCAGGTCTCGATCCGATGTTGGTATCGATGAAGGTATTGTTGATGACTTGGGCATGGGTGACATAAGGCCCTTCACCCCAGTAGTGCGGTTGTCCGCCAAGACTGATCCCAGAGCCCATGGTGTTCTTGAGCAGGCAATCCTGAATCATCACATCAGGTGTTTGAATTCGAAATCCGCGTGCCAGTGATCCGATGCCTTCGCATCGTCGGATGATCGTGCCACCACCTAGGTATCCTTCAATGGTTGCGATGGTGTCGTCATTGAGGGTTAACGCTTTGTCGAGTGTAATGCGGTAAACCGTGACCGTCGCATCGTATCGCAATGATGCTGCAGGCCCGCTGTACCACGGGTCGATATCCAGATCCGCAATGGTGGTTGAGGGCGTGATCAGGTAATTGTAGACCGTTTCAACGGAGAGAATCTTGCGTTGGCCAAGGGGCAGCATGGTCGCCCGATCAAAGAAGTTCATCGTCACTGGATCGCCACCATCGACTTCTGATTTGGCATATCCCAGTGATGTGATAAGCATCTGCGTAGAAGACTCTGGCCAGACCACGCGTTGATACGGCACATGGGTATTAATGCTGTCATCACCAAGATAGGAAAGCGTACAGTCTTCGATTAGCGGTCCCTGAGCAGATGAAGCGCAATTGATTCCGTCTGCATTGCCTGCAAGCAGTCGATCCGTATCAGGACGGCGAAGGATATTCACATTGGAAAATTCCAGATGTCCCTTGTTGACGTTCGCAGCGACAGCAACGAAGGGTGAAGCATAAATGTTCACATTCTCCATGCGGAAGCCATCATTGTTTTCGACTTTCAAAGCTCGCCCGTCTCCAACGCGTGGCATGATGGTGATACGGTCTCCAACTTCCAAGCCCGAGTTTTGCAGGGAGACGCCGTAAAAGCCCGAATAGCTGAGGATGTAATCCCCTTGAGCAGTTTGGTTGTCAAAGTAGAAATAAACCGACATGCCGTTGACTTGTGGCTTCATGAATTGCGTTGTCGGATCAAATGCGACTGCACGCCATTTACCACCATTGCCAATGATGTTATACGCATCGTCGTAATCTGCATCCATCGTCATATGCAGTTCACTGCCAGAGGATGCAATGTAGGAGATCGTCCCCTGCACGAAGACCGGCTTGTCATAGTCGATGTTAAAATTCTTGACTGTGAGATTCGTATTCTTGTTAAAGAGGATGGCAGTGCGCGCATCATCAAACCAGAGCGTCGAGCCGGAGAAGTCGATGGTGAAGTTTTCAATTTGCGTGAATTGAACATGGCAGGTGTAGCTCGAGCCAATGACATCATCAAAACGATAGTCGCCTTGAGCAATGGTGACCGATGGATCACCATTGGCAACGGCGGTGGCAATTTGCTGCAAAACGGCAACACCGGCGGTGCGTTGGGCAGCTTTAGTCGTTGCGTCCCATGCTGCGATGGATGCAGGGAATGGGCCAGCCAAGGTAATGGAGGAGCATACCAAAACAAGCATGCTGACAATAAAGGGGAGTGTGCGTGATGTGGACAAGATGACCTCCTTTGTCATGGTGAGATGGGATCAGAAATGTGCGAGCGATAGCTGTCGTCTCCAAAAAGAAACAAGCCGAACACGAACGGTCCGGCTAGTCAGAAAAACAAATAAACTTACATGGGCCGCGATCAAACGTGAATCAAATGTCGCCCCGCCCCCACCCCCGGAAGGTTTCCCTCGAAATCATGTGCCCCAGCTCCCCGATGGATGCTCTCCTTGTTTTATTGAATGATGTTATTGGTTACGTGCTTCAAAGACGGTTCCTTTGGCATATGGACCGGGATTGATAACCGTGTTGTCTTTGAGTGTGATGTTTTGACAACTTTCTACAACGATGCCGAAGCCTGTGCCGTTGAACTGTGTCGGGATAATTTCTGCTTCTGAAAGGTTGGGATAAAGGTAGTATCCATCGACAGTGTTGCCGGACACCTTCAGGTTTTTGATACCTCTTACTGCGATGCCCATGGCACCACAATTCTTGAGCGTGTTGTTTTCAAGAGTGATGTCATACTGCGTGGTGTCGATGGTGTAGTCGCCTTGTTGTTGAACCATGATGACAGGCTGGTTTTTATCCGATGGGCCGTTGGCACAATTGACGAAAGTATTGTTCCGAGCGGTCGTACTATGCACATAGGGGCCTTCGCCCCAGAAGCTGGGTTGGCCACTCATACTCAGGCCGTATCCGCGTGTATCTTCGATGTGATTGTTTTCGATCAGCGCATGCGGACCTTGCAGACGGATACCTCGTGCGATGGTGCCTTTGAAATGATTGTTACGGATGATGGCGCCGGAGCTGATGTACTGCGGGCAGGTGATGATGACATCGGTTTTGATTTCGATGGGTTTGTCGAGTGTGAGTATGCAAGCTGGAGCGGTCTTGGCATCGTCTCTGAATTTTGCAGCATCGCCGGAATGAAAGCGATCCTTCAAATCAAAAAGACACTTGTCCTGTTCAAGGGGATAGTTTTTGATGTTTTTGGATGCAGTGATCATTCGCTCGCCTAGAACGGTCATGGTTTTACGGTCAAAGAAAATAGCTTTGACCGGCTTGCCGTTGTTGGCTTGCTTAGCTGCGTTGGGATTGATTGGCGTGCTGATGAGTTGGGTAGAGTTGTTCTGCCAGACAATGCGGTTGTATGCACTATGGACATTCACACAGTCATCGCCGAGATATTCAATGCGACAGTTTTCGATTAGTGGTCCGTTCTGCATGTTGTTGACATTGATGCCATCGGCATTGCATGCGATGAGTCGGTTGGTCTCCGGGCGACGGATGATATTGACGTTTCTGAAAGTGGCGGTTCCCGTACCGAGCTTTTGGACGAATCCGACGAACGGGCTTGCGTAGAGGGTCACATTTTCCATGGTGTTGTTGTGACAGAATTCGATTCGCACCGCGCGACCGGATCGTCTGACCATGGCGATATCATCACCGACTGCTATGCCGGAGTCTTTGAGTTTGATGCCATAAAACCCGCGGAAGCTTGTGATTTGATACCCGTTTTCTGTGCGGCTGTTCCAGTTGTTATACAACGAAAAACCGATTACGCGTGGTTTGAGTTCTCGCGTGTTGGCATCGAAGATTAACCCACGCCAACGCGCTTTGGGATTGACTGTTAAGGGTGCATCAGTGGGTTGATCGTAGCCTTCGTCGAGTTGTACATGCAGTTGCTGTTTGTCATGGTCGATAGCCATGATCCGACCTTGCACATAAGGCAGGGGGTCCCAATCCATATACAGGTTCTTTATTGTGCTGTCGGTGTTATGTGAGAGAAAGATGCCAGTCTTGGGATTTTCAAACCAGAAGGTTGAACCTTGAAAATCCAGCGTGACCCCTTGCATGTTCTCCCAAAGGATGTGTTTTGCGTTACGACCTTGGATGAGTTTGTTAAATCGGTACTGGCCGGTGGGAATTGTGATCTGTTTTTCACCACGTGAAATTCGAGCTTCAATGTCAGCCAGCAGTTTTGTCCCTGCATCACGCTGAGCTTGTTTGGTTGCATCATCCCACGAAGCCATTGATGCGGGCAGGCGTCGGGCTTGCGCATAAGAGAGTGCTGGATAGCTCAGTAAAACCATTAGCGAAAGACAAAAGCAGGCAATCAAATGCATCTGTGATGACATGGGGTGTTCCAGGTGAAATTCGGTTGTTGCAAGGCAGAACTGAAAACCCTGAGCATGACGTTAATCATGCCCAGGGGTGTTTGAATCAAGAGCGCGTTACTTGATGCGAACCTTAAACACATCTCCCTTGGCAAAGGGGCCAGGTTGGGAGATCGTATTGTTTTGTAAAGTCAGATTGGTGATGCTGTCGAGTACGATGCCATACCCAATTCCACTGATATCATCGGGTAAGGGCTTGGTTTGTTTGTGGACTTTGTAAAGGTAATAGCCTTCGATGGTGTTGCCACTGATGTTCAAATCCTTGACACCGCGGACGGTAATACCCATGCCACCACTGTTTCGGATGACATTGTTTTCAATGGTGATGTCGTACTGTGTGTCGCTAAGGGTATAGTCACCACCTTGACGGACATAGATGGCAGGATTCTCACGATTCGCAGGGCCGATACCACAGCCGATGAGTGTGTTGTTGCGAGCGACGGTGGTATGCACATACGGCCCTTCACCCCAGTAGGAGGGTTGTCCACTCATGCTGATGCCGAAGCCCATGGTGTTTTCAATGTGGTTGTTTTCGATGATTGTTTTCGGAGCCTGAAGTCGGATACCACGAGCCAGTGAGCCGATGAAGTAACAGTCTTTGATGACCGCACCCGCGCTGATAAAGTCAGGAATCGTAGTCACGACATCGCTGGTGATTTTGATAGGTTTATCAAGTGTGAGAATACTCGCCCGTGCGGTTTTGGCACCTTCCTTGTACTGTGCAGCGATGCCTGATCGGAAGTAATCCTTGAGATTAAACAGGCATTTGTCCTGGCTGACTGGATAGCTGTTGTTGGTGACTGATTTGATAATTTTGCGAGTCCCCAGGAGCTTCATGGTCTTGCGGTCAAAGAACATGATTTCGACAGGCTTGCCTTCATTGGCATCTTTGGCTGCATAACCATTGATCAAGCTGCTGACCACTTCGGTGGGAGCGTTTTGCCAGACGATGCGGTTGTAAACACTGTGGACATTTACAAAGTCATCACCGAGAAATTCCAGACGACATCCTTCAAGTGTCGGGCCATACTGCATGTTGGCGACATTGATCCCATCGGCATTGGCACCGATGAGTCGATTGGTGTGGGGACGACGGAGGATGTTGACCTTACGGAAAGTTGATGTGCCACGACCGTAATTTTGTGCATAGGTGACAAATGGACTGGCAAAACAGGTGACATTTTCCATGACATTGTTTTCACAATTTTCAATGCGCATAGCTCGACCCATCCGACGGAGCATGGCAATGTCATCGCCGACTTCAATGCCGGACTTGTCGAGTTTGACGCCATAAAAACCGTTGAGTTTGACGATCTGGTAGCCTTGTGGCGTACGGTCTTTCCATTTGACATCCAAAGCAAAGCCGATGACCTGCTCTTTGAGTAAACGCGTCTTGGGATTGAAGATCATGCCCCGCCAATGATTGGGAAACTCGGTAAATTCATTGATCGGTTGGTCGTAGCCATTATCAATTTTCACATGCATGCGTTGGGTCTTGTGGTCGATGTGCATGATGCGACCTTGCGTAAAGGGCAAGGGGTCCCAGTCGAGATTCACATTCTTGAGCGTCGAGTTTTTATTGTTGGCAAGGACGATGCCTGTTCGCACATTTTCAAACCACAAGGTCGAGCCTTGCAGGTCAATGGTCACGCCATCCAAGTCACGCCACATGATATGCATGGGCCGACGGTTGGTGAGTAGTTTGTCAAAGCGGTAGTCGGCTTTTGGGACCACAATGTTTTTCTGACCACTTTTAATTGCGGCATCGACATCCGCGAGCATTTTTGTGCCTGCATCGCGCTGAGCCTGTTTGGTTGCATCATCCCATGCTGCTACTTCCGGCGGGTAGGGACCGAGCTGTTGAGCGTTGGTGTTGATGCCGCTAAAGGCAACGAGCAGCATCGTCACCGGCAGTAAGAGTTGTTTGATTGAAAACGTCATTGGGTTTGCTCCTGTGATTGCTATGGCAAAGTAAAGTCAATTGGATATCTCACACGTGATCCAGACACGTGTTGATGGTGTTTAAAGGTATGGTTCTCAACTACCCGCAGGTGGCGGGCCGCATGAATCTCGGTGGATTAGTTGAATGTCGAATAACTGTTTGGGGACGGGTTTGAGTTCGGTGGGTTCTTCAATCTGTTCAAGTAACAGGTTTACCGCGGTACGTGACATCGCTTCAAGTGGTTGTCGGATCGATGTCAGGCGTGGGCGCGTGTATTGGCATTGCTGTTGATCGTCGACACCAATGACGGACAAATCCTTGGGGACACGGATTCCAAGTTTTTCAGCAGCAGACAGAAACGCCAGAGCATATTCATCCGAGGCGCAGAGAATCGCGGTGGGCATCTGGTGACTGTTCTGCCATGTGACCAATTGGTCGTGGCAGGTTTTTTCCAGTGAATGAATACGCATCTTCAAGATCTGTGTCTGTGACAGTCCAGCATTAAACTCACGGGCAATCTGCATGAATGCTTCGGCGCGAGCAAGGTGATGACGGTTGGGAAAGTCATGGATGTCGTAGTAACAGATTTTCTTGTGTCCAAGTTCGCGAAGATACTCAAAGGCTCGCAAAATGGTCTGATAGTTGTCGGGTAGCAATGAAGGTATGCCTGGGACTTCGGTAAATTCGTTGATGATCACAACAGGGAGCATCTCACGAAGACGTGCCAGAAAAATCGGGTCGCTATAGCGCGTCAAAATCACGCCATCGACTCGCGAGTCTGTGATAAGGGTTGGCACAAAGTCGGGCTTCCTGGTGTCGATGGTGCTTAGCGTCAGATGCTGGTCATGCTCCGTAGCCACCTGTTGCAGAGTCCAGAACATGCGAGCATAGTAGGGGCGACTGAGAAATTCCGACTCATGCGTATCGGGCAAGAGCAGGCCGATGCTGTTGGTTCGAATGGCCTTGTGCTGACGTGCCTGTCCCATCGCCCGGAACCGACGATCAGGCACATACCCCAACTCATTGGCTGAGGCCAGAACCTTCAAACGGGTCTGCTCAGTCATCGAGCCGGACTTGTTTAAGACGCGTGACGCGGTGGCAATGGACACCCCGGCATGCTTGGCAACTTGTGTTAAACTTATTCGCATGGGTTGTGAAAAGTTTACATGCGACCTTTCACAAGTCAATCAAAGTCGTTGATTATTGTGTAAAAAGATCAGCCGATTGCGAAAGTGAGAGGCGTTGGAATGGCTTGGATTGATAAAATTTTCAAAATTAAAATTTTTTTAAATATATTAAATTAAAATTATTACATAAATTAATAAAGCGTGTTCGATTTGCGAATGCATCGTTGTGATGGATTTTATAAAAAATTAGGTCTAGTATATTTCACGTGAAAGTTAATGCGTTTCTTGGAGTACACTTTGTCACAGTCAAGTTTAGTACAATCCGGTTCTGGGATGCCTGATGCACCTCGCAAGCCAACCGTCAAGGATGTGGCAAAAAAGGTGGGGCTTTCGCATACCGCGGTTTCATTGGCTTTACGAGGTCGACCTGGTGTGAGTCTCAAGCAGCAGCAGCGGATTCGTAAAGCAGCAGCCGAGTTGGGATACCAACCCAAAGCAGCTGCACAAATGCTCCGCTCAGGTCGCAGTGGATATCTTGGCATGTTGCTTGAACCGGGCGGGCCTGAAGCGATTGTCCAGTCATCAGGCAGCAATGCGTTACTCAATTATTTCCTGTATGCCTGCCAAGAGAGACAGCGTCGGTACAACGTCGAATTTTTTCATACACCAGAAGAAACAGGTTTTGAACCGCCACACATTCTCTCCGGCTCGTTGGTCGATGGGATATTACTCGGCGGCTTTGTGGATGCTCAGTTACGCCATTGGCTCAGTGATCAGAAACATTACCCATGGGTCAGTGTCGATGAGCCGGGGCCATACTCAGTACTGTCGGATATTCACATTGGCGTGGCGGATACGGTTAAACAGCTTTATGACCTTGGTCATCGTCGCATTGCTTACGGTGGTGGTCCTTACCATTTTCTGCAACACGAAAATGGACGCCAAGGTTATCTCACTGGGATGGCTCAGTTGGGATTGCCAGTAGACGAACAATGGATCGGACAGTTTGGATCGCCTCAGCCGGGTAATGCAAAACATCAACGCCAATGGGTTCACCAATTACTAAAGCAACCCAATCATCCAACAGCATATATTTGCAACGGGATGGGGGTGGCTCGAAACACACTTGTAGAAGCACTCACGCAAGGACTCAATGTGCCACGCGATATCAGCGTGATCGCAGTGGGCATGAGTCAATCCGCAATGGATACCTGTCCGGCTTTTTCGACGATTGAAAATAATTATCGCGCGTTGCTCAATGCAGCAATGGACATGCTGGTTCAGTTGGTCGAAGGTCAGACCGTGGATAATGTCGAAGTTCATATCCCGCCGGTCATCGTCATGCGTGATAGTGTCGGGCCGGCGCCACTTAAGTCTGATTGATCTAACTGCTACAGACCGTTGAAACGGACTGGCTGGGGGATTTGAATTTAAGTTCCGGGGGGATCGCAGTGTCTTGAATGGCAACATTTAAGTTGGAGATATAAATATGAAACACACACATGCTTTTACACTCATCGAACTGCTGGTTGTGATTTCAATTATCTCCTTGCTTATGGCGATTCTTCTTCCAGCATTAGGGCAGGCTCGTGAAGCAGCTCGCCGTGCTGAATGTCTCACGCGTCACAAAACACTGGTCTTTGTGAATTACACTTATTCGGAAGATTACAAATCGTACTGGGTCAATTACGATCAAGGCTCAGCACGCAGTTGGATTCGGACTTGGATTGACCATGACTATATGAAAGCAGTCGATTCAGGTTTGCCCAATTCCAATCCGTATTGGCACTCCAAATGGAACACTTGCCCGTCACGTGCCACCAATGCCAACGGCCTCAATCCCGATCAGGTGCCGGACATGTTGGCGTACAACGAGTATTTTGGTTGGAAGCATGGCAACCCAGCGTATCTGAGCGATTACAAATGGGTCCGTGTTGAACAGGTAATTCGACCGGGCAAGACCAGCATGTTTGCCGATGGCAATGCCAAGAACATCGATGGTGGCAATACAGTCACCAGTTACTATTACCGCGGGAGTACCTGGGTTCAACTGGGTAAGCACAACGGCAGTGCCAACTATGGCTTTGCCGACGGGCATGCAGCATCTGTAGATGAGGTGACCGCCGGGCAACTATTTGCTGCACCGGACCCCAAGGAATTTATGAAGCCGTTTGATAATTGAAATTGGCCAGCAGAAGACGCCGTATCGGTCAATTTTCATTTTTAGATATTAGAACATTCCAGCAAAATTTATCAGGAGCAGGTCATGAAACGAATGACTCACCGATCGTACGCTTTTACCCTCATCGAACTACTTGTTGTGATTTCCATTATTTCGCTGTTGATTTCCATCCTGCTGCCAGCTCTGGGTAATGCACGTGAAGCGGCCCGAAGAGCCGAGTGTCTATCACGCATCAAATCACTGGTCTTTGTGAATTACACCTATGCCCAGGATCACAAACAAACGTGGGTCAATTTTGATATGGGCTCAGCACGCAGTTGGATCCGTACGTGGGTGAATCACAAATACATGCCATCCAATGCAAATGCTGGGCTGATTAATCAATCAACCTATTGGCATTTTAAATGGAACACCTGTCCGTCTCCTTCGACCAATGCCAATGGATATAACAGCTCAGGCGCGCCGGATATGCTGGCCTACAATCAATATTTAGGTTGGATGCACGGTTCGCATAGTGGTATTGCGAAGTGGAAATGGGTACGTGTCGATCAAATTCTCTCACCAACCCAAACCACCATGTTTGTTGACGGCAATGCCTATATCAATTCATCGGAACGTAATTATTACTACCGACACTTCTCAGGCATACAGGAAAACAAACACAACGGCTCTGCGAACTATGGCTTTGCCGACGGCCATGCTACTTCCATTGATTCAACTACAGCTTTAGCGAAAAATGAAAACCAGTACTACAGCGGTATGTTTCCTTTTATCAAATCATTTGAATAAAACTGCCTGCCCCAATATTTTGAACATGACACGGTACTCCAACGAGTGCCGTGTTTTTTTGTGATGACTTTGGAATGATGTATTGCACGGACTCTATTGAGAGAGTTGCAGTCATTCAATACATTCACGCATTTATCTCTATCCTGTTTGGCAAAAAGACTCGTGACTAACCACTCGGGACACGAGGGCGGACAGGTGAAGTCGCCTGTTTTTAAATGTTCTTCTCTGGTTCCGGGTCGCAAGTCCCCAGACACTAGGTAAAAAAAATGATGACGAAATCTTGACATGGGTAAAAGACGCGCCTTAAATAGTCAACGATGTCAAAAAGTCAACGTTGACTAATATTGAGTTGTTCGGTTACAGGTTTATATCGGTTGGATGTGTCTAAATGGCGACAATGAAAGATATTGCAGTCGAAGCAGGGGTTTCCATCAAGACCGTCTCTCGAATCCTCAACGGTGAAAATAAAGAAAACTGGCCCAGCAGTATCCGTCGGGCGCAGCAGATTCGCGACATTGCCAATCGACTGAATTTCCGCCCCAATGCCATGGCTCGAACCATGCGAACCAACAAAACCCAACTCATTGGCGTGCTGATTCGCAACGGTGTGGACTTACCCTTTACCGCGCCATCCAACTACGAGACCATCCTGGGCATCTACCAACAACTCGAATCTGCTGGTTATGAAATGTGTCTGGTCCATCAGTCCGATGTCGAAACTCGCAGTCGTATTTTCCGTGAGCAGATGCTTGATGGTTTGATCGTTGTCGGTCACCTTGAAGCGGAGTTGTACGATGCAGTAAGTGAGATTTTTGAAAACTGTATTTGGGTCGACAGCAACCGCTTTGAGAAGTCCCTTTGTGTCCGCCGCGATGAACAAGAAGCAGGACGCATTGTCGGTGAAAAAATCAAAGCATGTGGATATGAACATGTCATCTGGCTTGGTTGGTCGCCCTTTGAAAAGGTTCAGCATTACAGTCAGGTACAACGTCTTGATGGACTCAAAAATGGCCTTGGTAAAAAGTTGGCATCAAAGATACAAATGCGACCCGCGGCTGAAAATTTACCTGCTGTCATTGACAATCTGCTTCAAAACATCAAGCCCAAAACCGTCATCGCGGCATATGACATTCCTCAGGCTCGCGCGACCAGTGAACAGTTAGCGTCCCACCGAATGTTTGCAGGTGTTCATGTCGGCCTGGTGAGTCCTGATGATGTGTATGAATTGTCTCGCATTGAATCACAACTCTGTCGTGTGACATTCGATCGATTTCAAATGGGCCAACACGCAGCAGACTTGATGCTCAAACAACTCGGTGGCAATACGGGGGCATCCATACTCATTGCCGGTCAATGGGTCGATGGGCAGACATTGTCAGTGCAGTCATAATTCAGACCAACGTGATGCAAAGGAAGTAGTCATGATGCAGTCTCATTCGACTCATTCAGCGCGCAATAAGACTTGGGCATTCACGCTCATTGAACTGTTGGTGGTGATTTCCATCATTGCAATTCTCATTGCGATTCTCTTACCTGCATTGGGTTCTGCGAAGCGTACTGCAAGGCGGACGCAATGTTTGAGTATTGAACGTCAGTATGGCGTAGCCAATCAGATTTATGCAGGTGACAGTGCGGATTGGTATGTGCCGATTTCGTATCCTGATCTTGCTGATGTATCCAAAACCATTCAATGGTATCGCGTGACGATGTTTCGTCAGTACCTTGATCCCAATGGAACCAATGGCAGTTATTATCCAACTCATTTGGTATGCCCGGACGCTTCATTGGCACGTGAAAGTATTAATGGGCAAGGTGAGTATCTGATCATCAGGAGCTATGGTTTTAATGCAGTTGGTTTACCCAATGCAAATCCGCCGCAACCTTATCGCGGCTTTCGGGCTGACCAGATTTTAAAACCATCTGCGAGGATGTCCTTTGAAGATGCTTTGGATTGGCATGTGAATAACAACAATTTCAATTATGTGGATGGGTATGTTGGAGAGATCAATCTCTACTATGCCATGACAGCTTATCGCCATCTCAAGGGCGTGAATATGCTCTTTTTTGATGGTCATGCTCAGTCGATGGTGCGCGAGGATGTCGTTGCCAATCTCAATAATATTTGGGAACCACTTAAGTAAATAATCTCACTAGAACAAATAATCTCACAACGCGCATAAAGCGTATTTGTCTCGAAAGGAAACGATTTGATGGACTGTCACTGGTTTAGATTTTGCATGACAATGTGTGCTTGGTTGATGTCAGCAGTCGCTTTGACTGCTGAGCCTGTTACGGTGATGCAAAATGATTTTGCGACATGTGACTATTCCAAATCGCTGAGCATTCCTACCAAAAGCGAAGAAGGTGTAATCAAAGGACGTTTCCCTCATGGATGGTCCGACAACTCCAATTGGGCGCCGGTGTACTACACCAGTGAGCATGCCAATGAAGGCACCGACCGCTTTTGGCGTGTGGCGATTCCAACTGCCATGAAAACACGGATTCAATTGACACATGGCCTGCCACAGATCGGTGGGGCGGACATGATTTATGAATTGACATTGATGGCGCGAGGTGATCAATCCATTCAGATTGGTGTCCGCCAGGTTGGACCACCTTACAAGTTTCTATGGGATGCGCAAAAAAATCTTGGGACTGAATGGCAAGCCTGCCGTTGGATTTTTAAACTCCGACGAACGCAAAAAGATGAGTGCGGACTGTGGCTCAATATCACCGGTTCGCCAGCAACCATAGACCTGAAAAACATCCAACTGCGTGAGCTGACCTCAGCACAACTTGAAGCACAAAAACGTGAGTCATTTCCCGGCACAGGCCCAGCCAATCTTCTGCGACAGTCACGCTTGCCATTGGGCTTGCCCACCGGTTGGTCTTTGGATCGAAAATTGGATGACAAGGACGATGTGCAAATCACCAGTATCACCGATCCCCAATCGCCCAGCGGAAGTGATGTTCTGAATATCCAATCACAACAGAGCAACATGCTCTTGCGCGGCGAACCAATGTTTATCGATAGGACATGGCTTAAACACACTGCAAGTCTCTATGTCAAAGGTGATGGGCAATTCACGATGACCATCAACAACCAGCGTCATGTCCTGGGGCGAAAAACGATCGCACTAAAATCCGACATGGGTTGGCAGAGAATCAGTACTTCATTTAAACCGCTCATCAGTACGCAGCCCACATACATGGCCTTTGAAGGTCAAGGCACATTCCAGCTTGACGGGCTGATGGTTCACAGTGGAACAACGGTTAAGGACTATCAAGCAACCAAGACCGTTGAAGTCGCATTGGCATCAGGTGTCGGTGAAATCGCCCCTTACACCAAGGTTCATTTTGAAGATGAATCGCCGGAGTTTCAATATACAGTCACTGATTTACCCCTTAAAACGCAGGCAAAAATCCAATTTACATTGACCAATGTCTATGGCAAAACAGTCAATAAAGTCATTGATCTCAATGACGCAACCCAACACCATGGCAAGATGCGTTATGACGTTTTCCCCAATCAACCGTTTGGGGCAGTGCGCGTACAGGCGACTGTCATGGATAGCAACGGTAAGCAGATTGGTACACGCAATGAACTGGTCATGCATCGAATACATCGCCCGCACTATTGGATGGCTGATGCGCCTCAGTCATCCTTTGGAGTGCATACCCTTGCCACCCGTCGGCATGTCCAGATGGCCAAAGCCGTCGGCATTAATTGGACACGATTGCATGATGCGGGAACCGAGTACATCGGCTGGTATCACCTTGAACCTCAGCAGGGTAAATGGCAATTTCGCGATGCGGAGTTAAACCGATATCGTCAATATGGCATGCAGATTTTCGGTGCACTGAGTACCGTGCCCAAATGGGCAAGCAGGTATCCAGGCTATGATTCCAACGGTTACTTTGACCGCTATTACATGCCCAAGGACTATCAACAGTTTGCAGATGAGTATGTAAAAATCGTAGTCAAGCGCTACGCTGGGACGATTGATGCATGGGACGTTTGGAACGAACCATGGGGAACATGGTGGGCAGTTGGCCATGACAAATCCAAACCCGGACGCAGTGGCTATATTCAACCTGAGAATGAAACCAAGACGTTTGCTGAGTTTGAACAGGTGGTCTACCCCACAGTGAAATCCGTGAACCCCAACGCGACGGTGGCAAGCTTCAATACACACATTTCACCCACCGGCGTCAAGTGGACCAAAGGAATCCTTGAGCATGCCAAGGCCCCGCATGGTGATGTCTTTTCATACCATCAGTACACTCATAGTAGTACCGGCTATCCAGGTGATGTTGTTAAACGCGGACTTGATGATCAACGTGCAGCATTTGCGGATAGTAAAATCCCAATGCCTATCTGGATGACCGAAGGTTCCCCAACTTCCGGCCAGATTGCCGGCGGACTTTATGATGTAACGCTCTTAGGTCACAATGAGGAAGATGTCATTGAAACCTCTGATCGCTTGTCGCGCTTTTGTTTGTCATTACTCACTTCAGACGTCAAACGGTTCTTCCTTTATTCGATGCATTGTCACAGTTATTTTGGATTGGCTAACGGACATCAGGTGTTGATGACACCCGAAGGCGCACTACATCCATGTGCTGGTGCACTCAGTGCGATGACATGGCTGCTTGAAGACAAGCAATATCAGGATCACAAGGAATTGGTTGCAGGTGTACATGCATGGCGGTTTACGGATCAGGCAGGCAAGACTGTGACGGTTTTAAGTACTCAGCCAGGCAAACGTGATGCTTATCACTTACCTTCGCAAACAGGGATAACTTATTTTGACTTGATGGGAAATCCGCTTTCGCCCGGTAGTGAATTAGGTCGGACTCTGGTTTACTGTGTGCAGTGACCGGTTACAGATCAACGCCATTGGATGCAACCTAAACGGAATACGATACATGTCTGTGTTGACTGTCTTGCTATGATTGTCTGAGTTGATGACATAAAGCAAGGAGTCATAGCGATGTCGCAAGCATTTAAGGATCGGTTGGGTTTGGCTGTCAAGGATGGCGGATTTTCCATGGATGGCTATTGGATTTGGTGTGGGTCGGTCGTGAAGTCCGATGATGGCAAGTACCACATGTATGCATCGCAATGGCCAAGTGATCTTACGTTTGGACCACATTGGGTGACCAACTCACGGGTGGTTCATGCGGTATCGGATACACCGCAGGGACCGTACACTTTTGCGGATGTTGCGTTGCCTGCTCGTGGGGATGGTTTCTGGGATGGGCGGATGACACATAACCCAACCGTGCATCGACATCCTGATGGTCGCTATATTCTCTTTTACACTGGCACGACCTATGACGCGCCATTGCCTACACCCCAGACGCCTGCTTCACATGAACTGGCATGGAACGAAGCGCGATCCAATCAACGTGTTGGCGTTGCGATTGCGGATTCTCCCGACGGCCCATGGCAGCGATGCGACAAACCCTTACTCGATCCAAGACCCGGCAAATGGGATGGCTGGATGAATACCAATCCTGCAGCAGTGATTCTGCCTGACGGGGCGGTGATGTTGTATTACAAAGCTGTTGGATTCTCCAAAGACTTACTGCGATATGGCGTCGCCAAAGCAGACAAAGTCGAAGGCCCATATACACGTTTGACCGATGAACCAATCTTTCGATTCGACTCGACGAACGATCACATCGAAGATGCCTTTGCCTGGTATAACGGTGAGCGATACGAAATGATCTTCAAGGATATGGCAGGGGGGATCTGCGGTGAACCCAAAGCTGGAGTCCATGCGCTTTCGGATAATGGCATTGACTGGAAACTCGCACCATCACCCTTGGCTTATTCCCGTTCAGTGAATTGGGACGATGGGACAACCACCGAGCAACCCTTTCTTGAACGTCCCCAACTCTTGATTGAGGATGGTAAGCCCACGCATCTCTTTGCAGCAACGGGGAGCATGCCGGACAACCAGACCGGCAGACATGAGGGCCTTCAACGCAGTTGGAATATGTGCATCCCATTCAAATGATTGGTTCTAGTCCGTATCAAGAACAGTTGATCAACTGAATCACATCAGATGATTGGTTAACCATGCACCCGGACATGGCCCCGGAAGCTCGAGATATCTCGAACGCTGGTTTACAGGAATCTGATTTTTCAATCAGGTGGCCGAGTATTGTGATGGTTTGTCTATGCGTTTTTTCCAAAAGGCATGTATCAGCAGCTCGAAGCTGTTGTTGTCACATAATCAATTTTAAGTGTGGTTAATTCAGTGAAGGTGATATCGATCTGATTGAATATTCATTTTTTAAAGTCGAAATAAAATTATAAAATATTAAACTAAAAATATTTAAAAAATTTTACAAGGTCATGCAAGGTTGCAAAAAAGAAAAAAAGCAGGTTTATAGGTAAATGCTATTGATTTTAAGTCTCAATTAAATACCATGTCACGCTGTTGTTTAAAACCCTTTAACAGGAGCCTCTGACATGGATTTGTTTTCCCATCACCGTCGGCATGAAGTATCCGGCCGGACTGATGTTTTTGCTTTTACTCTCATCGAACTGCTGGTGGTCATCAGCATCATCGCACTGCTTATCGGCATCTTGCTCCCTGCATTGGCAGGCGCTCGCAAGTCCGCCCGAGCATCGGTCTGTGGTTCAAATATTCGTCAAATCGGAGCTGCATGGTTGACCTATTCATCGGATCACAAGGATACCGTCATGCCCATGGCAGACATTCGTGCAGCGGGGGTGACCATTGGCTCGACCACTTATGCGGGTATCCTTTGGAATGGTGCTTACAACAGCAGTTTTGAACTGGTCAATGTTGAGGAAGGCTTCCTCATGAAATACATCCCCGATGGAGGCGTGGAAGTTTGTCCTGAATGGGAGCCTGTGAATCCGACGGGTGTCGGGCGATTCGGATATGGCTACAACGGCGTGTATTTGAGTAACAATGACGTCCGTGGCGCAGCCGTTGGAACTTACAACAAATGGGTTCGTCAAGCTGACATTCTCACCACCGGCAAGACCGTCGTCTTTGCAGACGCAGCACGGATCAACAATACAAGTTCGGATATTGAAGGCACAACTTATCTCATGCCCCCCAACGACGGAACCGGTACTGGAGCCAATATCTCCTACCCGCATTTTCAAGGTAGACATAGTGATGCGGGTAACGTGCTTTGGGCTGATGGACACGTCTCAGGTTTTCAGCCCTATCGCACGGGTACTGCCAGTGACTATTACTCTGACTACGATGCGAATGTGAAGCATAATATCGGTGATATCGACAGCGATGAAAATTTGAGTACCGCTGAACTGTTTGATCTTAAGTGACATTTTTAATGGCCAAAACCATCACCAAACTTTCACTTGTCGCTCGATTCTGGAAATGGATTCACAAGCTCCATCGTTTTTTGGGGTTGTTGCTTGCGGTCTATATTCTGGGCATGGGTATCACAGGTGGTTTGCTGAGCTTGCGTCAGCCGGTGGATTCAATACTGTCCCCAACTTTTCACCGGCTGACGCCTTTGGCTTCCAATGAGTCACTGACTTTGCAACAGGCGATTGATCAGGCAATGTTTCAGATGGGGGCTGTCACGCTCAATCGGATTGTTCTGCCACAACACAAGGATCAGCCTCTTTGGATGTATGTCACTCCCACGGACACAGAAAACGCATCCGTGCTGGAAGTCAGTGTCGATCCTCGCAATGGCAATGTCCTTGATCAGCGCATCCCCAAGGGAAGTTTTTTCCATGTGATCTATGAATTGCACACTGAATGGTTCATTCATCGTTGGGGCAAAGCCATCACCGGCATATTGGCGTTGCCGACGATGTTATTGATGGTGACCGGGCTTATGGCATGGTGGCCACGCGGGCGGGTGCGTTGGAAAACGCGGTTGTCAATCAATCGCCAATCAAGCCGACGCATGATCTTCGACTTGCATGGCATTGTCGGCGCGGTGTTTTTTCTCCCGCAAATGGCATTAATCATTTCTGGTTTTGGACTGGCATTTTACCTGCAATTTGCAGCATTGTTGCAAGTAGGCATTACCGGTGAGAACATTGATCCATTCCCGCGCCCTGCGATTTCTGACAAAGCGCATGCACCGTTGCAGGACTATGTGCAGGCCGTCCAAACACAAATGCCTGACGCCTATGTTGAGCGTATTGATTGGCCAAGACGTGATGGCATGCCGGTGGTGGTCCGCGGGAAGTATCCGGATGATCCCTTTGGGCGTGGCGAAATTTTGTTTGTCATGCTCGATTGGGAGACCGCCCGGATACTCTGGACCGAAGACCCACGCAAACCGCGCATCGGTCTTGCAATCATGGCGTTTACCATCCCGATCCACTTTGGCGAGTGGGGGGGCTTGCCGGTTCAACTGTTTTATGCGGTGTTGGGATTGCTGCTGACATCTCAGGTGATTAGCGGGTGTTGGCTGTGGTATCAACGCAAACGTTCAAGTCGTGTTAAACGTGAATCGGTGCCCCGTACATAAGAACATCAACGCACGATCGTCCCCAGGTCCACGACGATGTCGCCTTCCTGGTAGTAGTCCACATTCATATTGTTTTGATTGATGAAGGTAAAGACCAGGCAGCTAAATTGATTGAGCTTGGCAAATTTGAGATCACCCCGTCCCGGGCCGGCATAGTCAGAATTGTGATGCTGCTGGGCATGGAAGTGATAATGCGACAATGCTGTGTACAGGTCGTCGTACATTTTGGGAGTTGGATAAAAACGACGATCATGACGGCGGATACGCGGCTTAAACAACTTGGCATTGAACACGCCATCGTCTTTGCGAATCGTCCCACCGTATTCCGTACTGGTGTCGGTTTTGTCAGCATCGGCCCAGGCGAACAAATCACTGGTCACCGCATGCGACTGCATCGCGTTGATGAGTTGGCTAATCACCAGAAGGTCCGGCCAAGTCAGTTTATCAACAGACTGGCTGAATTCCTGGGGGTGATCCGCAGAGCCTCCATCATAGGTCGCGCCCTTGAGATGATGCTTTTGACTATTGACGAAGGCATTGATATCGCTGATCAAATCAATACGTGATTGTTGACGCTGCTGAGGTGTTGCAGCCAGCAGGGGAGCAAGGTGTCTGAGTTTCAGGTCGCTTTTTTGATCATCGTTGAGGGTTGCGACGATCTCTTTGAGCTTGTGCCAGTAGGGGCGCATCTCCGGCTTACGCAGATAGGACAGCCAAAGGTTACCTTCCTTGTTGAATGCGACGATGTGCAAGTCCGCTGCTGCTGCTTTGAGGTCGGCGACCATCGCGGTATCAGCCGGGGCACGGTCGAGATAGTCGATGAGCTGTTGCTTGGTGCTGATACGTGCCAGTAAATCCCATGCATCAGCTTGACTGATGATCTTGTCTTCCTTGCCAGCTTGGACAAAGACGTTAAAGACTGTTTCTTCGACGCTCTGATCAGGATGCATTTCCAGAAGGACTTGACGCTCAGGGCGGTCTTCTTCCTTTATCCCATGCATATGCCTGGCGTATTGACGGACAATGGTCGGCGTGAAGCTGTCACCCCAGCCACGTTCATTGGCGACTTTAAACAGATACTCGATCGTTTCGTAGCTTAGAATCTGAACGATTCGTCGGTGCATCTGCTGTCGAAAACTTGCTTCGTCATGGGCGATGAGTTGGTCGATGGCATAGTGACGTAATTTCTGAGGATGGCCATACTCCCAAACCAAGGTCTCCAGGGCAGCGATTCGACTGGGGTCTTCGGCCATGCTTTTTTCAGCCTGTTTGGCGGCATCCATCCGCACTGAATCGCTTTCGCTTTTTAAAAGCATCATCGCAATAGGATCCGCAAATTGACGCGGCGTGGAGGCGCACCCGGTCAATGAGGTTAGTAGGAGTAAGGCAGTCAACAATAAGCTATGTCGTAAAGGTGTGTTCATATGTGGACTATGGTTTTGAAACAGGGAAGAAGGATGATCCGAAAAATAGAATCTGAAAACAGGTGACGATATGTGCAATACCCGTCAGCCTGACAATGGTTTCGACTATTCATGATATAAAAAAACCGCCATCCGGGTGGGATGACGGTTTGTGAGATTCGTGTTGCGATCGTTTAATCGATCAGCGACCGGGGAAGCAGGGCTTGGGTGCTTCATCGCCGCATTTGTTCTGAATCATGTCCATGATCTTAAAGCCGTATTCGCTGTTGGCAGGAACCCACTTCTTGCTGACAGGATCGGCAACCATGTGGCCATTTTCGATCAGTTCGTAGTTATCCATGCCACCTTCGGGACCTTCAACGGGTGCTTCGATGGCCTTCTTGGCAGCGGGTGTATAGGTTTCAAGCCAGCCAACGAAATGGCTTGCTTCATCACCACAGTCACTACAGGAAAAGATGAACGCACGAACGCCATCCTTACCTGAGGGGGCGACCACTGGTGGGAGTTGGTCGGACTTGTCCACAAAGAGTTTGCCATCGTCCGTGTCCATAAAGTACACGTCGACTACGCGTCCAACTTGCTTGGGAGTGAGTGTCATAATGATCACACCCAAAGACACCAATAAAAGCACCACTGCAATAATGGTCACAACGGCCGAGTTCTGATTCATCCATTCACGTAAGTTCATGTTTGTCACCCCGCAGCATCTACACTGCAAAAAAACTTTTCCATTCCACTGATTCTGACTGCTGCATTGACTGTCTCCTGTGAAGTCTATGCAGATTACGTTTTCATTTAACGATCCACATGAATGATCATGGGTTCGTCTTCAGCTTTATGGGACGACGTGAAATGATGTTGTCTGCACCCACTGGCATTCTGCGTTGAGAATCAACCAGCCAAACCAGTAACACCCACCGGATTAATCATTGGAATGATGGCAATCTAAACCACCGCGTTCCTGTTACCTGTCGCCGTAGCGACTCCAAACATCTCTCGATCCCTATCTGTTCCGATGATTCCTGCGTTTACCATTCAAGTTCAACTTTTGAATGAACACAATTCTCTCTTACAGATTCACATATCATAAACCAAACACTTAATGGAGGCAAAGGTATTATTGACATAAATAACACAATCAGTCCATTTTGCAAAAATCATGTAATCAATTTCCAAGCGCTTTATTTGATCACCATGCGGTATTCCAGTTGAGGGATTGCCAGATCACCGGCCAAACCCCGAATCTTTTCACTGTTGAACATGGAAGTAATGTTCGTTGAGTCATTTTGACTCACACTGCCCAGGAATCCGAACGGATTGTGCTGTTGGATGATTGTGACTTTGGGATTACTGCCTGTGGGCAAGCCTGCGAGACTCACGGCCTTGGCAATGGCATCACCCAGGTATCCTTGGGCATCGACGAGTTTATTCTCAATCGCTTGATTCGTGGTGTATGGAGCACCGGTAGCCAGCTTGCGAACCTGCTCAAGATCAAGGTCCGGACGGGCGTCATCGACGATCTTGATGAACCGCTCATAGGCACTGTCAAGAATCACGCGAAGTTCAGTGCGGTCTTCATTTGTCCAGGGGCGGAACGTGTTGAGCGTGTCCTTTTGCGTTGAGTCTGTGGAGACGATGGTTTCAGGAGTCACGCCAACCTTGTCCATCATGCGATCAAGCGTAAAAGCTTGGGCAATCACGCCGATACTGCCTGTAATGCAGGTCGGTTCGCTGACAATGTAGTCTGATGCTGATGCGATGTAATACCCACCACTTGCAGCAACACTCCCGAAGCTTGAGATGATCGGTACATTGGTGTCTTTCTTGAACTGCATCAAGCTGTTCCAAATCTGGTCCGATGGACTCACACCACCACCGGGCGAATTGATACGCAGCAGCAGGGCTTGAGGGGGATTGTTCTTTAGACTCCGTAACGCTTTACCGACGAAGTTGGCCATCTCAGAATCGATTGGACCCTCGATGGGCAGGATCACAATGCGACTGGTCGCGGTGCTGCTGCCTGCATAGGTTGACTCAATCGGCCCGGAGACGGATGAGGCGAAGTAAGCTCCGAAGTAAATATTCAGAAGCACCGAAAACGTTAAAAACGCAGCCATCAGACCAGTAAACACGCGACGGATAATGCCCATGCTGCCACCACGTTCGGACTTCTGAGGCGGCGGATACATCGGCATGTAACCCGGTGGTGGGGGCGGAGGCGGAGTCTGACCTGATCCCATGGGTGGGTGTTGCTGTTGGGGTGATTGTTGATTGGGTTCTTGTTGCATGGGCTGTCTCCCGGCCGGAAAGATAAGGATGAATCAGTTATTCAATGTAAACGGTATATCGGACGGCTTTGACATGCAACGCCATGTGTGGACTTTTTACCGCCTGCCGTTGCGATCACCAGCCAGCGATGTATGATGTGACCCCGGTGTCCCATGACTGCACGTGCAGCACATCGACACTTACCCCAGACACGATGGAAGTTTTTGTGGGCCAGCCACTGTTTAAACCAGGTGATCTTGTCAAACATCCATTGCGCCCTGAATGGGGGGATGGGGAAGTTAGACAAGTCGCACTGACCAAGTACAACGGCAAGGAAGGCCAACGGCTGGTCATCGTTTTCAAGAACCACGGCAAGGTCACCATCAACACCGCCGTGGTTCAACTCAATGCCAAGGACAAGGCAAATAACGACATGAAATCTGCACAATCTGCCGACTGGCTTTCGGATATTGAAGCCCAGCAAGGTAACCGACAAAACAATTTGACCGGATTGCCCGAGTCAATCACCGACCCGTTCACCGACATCATCACACGTGTCGAACGGACGCTGGGCGACTACAAATACACCGACCAGAATCCGCGATCTCTGCTCGATTGGGCTATGCGTCAAACGGGCATGGATGATCCATTGTCCCAGTACACCCGTCACGACTTGGAAGAAGCTTTTAAGCGATATGTCTATTTGCGGTACAAGCATCTGCTCGAATTAGTTCGCACGGTCAAGCGGTCTAACAAACGCCCGCTGCTCGAAGCCTTACTTACCAAGACACTGCCCAACGGCGCAGCCAACGACCTTCGCAAAGCTATCTCTGCCTGAAAATCCAATCGATAGACACAACTTGAAATAAAGACCGTGGAGTTTAGTCCCCGAGGAGACTTTTCTTGTGTAAAATCTCCACATGACCCAAGACGCACGCCAACGCATCGACCAACTCCGTAAAGAGCTTAATCATCACAATAAGCTCTACTACACTGACGCGAAACCAGAGGTGTCCGACCAACGCTATGACGAACTCATGGCAGAGTTGGCAACGCTTGAACGTCAACATCCTGAATATCAATCACCAGATTCACCAACCCATCGTGTCGGCGGGCAAGTCCTCGATGGCTTTGAAACCAAAGACCACGCGCGCCCCATGCTCTCGATTGATAACACTTACGACCAGGAAGAACTCACAGCCTGGCATCGCCGTGTGATCTCCGGGTTAGGTGTCGAATCCAATGATCTTTTTGGTGATGCGCAAATTGAATATGTTGCAGAACCCAAGATCGACGGGGTCGCGATCAGCCTTCGATACGAAGACGGTATTTTGGTTCAAGCTTTAACACGCGGTAACGGGCAGCAAGGCGATGACATTACCGCCAACGCCAAAACCGTCCGCAACATCCCGTTGAAACTTGAGGGCAATCCGCCTGCTGTGCTTGAAGTCCGTGGCGAAGTTTACATGCCCCATGCGTCATTCAAAACCATCAACGAAAAACGTGAACAAGATGGCAAGGAACTCTTTGCCAACCCACGCAATGCCACCGCTGGAACACTCAAACAAAAAGATCCCAAAGCCGTCGCCAAGCGAAATCTGCGATGCTTTGTCCACGGCCGAGGCGTCGTCGAACCCGACACATGGCTGACCTATTTCGACTTCATGCAGGCGATCAAAACCTTTGGCTTGCCCGTCAATGAATACGTTAAACCGTTCGACAAACTCGATGATGTCTGGCAATTCATTGAAGACTTTGCAGACAAACGCAGCGAACTTCCCTACGACACCGATGGCATTGTCGTGAAGGTCAACAACCTCGAAGCACAGGAAGCACTGGGTAATACCACCAAGTCGCCACGCTGGTGTATTGCCTACAAGTATCCAGCAGAGCAAGTCCAAACCCAACTCCTTGATATTACATGGCAGGTTGGAAAGGGAGGCACCGTCACACCTGTTGCTGAACTCGCCCCGGTCTTCGTCGCAGGTACCACCGTCCGTCGCGCGACACTGCACAATATGGATGAGATCAATCGCAAGGACATCCGTGTTGGTGATCGCGTTGTGGTCGAAAAAGCAGGCGAGATCATCCCGCAGGTGGTCAGTGTCGTGTTGGAGCAACGTCCCGATAAGACCAAGCCGACTTCCGCACCTGCGACTTGCCCAAGTTGTGACGGCCCGGTTGTCCGTGAAGATGGGGAAACCGCACTACGTTGTAACAATCCGCAATGTCCAGCCCAAGTCCGTGAAAAGCTCATCTGGTTTGCAGGGCGCGGGCAGATGGATATCGATGGTCTGGGTGAAAAAGTGGTCCACCAATTAGCCGATGTGGATCTGCTTAAAAGCTTCGGTGATGTGTTCAAACTCAAGGATCATGCGGGTCAAATTCTGACACTTGATCGCTTTGGTCAAACCAAACTCGACAACCTCATCAGCGGCATTGAGCAGTCCAAACAACGTGGCCTGGCTCGCCTGCTCGGATCACTGGGCATTCGACATTTGGGTACCAAAGCGGCCCGCATCATCGCGCAACACTTTGGTGATATCGATGCGATAGCCAAAGCCTCCGTCGATGAGTTACAGGACTTCGAGGTCATGGGCAACAAGTCCGGCATCGGCCCGCAAATCGCCCAATCCCTCCACGACTTCCTGGCTTCCGATGCAGGTAAGCAGATCATCGACGACCTCAATGACGCAGGCGTGAATCTCACCGAGGATAAGGTCGCTCAGCCTCAGGACTCACCATTCGTTGGCAAGACCCTTGTCATCACCGGCAGCTTTGCTGATTACGACCGAAAAGCACTCACCGAGCAGCTCCAAAATCTCGGCGCCAAGGTCACCGGTAGTGTGTCGAAAAAAACCACTCTCGTCATCGCCGGTGAAGCAGCAGGCAGCAAGCTCGCAAAAGCCAACGACCTGGGTATCGAAGTCTGGGACGAAGCCAAACTCACCGAGACTCTCAACAATATCTCAAACTAGACATTGATTCTTGAAATAAAGCCCGTGGCACTTGAGTCACCGAGGTGCCTTGAGGAATAAACCAACAACCGCATCGATTTATATTTCAGTCACCGCGTACATGCCTTTGTGACGCATGTACATGGTTACGTTACAATACCCAACTGCACGGCAATCGCGACACGTTTTTTTTGAAGAAGTACACCATGTCCAAACCGCAATATTTAACGCCCTATAAGAAGTGGATCGACAGCCACGGTGCTTGTTTTGGGGCGACACTTTGGGCCAGCCCCGAAAGTCAGCGGTTACGTTTTGAAGTGCTCACGCAGATGCTTTACCTGCCGGGTAAACGGATCCTTGATGCCGGCTGTTCACGCGGTGATCTGGCTGCATACCTCAACTCCCGCCATTTGGATTACGGCCAATACATCGGCATTGACGGGATGTGCGAAGCTATCGATTATGCCCAGCGACAACATATGCCACGCACCCGTTTTGTCTGTGGCGACTTTCTGGCAGACCCCACGTTGCTCGAACTGGATCAGCCTCAAGTCATCTTCCTCTCAGGCACGCTCAACACGATGACCGACGAGCAAGCGTTTGCAGCACTTGAACATGCCTGGGCCGCCACGCAGACTTATCTCGTCTTCAACTTCCTCTCGGATACCTGCGATCCGGATGCACCCCCGCAGGACGAAATCGCCCGACGCTTGCCCACGTTGAAATTATTGGAATGGGCCATGCGCAAGACATGGTCGACTGTGTTTCGTCAGGACTATTTCGATCTGGGGCATGACGCGACGATTCTGATGCAGAAGAAGTAAGCCGTATACCACCAAGTCCACCAAGATGGGAATGAGAAGAATAAATATTTTCTTTCTCTCTTAACTTGGCGCTCTTGGCGTCTTGGTGGTTTAAAATGTCTTGGTTTTGAGTACAATAGTCTGTCTGAACCAACCCAACGGAGACTTTGCCATGCCAGTTTATGTTTATGAAGTGATTCACGATGATGGTGAGGAAGGTCAGATTTTTGAAGTCATGCAGCGTATGAGTGAAGAGCCGTTGACCCAGCATCCCACGACAGGCCAGCCAGTGCGCCGGATCATTCAGCCGCCCAACATTGCAACCAAGTACACTTCATCTCATGAGAAGAAAACGCTCAGCAATGAGAACCTTGCTGCCAAGGGTTTTACCAAGTATGAAAAGGCTGGCAATGGCGAGTACGTCAAAACCGCCGGTGAAGGCCCCAAGATGATCAATGCCGATGGGCAAGCGTTGTAAGGTTTCATCTCACCAAACGAGTATCAAAAAAAACGCAGACCGACATGGCCTGCGTTTTTTATTGATCAATTGGGGTTGTGCGTCTTAACCGTTGAGTCGGTCAATCACCGCATCTGCAAACTGCTCGGTAGAGAGTTCGCCACCCAGGTCACCAGTCTTGCAGCCGTCGGCCAAGGCTTGGTTGTAGCCTTGCTTGATCTTCTCCGCAGTGGCTTTGCTGTTGGTACACCCCTGAGTGTCCGCCAGATGGTTGAGCATCATCACCGCGGACATCAGCAGGGCCAATGGGTTGGCGATGCCTTTGCCTGCGATATCCGGGGCCGAGCCGTGGACTGCTTCGAAGACCGCATGTTCCGTCCCGATATTTGCACCGGGAACAACGCCCAAGCCGCCAACGAGTCCCGCACACAGGTCGCTGACCACGTCACCGTAAAGGTTTTCCATCAGCAGCATGTCGAACTTGGTGGGGTCCTGCACCAGTCGCATACACGCTGCATCGATGATCAGTGAGTCGTACACCACGTCGGGGTATTTTTCGTCATGCACTTTTTGAGCACACTTGAGAAACAGGCCGTCGGTGAGTTTCATGATGTTGGCTTTGTGGAACGCGGTGACCTTCTTGCGGCCGCGCTTCTGACAGTAGTCAAAGGCATAGTCGGCAATGCGGGTACAACCCTTTTCGGTGGCAACCTTCATGCTCATCACCGTGCCGGGCGTGATTTCATTTTCCACGCCGGAGTATAGCCCCTCGGTGTTCTCGCGGATGATGACCAGATCGATATTGTCAAATCGGGTCTTGACGCCCGGCAGGGTTCGCACAGGGCGGACCGCTGCATACAGACTTAGCTTCTTGCGAAGTTGGACGTTGACCGAGCTGAAGCCTTTACCGACAGGTGTGGTGCAGGGGCCTTTGAGTGCAATGCCATGTTCAAGGATCGCGTCGGTCGTCTCTTCGGGCAGGACATCTTTGCCCTTGTCCAAAGCAGCAATACCTGCCAGATGTTCGACCCATTGGATTTCCGAACCGGCTTTTTCAAGTACACGCTGAACCGCTGCGGTCACTTCCGGCCCGATCCCATCACCAGGAACCACGACCACTGTTTTGGATGAGGTATTTGTCATTGTCTTTATTTCTCTGTGTTACAAAATCTTCAAGGTTTACCGTGCATGCGATAGCAACCCCATTTTAGCAGGTTATTCAGAGGAGACATTGGTTTGGTGAGTGGATGCTCAAAATCATCAAGCGAGCCGTGTCGTGTCGACACGGGTTGAGCGAAGCTAAATCGTTGATGCGGAGGAATAAAATTGAAGACAATTTAACCACAGATGAAAACAGATAAACACAGATTTTAAAATAGCTGCGACACTGCGTGTCGCTGAATCGCGAAGCGGTTTGTTTAAGGTGGGGTCAGATGATATCACCAACTAATCTTGAATGTTGGTCAATTGCATTCGCATTCAATCTCATTTCCTTGGCAATGATTTGGATCGTCTCATTCAATACATTTGTTCTCAAGAATGATGTGTCAATTTCCCCATGAGCAATTAATGATTTGGTGATTTCATCAGAAATGTTACCAACAGTATGAATTGACGATAATTGGTCATCGGAAATTGAAATTCCAAAATGATTTTCAAGGCTCAATAGTATCTCAACAAACTCAAGACCCATTATTTGAAAAGATCCTACTTGTGACTTACGTTTACAACTTCCATCAAGTCATTTTGCATTTCAGTCGTGCCATTGCGCCCCATGAATTGGTTGATATCTGATGCAGGGGTGGCAAGTGCCAGTTTGAGGTTTGCAATTGCTAATTCGTTATTGCCTTCATTGTGATAGGTCATAGCAATGCGGTAATCGCAATAGGCTTGGCGGCCGTTTGCTTCGCTGGTGTTTTGTGAAATCGAATCTGCTTCAGCTTTAACACGTAGCCATGCAGATCGAGCTTTACGCCATTGTTTGTCTTGTTCGTGTTGTTCAGCAATTTTGTAATACTCAACTGAAGCATGGGGTTGGACATTGGGAGTTAAAAAATGTTGTGTGATGATTATTGAAAGCAATGCCAAGATACAAGTGGCTACAAGTATGATGCGTGACTTTTTCATTGTTCCCCCAATGAGTTTGAATCAGACTTGAAACCAACATCTGTGTTTATCTGTGGCAAAATTTGCCTTGAACACAAATGCATCGGATATCCTGCAGATTCATAGAACTCATCTGCGGGCTTGTGTTACTTGAGCTTAAATCCCACCATAATTCCGAGCGGCCTGTTGTTGTCCGGCGGCGCGTTCTTTGAGCAGGTCCATCATGCTTAATACTTCGTCGGCCATTTTGGTGTTGGGGAAGTCGGCCATGATTTGTTCACCCACGTGCAAGGCGTCGATCCATTCGTGGTCGGCGACGGCGAGTTTGAATTGAACGCCGAGGTTTTGGCGCTTCTTGCCAATAACACCACGGGCGACTTCCAGCAGGGGGGCAGCTTCCTTTTCCGTCATGTAGTGGTCGAGTTGCTTAAGCAAGTCCATGGCGGTTTCCACGTCATCACGGCGCGCAGCTTCGAGGAACTGGCGTTCAAGGTCTTTTTTGTGCTGCTCACGAGCTTCGCGGACACGCGAGGCAAGGTCTTTGACGCGGGGTGAATCGGGGAAGGTCTGTTGCAACTGCCGGGCTTCGGTGAGTGCGTCATCCCATTCGTGACGGGAAAGCATCTGCTCGAAAATACTGACGGCTTCGAGGACTTTGCGATCCATTTTGTCGGCACGAGCGGCAACGATCTGACGTTGGATTTCCTGACCTTCATGTTCATAGCCAGGTGTGCGACTCATTTCATCAGCAAGGGACAAAGCGATTTCCATATTGCCCCGGTTGATCTCCGTACGGATGACTTGGCGGAGCGTTTCCTGATCCCGTTCGCGGAATGCGATGCGCTTGGCAGTGTCGGAAATCATCATGCGGTCGTTGATGGAACGCAGCAGGCCGACGACTTGTTGCAGCGTTTCGGCATAAGCTTGATCGCTGGAGGCTTTTTGCGTTTTATCCGAAGGTGTCAACGCGTAAGCGATGGGGAAGGTGGCAGAGCAGAAGATGACGGCCAAGGCACCCAAGCCTAGCAGCAGGGGTTCGCCCTCAGCGGGTCGCATATTGATACCTGCAAAAAACAGGACCAGACTGCAGATCATCAAGACGCTGTACACGATCATGAGTAAGGTTCTGTTATGCATTTTTTGTTTACCCTTCTGCGTTGCAATGTCCGGTCAAGTGAACAAAGTGATCAAGTGATTCTCAATACGATCCGGGAGTAGCCTGACAGGCCGAGCCACAGTCAAATTTGTTGGGGACCAGGCAGATGAATTTCAATGCTCGTGTGGAGACATTTCGAAACTGGTGCATTTGGTTTGCGGGGACGAAAGCGACATCGCCTGCCTTGATGGGACGAATGGTGTTACCATCCACGCCGGAGACGAATTGGCCGTCACCTTCGAGGATGTAAACTTCGTGTTCGTAGTTGTGTTTATGCAGGGGGGTGTGGCCGTTGGGTTCGACGGTGAACTGACGCATGGCAAAGTTGGGCGCGCCATCGTCACTGCCCACGAGCAGTTGCATGGTCACACTCTTGGCCCCTGGCATGTCCATGGTTCGTTGAGGCACATCGGCAGCATGTCGAATGAACATAAAATTTGTACTCCTAGGCTACATCATTATTGTAGTCACAAGTTTACGAATTACCATAGTGAGCAATGTCAGAAAGCTCATAGCATGATAAAAGACTTAGCGTATCACATCCGATAACATTGTGAACCCATGAAAAAACCAATCATTAAAACCATTCTGATCATTGCTGGTGTGCTGGCATTTGCGTTGTCGGTAGTCTTTGCGTTCCAAGGTACGGATTTCTCAGCGCTCAGAAAGGCATCACCATTGCACGTGATGGGCTTGGGGATTGGTGTGGTAGTGAATCTGCTACTCACCTGCGTGTTGTTCTGGGCTGTGACGCGACCATTTGATTCAGAGCCTAAAGTTGGCATCGGTCGGATGGTGGCATTGATTCTTTCCAGCAGCGTACTCAATTACCTGCCCCTTCGGATGGGGCTGCTTGGACGCGCTGCATATCTCAAAGCCGTACATCAACTTCCTCTTAAACAGTCGGGGCTGATTCTCATCATCGTGCTTGCTTTGGGGGCGTTGGTGCTCGGCAGTGTCGGGCTTGCCGTGGTATCGATTCGGCAGATGGATCAATTGTCAGTGATCATTCTCACATGCGCTTTGCTGGTTGCGATGTCGCCAATATGGAAGCGACTGCTTAGTAAGTTGGCTATGCGAAAGCTTTCCGAAGCACAGGTCTTGGGCTGGCTGAGTATCCGCATGACGGACATGTTCATGGTGGGAGCGAGGACGTGGTTTGCCTTTGCGATATGTGGGAATGCGATCAGTTTTGCACAAGCAACGGCACTGGGCGCAGCAGGTATGCTTATCAGTCTGCTGGGACTTACGCCTAACGGATTAGGGCTCCGTGAATGGGCGATTGCTGGCATGACATTGATGGTGTCGGATCACGATGCGTCGGCGGGTGCGACTGCTGCATTGGTGGATCGCGCAGTGGAAGTGGTGGTGGTCTGTCTACTGGGCTTGCCAACGAGCTGGTATTTAGCAAAACAGATGTCAGGGATAAAAAGTGAAGAAAATTCCGAGAAATCCACTGTAAATGGTTGAATCTTGATTTGGCGTGTCTAGACTTGTCCCAAGTTTCCTGATTAGCAGGAAGCTTTTTTTGTATCCGCCAATTGAGAGATACCATGTCTACCACCGCGACGTACACACCACCCAAACTTGATGCCCAATGGATTCTTGACAACCTGATTTCGCAGGATGCATTTGAACCTGTCCCGCATCCAACCAAGAATCGCAAAGCCTGGCAGGACATCGCCAAGACCTCCGGCAAGACTTACGTCGATTGGGCCGAGGAGCATATGGATTATGCATGGCCACAAGTATTGGCAACACAATTAATAGCATACGGGCGGCATGCAAGTCGCGTGGCAATGGAGCAACCATACTTCGAGCGTCGGATGGCGTTGCAATATTTTGTGATGGCTGAATGTCTGACGATGCAGGGGAAATATCTCGACAAGATCGTCGATGGTATTTGGGCGATCTGCGAGGAAACGTATTGGTGTCTGCCACCGCATATGGGGGCGTCGAAAGACAATTTATTGCCCGACGTAGAGGATCCGATTTTGGATTTGTTTGCCAGCTACACCGGACAGCAGATGGCGTGGACGGTTTGGCTTTTAGGTGACCAGCTGGATGCGATTAGCCCTGAAATAGGTAAGCAGATTCGTCGCAAGGTTCGATACTTCGTGTTGGATGCGATACTCGATCACCCGCGACATTGGTTGGGGCGTGATCCTGATGTGATGCTCAATAACTGGACACCATGGATATGTGCTACGTGGTTAAGCAGTATTTGGATTCTGGAAGATGATTCGGAAAAATTCAATCAGGCGATGGGCATGCTCGCCAATGCCTTGAATGTGTTCATGAAACAGCATCCTCAAGACGGTGGATGTGATGAAGGCGTCATGTACTGGACGCAAGCAGGCGGTGCGCTCTATGAATGTTTGTCACAACTTGGTGGGATGACTGGCAGCGATAAGGCGCTGTTGATGGATCACCCATTGCTGCTGAGGATGGCTCAATACCCGCAGGTCATGCATGTGATGGGTAAAGACTACGCCTGTTTTGCAGATGGCCGAGCCTATGCCACCATGCCCGGATATTGGATCAGTAAATGGGCCGAGGATTTGGATGATGCTTCGCTCAAGTCCTTTGGCAATGATCTGACGCATGATCAAAACGTGCTTGAATGGTCGCATTTGTGCAATTTTTACAGACAGATCATTCGCCCGTTTATGACTGAGAAACTCCTCACCCAACCGCGAACCAAGGTCGTTGCGGAGCGTGATCACTACCTGCCGGATATCCAGGTTATGACTGCACGCAGTTGTGAACAATCAGGCAAGGGCTGGCATGTCTCAGCCAAGGGTGGGCATAACGCAGAGAGTCACAACCACAACGACATCGGGCAATATGTCGTCTATCGGGATGGTCATCCGCTGCTCATTGATCTGGGCGTTGAGACCTACAGCGCCAGAACATTCAGCCCGCAGCGGTATGAAATTTTTACCATGCAGTCACAGTGGCACAACCTGCCCTCATTTGGCGATGCTGTGCAATTGCCGGGACGAACCTTTGCGGCACGTGATTTGAATCATCAAGTCGTCGGTGACTTGACCACCTTTACATTGGACATTGCCAAAGCCTATGATCCGGCATGCCAATTAAAAACCTACCTGCGGCAAATTCAATTGGATCGCCAAGCAGACCATATCATCGTTACCGATGCATTTGAATTAGGGCATCCACAACCCATGACCATGTCGTTGGTCACGACCAGTAAAGTCATAATCAACAACGATGAGTTGATTTTCGAAACAACTGATTTGCCACATGGACGTAAATCCGCAAACGCAGTCATCACTTGGCAGGGCGTGACTTTTGACCATGTGAACGTCGAAGATAAAGCCATCACCGATGAACAACTCCAAAGTTCATGGGGTGATTCGGTTCGTCGTGTCCAACTCACTGTCAATCAGATAAAAAAGGCGAAGTTGCAACTTACGATCAAGCCTGTTTGAGAATACAGTCTGGCATCTTGTGTCTATTAATTGTCGGCAGTGAATCCGAGGTGGGGCAGATTGCGTTTTAATACATCCAGTTAAACAGAACCGTTAAAACACGACCACAACCTGAGTACGGTCGGGGATGTTTCATTTTGCAAAATCAAGTGTGAATCAAAAACTCAGAACGAGATCATCAACAACGCACCACATTGGGGACACCGCTGTTTCCCCGCATCATCAGCCGATAAGGACTTGGCATAATCTCTGCAACATGCAGCAGGTTCTAGAACCTTGATTGACAGCCCGGACTTGTTTGACGGATCAGAAAATAGATCATCAGCAGTTTTTGTTTTGGCAGATTGGGCAGCGGATAATACCGGCGTTTTGGTTGCATCACCTGCAACAGTCTTACGTGCATCCATCGCTCGGTTGGCCAACTCGTCTGCACGCTTATTGAGGTGACGCAATACATGGTCAAACGACCAGTGATCAAATTGAGCCAGTAATTCCAGTGCTTTTGCGTGAAGTGGTTTGAGATTAGGGGCCTTGACTTTGTACTGACCCATGACCTGACGGACCATCAATTGCGAATCGGCAATGATGCTCAGATCCTTGGCACCAATTTCCAAAGCAACTTTCAAACCATGCAAAAGGCCTTGGTATTCAGCTTCGTTGTTGGTGGTGACACCCAGAAAATAGCCTGCTTCATGCAAAAGCAAATCAGCATCCAAATCACGGATCACAACTCCACATGCAGCAGGACCTGGGTTGCCTCGCGCGCCACCATCAATATGAATACTTACCGGCATGGGGCAGATCAGCTCTTTTGATTCTTGGCAGCACGGGCGTCCATCTGCTCACGCAGCACGTCATCCACATACAGAAAACGCTGGCAGCTTGGGCAAGTCGTCAGCGTATCCGGCTGGGTGAAAAGTGAATTGACACGTTCCAGTGGAATGGTCATGTAGCAGCCACCACAGGAATATTCCATGCGCTTGGCATTGTCTTCCACAGCAGGAGCCAAAGGTTCACCATCATGCTGATCACAAAGACGATTAAACACAGGAATGATGTCAGATGGAATCTGATCAGCAGCAGCATCGCGTTTGGCTGTGCGCTCTGTCAATTCCGCACCGACTTCTTCACGGCGGTTTTTGACTTCACCTTCAGCAGCACTGACGAGTTTCTTTTGTTCTTCAATCTGTGACATCAGTTCAGTCAACTGTGATTGAAGACCTTCAACCTGTTCCATCTGAACCAAGGCTTCTTCTTCAACTTTACCTTTGCTGAGTTTGAGAGTGTTCACCTCAATGAGCAGGGCAGAGTATTCTTTATTGTTGGTGACAGTTGCCATCTGGTCTCGCAAGGTGGTAATGCGTTCTTCCACGTCACGTGCCTGATGTTCCAATGTGCTGCTGTGTGCTTGGGTCTGTTTGTGTTGCGTCGCCAGTTCATCATGCTGCGCCTGGAGCCGATTGAGCTTGGCCTGCATCTGGTCGTGCTGATAGGTAGCAACTTCAAGGCGACGGTTAAGGCCTCGGACCTGCTTTTCCAAAAGGAAAAGTTCGTAAATCTGTTCTTGCAGGGTCATTCGATTCTCCACGAATTCTTGGTGAATCGAACATCATAGCACAAACCCAAAGGTCTGTGAATTAGGTGTCGGCTGTTTATGTGAAGAATCCATTTGACTTGACCTAATGGATCAGTACAATACCCGTCTCAACTTAAGGGGCCATAGCTCAGTTGGGAGAGCGCTTGCATGGCATGCAAGAGGTCAGGGGTTCGAGCCCCCTTGGCTCCACTTCATAAACACTGCAAACTAATCCGTTTGCAGTGTTTTTTTATTGCGCAGCCTTATGTCTTGAATTGAAAATGCCATGTTTTATTAAAAATCAATTTCAGGTATCTTGAAGCCTAAATCTTTGTTCATGGCTTTCTGTGTTTGAGGTGGGTTGGTGTGATACAGGACACGGATGGTGTAGCCGCCGTGTAATATGTTGTTTTCGACATACATCCAATCGGTGATTGGGTCAGTTGATGCATGGATGATTTGACCCAATTGTACTTCTGTGGTGTCGACCGGGTCATTGCCTACTGTGCCTGAAAGTTGCTTGCCATCCCAGGAAGGCTTGACGATCCAGATATGCTCACGCCCGCCTGAGTGGACAGAAAACGGCATCTTGAATGACAGGGTTTGGTATTCAGGTTTTGGATGCTGTAACACTTCGATGAATTGTGGGCACGTTGCTTGAGCTTTTTGTATGGCTCGTTGCATTAACTTGTCTGTTTCTTCATTACCGATTCGAACATAGTCCGGATGGCTATCACGTTGAATCACCGCGTTTGAATTGTCGTTTTCATTGTCACGGCGATGGGTTTAAAACCCTCGCCTTCAGGCGAAA
>CEVF01012697.1_pt1 | contig 43623 bp, 45 predicted proteins | sample 356441 | NCBI WGS metagenome assembly CEVF01 (sample SAMEA2622765, study PRJEB7988) | marine metagenome | biome: marine biome (ENVO:00000447); feature: surface water layer (ENVO:00002042); material: "saline water (ENVO:00002010), including plankton (ENVO:xxxxxxxx)" | depth 5 m | reverse complement strand
TAATCCAACGATTAAAATCTTACGGGCTGCAGTTTTCGTTGTCTGAAGAGCAGTTGCAGAACCAAAGCGACATCTTAAAGGGAAAAACCTTTGTGGTATCGGGGGTTTTCGAAAAACTAAGTCGAAACGAACTCAAAAAACTGATTGAAGACAATGGGGGCAAGGTGGCCTCATCCATTTCATCAAAGACCAGTTTCGTGGTAGCGGGGGCCAATATGGGGCCCAGTAAAAAAACCAAGGCCGAAAGCCTCGGGGTGCCGATTATTTCTGAGCAGGAGTTTTTGGCGATGCTTCCGTGACGTACCGTGGGGGAAGAAATTGTAGCATGCAGAAGTGCGACAGCATGATTTGAAGGGCAACCAACAGGTATGCTGCAAACAGATTGTCAATGCCGAACCCGAGTTGGTGGTATGCATAGCAGAGGGCGATGTTTAAAATGGTCAACCCGAAATAGATCATTCGTCTGCTTGGGTTTTCAAAAACAAACCTCCAGTTTTTCTTGTTGAACAACATTTTTATATCAGGATAAAAGAGCTTACTGAATACAGGCCACAAAAGCAGTAAGGGCAGGGCGAACAAGCGCGATTCACGGGCTAGGGCCGCAACCATTACAATCACTGAATTCAAGGCCAAGACCAACAGAAAGCCTTTTAAGAATGGACTTTTCGAATGGGTTTTGTATTTGGCAAGCACAAGATATAGGAAGGGGGATAGGGCCAAAAAAAACGAAAAAACCGTTTCCAAAATCTTTTTCGGTGTGCCAAAATTTTGTGCGAGACAAGAGGTTCTTTGTGAAATCTCGGTGCCAAGGGCGTTCCATGCGTTTGTGTACCAACTGAACAGGGTCAAATAGATTCCAAAAAGGACCACTGGCAAGACGATGCGAAAAACATTTTTTAAGCCAAATTGCTGTTTTGGCGACGAAAGTTTGGCCAATGGCAATAATCCGAAAACAAGCAAAACGGTACTTTCCTTAGAAATGGCGGCCAAGGTGAACAAAACCACGTATTGCCACCATCCTTTCTTAAAAAAGAAGAGCATGCCCGCAAAGACCAAACTATATTGCAGGGGCTCGTCATAACTGAAAATAGGAGGAAAAAAAGCGAAACATACCGAAAACGAGCCGTAAAAAACGGTCATGTTGATAAGGCTCTTCTTTACGTTTTGCCCCAAGTGCCTCGAAAGCAGGTACAATAGCATGCCCGCCACAAACAGCAATGAGAAATTGACACAGACAAAGGCCGTGCCCTTTTCAGCACCAAAAAAATCTGCGAAGGCATTGATCAAAAAGGTCGTCAGCGGCCTTCTGGAAAAGGGGAAAAATTCATGATGGTAATTTACTTGCGAAAGCAAAAAAACCTTAGACAACCGGCTGTTGTTCTCGTTCAGCATGCTGTCGAGAAAAGGCAGCATATGCATTTTGTAAAGGGCACCTACCGCAAAAAGGGCGAGAACAACTGGAAGTCCGAAATTGAAGAAAGCCTTGTTCTTTTTGATGTTTCCCATGGTCAGTGCAACAGCATGGTGAAGTTACCCAATTTTTGGGCAGTATGTCAGGTCCAATATAAATTAACCCCTGTTCGACTTAAGATTTGTTCTTTGGGAGAAAGGCCGACACAATCAACAGATGTCACCTCGAGTACATAAACAATTGGACATCAAAAAAAGTCATTGGAAATTTACATCGAACCCACGCTAAACTATATCTTGGGGGTATGGAATCGATCTTTACGCCCGAGTCTTATCGGTTGGTCATGTACATTATGCTCTTTTTTGCCTTAGTATATGTGGTGTTCGAGGTTTATCTTAACCTCAACGAGCTTGAAGACGATACCACCAACATCATTTTGCTCGAGGCTTCAAAAAAGCAGTTTTTCTTTGTGCCCTTTGCCCTTGGTGCCATTATGGGGCATCTTTTTTTAGGAGCCAAAACCAATATTCTCAACATCGAAAGCTGGTTGGCCGTGGTGCTGGTCTTTGGCATTTCGTTGGTGATGCTCGCCATTGGCTTTTGGGTTCCCTTCAAAAAGTCAAACCTGTTTCTTACAGTACTGTTGGTTGCTGGGTTGGCATACGGACATTTTATTTGGTCACAGAACTTTAGAGAAAACGTATTTTGCCAATCAGGTTATACCGAGCAGGCAAAAGACTTGGTTGAACCAACCCCGTCGGAAGTCGGGGTCTCGTTATTCCAAGAACTTAATGGGTGTGATATATCTTTAAGGAACAGAACTAGAAAAATGGATTAAAAGATGAAATCTATACGATCGTTCATTAAAAAACATCTCAACACCATCGAAAAAATTCGGGTGGTCATGGCTGTGATCTTTGGTGTTATGGTAGTGGTCGACATCATCTTGGCCGTTTTTCTGAAAGACACTGTTCCCACTTTCAGCGAGGTGGTCAGAGACAACCGAACCCAGTGGCTCTGGCTCAATTTTCTGTTGGGCGGGCTCATCGCCAAGATTTTTTATAACCGCAAGGTAGCGACCAAACGAAAAGAACTATCGGGTTTTTTTGTCGTCGTCGTACTTTCCATAGTGTTGGCGGCCTTGGCCCCGTTATTGCCAGAACTGGATACCGAATACCATTTTTTGATCATGGTCAGCGGGGGGCTCGTGGCCCATATTGCATGGCCTCAATACATTCACGATGACGATACCGCATAACATTGGCGAGTTTCAAGAAACCCTTGTATGGCCGGCCCCACCAGAAAAGTGGCCTGTGGCCCTAAGAGCTCTGTGGTTCGATGCCAAGGGCGATTGGCATGCAGCGCACGATTTGGTGGATCAATTAAGCGACGCCATGGCCAAATGGGTCCATGCGTATCTGCACCGCAAAGAGGGTGATGAATGGAATGCACGGTATTGGTACCGAAAGGCGGGAAAGCCTTTTCCTGAAATTAGTTTGGAGGAAGAACTCAAGGTGCTGGTAGAGGCTGTTATAAGAAAATGAATGATTCCCTTGGTTGCACCGCCCTGGGCAGCAGTCGATGAATGAGGGGTGTTCTGTCATTCTGAATGTGTCTTAGGTGGGGAGGAATCCCAAAAATTGGCTTTCGCTGTAAAGGATTTGTGAAACTACCGGTCTATTCCGATAGTCTTTGGGACTAACATGAACATGGCGCTAACCGCTCGTTGGAAACAAGTTGTAGCGAGGGTATATTCTTCCTTTTCCTTATCTCCTGTAGGAACTAGATCTGACTAAACTCCATATAATAAAAAGTCCCACTAAGCCTATGGTGGCGAAACCAAAAAAAACACCAACTAAGAGCACAAGAATAAGTGCTAGAGCTATCATTTTTATGCCATTCTTGTTTTTTCCTTTAGACTTCAACCCCTTGTAGTGAATGGACTGATTTAGAAAGATTTCATCCGATCTTTTTAAATAGTACTGTATTTCAGAATCCTCAAATCCTTTCTCCTTCATTTTCTTTTTTATGTCCACTGTGTCCAGACCTTTTACTCTCAATAATATGCTAAAATCTAATTTATTCATTCAACCTATAATTGTGGCTTACCTATTTATATTCCAAATAAAAATAAGCATAGCCCACCAAAATAGATGGCTTGGTGTAGACTGGACCAAAAAAATGTTCAGTTTATTCCGCCGCGATCAAATTCAGTTCGCCCACGGCATCACGAATGTCAAAGGGCCAGATAAATAGGCGGTTTTCAGGTTTTACCTTTAAATATTGCTGTGGATTGTAGACCTTAAGGGTGGTCATGTCGATACAGTAGCGTTGTACCCAGTCAGATTCCCTGATAAAAAAACCATTGCTCGCCTTTGCCTTTTTACAGGCATTGTAGAGCTTTATGCACATACGGTATTCGTATGCGGTTAGCATCAACGGGTCGGCCCAGGCACCGAGGTTGTTTTCAACCGCGTTTTTGACCGCGGTTCGCGCTAACCGTAAATCACTGTTTTTGGGTAGGTTGGGGTAGATAATGATGCTGCTGGCCCAGCCCGACTCCAACAACAACAGGTTAAAGGTCTTGCGTTGCTCTAAACTTACCGTGGCGAGCTCGGTCTTTGTAAAACTGGGCGCAATGTAGGCCAGTAGGCGTCCATACCGGTCAAAGTGTTCGTCGGCTGCCATGACAAAAAGACTGCGGTTTGTACCGTTGGGTTTGGCCAATCGTGTATCGAGTAATTGTTTGAACACCGTTTTGGCTTGGTTACCCTGTGTTATCTGTCTTGTACCGGCATTGACCAATCGGGGCGCCATATGGCCCTTGAGTTCAGGGTCGATCCAACTATCAAAGTTTCCCGTTTCAAGCAGCGTTTTCAATTCGTTCAGTTTGTTGTTGGCCGTGGTCTCACCACCTTGATAGCTGGTCTCAGGGGTGTCGATGCCCAACATGCGTATGGGCATTCGCACATAAGGTGTGTCGCCATCGGCGGGGTCGCCCGATTTTGTCTTTTTGCCCAATTGGTCGAGTTCGATACCACTGGGATCCCAGAAAATCTGTACTTTTTCCATATGAAGCGCCTTTGTTTATCCTGTAAGCTAGTAAATTTCTTACAAGGGAGGGTGCCATCCTGTAGCAATTTGTGCGATTCGTGTGCAGATGGCAGAAAACAACACCTGGTTTACTTCAAAAGTGGTATGTACCTGCCATTACTGCTTGAAATATTCTTTCTTGTAAAATTGCCCCAGCTCTTTGGTGAGCAAGAGCACTTCGGGCTTGTCTTTTCTGAGACCAACCGTCCAACCGTCAAAAATTTCCCAGGCATCGTTCACAAATACGGGTTCGCCGTATTCGGCCTTCAATTTTTCCCGAATACGATTCTCTTCACCTTTACCCGTCAAAATCCAGACCATATTCAGTTTTCCGTCGCCAAAACGGGCCTCTATTTTTCTGGGGAAGCCGGCATATTCTATGCCAAAGCAGTTCAATTGCAATTGTGCATTCGGGTCTGAACCGTCCAACTCCATTTCATGGACAAACAGGGAGTGCGCTTCCAGTTTTGGGCGGAGGTCATCCAAACTACCGCCCATTTCAATGAATTCTGGGATTTTTCCCGACGGGTTGGATTCCAGATCAATGGCCTTGCCTTCCGTCAAATACGGATTTTCCCAAGCAAACAAATTTGGATGGGCGGCCTCTTCGGTCAATTGCCAGACCACATCTTTTTCTGGGTCGCCGATGAGCCTGTCATCAAAGAAAGCCTTGTATTTCATAAAGGTGGCCGCCGTATCTTTCCGAGAGGCCATCACTGTGCCAAAGGCATTGCCCCTAGCTTCGATATAGTGCAGTTTGTTGTCGGCAAAGGTGAAGACCACTTGGGCAAGGGTACCGTTTTTGGTCCGTAAATTGGTGCACAACAGGTGTGACTCGCTGTTTTTGGCCAATGGAAAGCTCGGAGGGTCGATTTCAACAACTTTGTGCGATAGTATATGAGGACTGATTTTTTCTTTTACCTCAACCAAGGATTCATAGAAATGGACATCATGGAAAACGGTTTTGGCTTGACCATGGGTAGAAAGAGAAATTGCGATGCCGTTGATGAGCAACAGCATCATTTTGATGAAAGTTTGCATATGTTATTGATTGATGATTTACCTAAAGACAACGGTCAACATCGATCGTTACAGTGCTAGACCGAAATGCTGATGCCCTCGGCCGATACTTGTTTGGCGGCATCAAAGTAAAAATCGATACGGCCCAGATTGACACCATAGCAGCCTACCTGGTTCACCAACACCGGACTTCCGTTTTTGTTCGTGCGCACATCGGGCTTATCCAAAAACGTATGCGTATGCCCGCCGATGATCAATTGGGTATGCTCGGTTTTTGAGGCCAGGGTAACATCATCGGCACGGTTGGCATTGCCTTCATAATCGTAGCCCAGATGGGACAGACAGATGATAAGGTCGCAACGCTCATTTTCTTTGAGTTGCCTTTCGGCATCAAGGGCGATTTCGTAAGGATCTAGGTATTGGGTTTCTTTGTACAGCTTTTGTGATACAAGCCCCGCCAACTTGATGCCGATACCGTACACCCCGATTTTTATTCCTTCCATCGTGTAGGTACGATAAGGTTTCACGTAGCCGTCCAATGCGGTGTTCGAAAAATCATAGTTGGCCGAGAGCAGTTCAAACTTTGCATGGGGCAGTTGTGTCAAAAGCCCTTCAATACCATTGTCGAAATCGTGGTTGCCTATGGTGGCCGCATCGTATTTCATCATGCTCATGAGCTTGAATTCCAGCTCACCTCCGTAAAAATTGAAGTATGGGGTGCCCTGAAAGATGTCTCCGGCGTCAAAGAGCAGCGTATTGGGGTTTTCGTCACGTATTTGGCCGATCAATGAAGCGCGGCGCGAAACCCCACCCAAGTTGGGGTACCGGGAATGATTTGTTGGAAAAGGGTCTATGTGGCTGTGCACGTCGTTGGTGTGCAGAACGGTGATGTGCTTTTGGCCCAGGGCCTTGCAGCTTTCAAGCGAAAGTCCGCCAAGGCCGGTAAAGGCCGTAGCTGCCGCTGTTCTGGTCAAAAATGTGCGTCGCTTCATCTATTTAAGGCGTATAAATCGGTTATCGACAGTAGCATTCAGGGTATCGATCTCCTTTAGATAATCGATGATGGCATTTCGAACAAGGTAGTTCAATTCGATGACCTCATCGGTATTTTTAAAGAACCCCATATCATCGCCTCCTTGCACCAGATAATCTGATGTGGCGACATAATATTTTTTGTTTTCATCGAAAGGCTCGCCATTGATGAAGACCGAAGCCAAACCACCTTCTTTGTCAAGGGTTATTTGCAGGCCTGAGATGGGATGCGCCCTTTTGGCATTGACCAAAAACGATATAAGGTCGCGAACTGTCCGTCCCTGCATGGCTACAATAGCTATGTTGTTTTCAAAGGGCATTACCTCAAAAATATTTCGAATGGTAACGGGGCCTTTTGATATCACAGAGCGAATGCCACCATGGTTGAGTACCACAAAATCGACGCTATTGCCCGTTCGTTGTTGAAAGACTTTGTTGGCCTGCCTCAAAATAATATCGGCCATCAGGTTGCCTTCTGATGTGTTCAGTTGGCCGTCTTCTTTGTTCAATGTTCTCGGGGCATAGGTAAGCACGCTGTCCATTATCTGGTTCAGGCGTTGCCTGTAGGGATCGATTACAGTTTCCAAGGAGTCTACGGAAGAGAGCTTTTCTGTTATCGTAAATTGCTCTCCTTTGATTTCTTGAAGCTTTAAAGGCGTATCCTTACAGGAAAAAAATACAAATGTTATAAAAATAACAAAATGTTTTATTTTTAAAAGCTTCACTCTGGTTATCTTTGTCTTCAGATGTTCGTATATTATTTACATTTGTAAAAATGTGAAAAATATATGGTATTCAAGGCCATTCAGGATAAATTTAAAGTTAAATCAGGCCTAAAGTATCTGCAGGAAGAGCTCGAGAATCCGACGGTATCGGTATCTAGGGGCCATGGTGTTTCAAGTATTGCCTGTATCGTTGATGTTGATCGGTTTCCGAAGGCAGAAAGCTTTTACGAACTGATACAAGAACTTTCACTGAGACCGAATGCCATAAAGATCATCGGCTATAAAAGGGAATATGACAAAAACTCCCCATACGCCATACCCATGTTCTCTGATAAGGATTTAGGTTGGAAGGGGGAAATTGAAAACGGATACGTTCTTGAATTTTTGGGAAGGGAATATGATCTTTTGATAAACTACTATACCGACGACAACCTGATGATGAAGCTGCTTTCGGTGAAGACTGCAGCCCGTATCAAGGTCGGTTTTGCAGAGGTCGATACCAAGTTGAACGATCTTATATTGCATACCCCATATCAAGACTTTAAGGTTTTCAAGACAGAGTTGCACAAATATTTGAAAGTATTGAACGAAGTTGAATAATGGAACAGTTGATGGGCACCGGGGTCGCTTTGGTGACACCTTTTAAAAATGATGGTTCGGTCGATTACCGCGCCCTTGAACAGATAATCGAGCATTGTATTGCCGGTGGGGTTGATTATTTGGTGGCCTTGGGCACCACCGCCGAATCGGTTACCCTTTCAAAAGATGAAAAACAACATTTGATGCGCACCATTGCCAAGGTAAATGCGGGGCGTTTGCCCCTCGTGGTCGGCATGGGCGGCAACAATACCCAAGCGGTGGTCAACGACCTCGCCGCCTTTAATTTAAGTGATTTCTGTGCCATTCTGTCCGTTTCACCATATTATAACAAACCTACCCAAGAAGGCATTTTTCAGCACTTTCGTGCCATCGCCAAGGCTTCCCCGGTACCGGTGATACTCTATAACGTTCCGGCAAGAACAGGAAGCAACATGCAGCCAGAAACCACTTTACGGTTGGCTCATGATGTCGAGAATATCGCCGCCATCAAAGAAGCTTCGGGCGATATGGTGCAAATCAACACCATCATCAAACAAAAACCAGAGGATTTCTTGGTCATTTCTGGGGATGATTTCACAGCGTTGCCCACCATTTTGGCCGGTGGGATTGGTGTTATCTCGGTACTGGGGCAGGGGCTTCCAAACGAGTTTTCGCAAATGGTCAACCTAGCGTTGCAGGGCAGGTCAGATGAGGCCTATGCGATACACCATGCACTTTTGTCGGGCATGGAGCTGATCTTTGAAGAAGGCAATCCAGCGGGGATAAAAGCGGTATTTGAACAATTGGGGCTTTCGACCGCCAAGGTCAGGCTGCCATTGGTCGAGGCTACGCCCCATTTGAAACAAAAAATCAAGGCTTTCTTAAGATCGGCGCAACGGGTTACCACGATAGAGCGTTAAATCTTCGCCAAAAAACTTCGAACGATATGACTTCCCCGTTATTTTTGGGCGGCAGGGTATTTTTTATATCCATTGATTATCGCTAATTTTGCAAAATATTTTTTTAGAATGAGGTTATTGCTTCCAATACTGGCAGTGGTTTTTCTTTTTGCTTCTTGTAGCGAGTACCAAAAGGCACTCAAGAGCGAAAGTGTAAAAGAGAAATACGACATGGCCGAAAAGCTTTATAATGAGGGCGACTACAAAAGGGCCAACCGCCTTTTTGAACAGATTGCCCCGCAATATGCTGGTAAGCCACAGGGTGAACGCGTTATGTTCTTTTTTGCGGACTCCTACTTTCAAACAGGCAACTATTATTTGGCAGGTTACCAATTTGAGCGCTTTGTAAAGTCATATCCGAACAGTGACAAGATCCAACAAGCGTCCTTTTTGGGGGCCAAGAGCTATTATGAGCTGTCCCCCAGGTATTCGTTGGATCAAACAGATACCGATAAGGCCCTTTCAAAACTACAGGCGTTCATCAATACCTATCCAGACTCAGAGTATTTTGATGAGGCCAACAAAATGGCCCGGGAGCTGACCACAAAAAAAGAACGCAAGCAATTTGAGATTGCCAAGCAATTTGATAAATTGGGCGAGTTTGATTATCCCGTATTGATTTCGGCCATTACGGCCCTTGAAAATTTTATCGCAGAAAACCCAGGTTCCATTTATCGTGAAGATGCTTTCTATTACAAATTGAAATCATCAACAAACCTTGCTCTCAACAGTACTTTGTCAAAGAAACAGGAGCGATTGGAAAACGCCGTGGCCGCATACAACGCCCTGAAAAAATCATTTCCTGATACCAAATATGCCAAAAAAGCAGATGATCTTTATGCCAAGGTCATGCGCGAAATGCAAGATTTTTCGAAATAACAAGTTTTAGTTTTATGAGCGATTTAAAGAATACAAAAGCACCTGTCACGACCGTAACCTACAATAGGGACGAGTTTGACCAAAAAACCGGCAATATCTACGAGGCCATTTCCATAGTGGCCAAAAGAGCGATACAAATCAACTCAGAGATCAAGAAAGAGTTGCTGGAAAAACTGGAAGAGTTCGCCACTTACAGTGACAGCCTTGAAGAGGTATTTGAGAACAAAGAGCAGATAGAGGTCTCGAAATTCTATGAAAAACTGCCAAAACCCCACGCTTTGGCCGTTCAAGAATGGTTGGAAGACAAAATCTACTACCGAAATACGGCTTTGGAAGACAATAACGAAGAATAGGCATGTTATGCGGTAAAAACATTCTCTTGGGAATTACCGGAGGAATCGCCGCCTATAAGACCACCTTTCTCACGAGATTATTGATAAAAGCTGGTGCCCGGGTCAAGATTGTCATGACCCAGAGTGCCAGTTCTTTTGTTTCGCCCCTTACCCTTGCCACACTCTCCAAGAATCCTGTTTTAATGGATTTTGTCAATGAGGAAGATGGCAGCCTTTCATGGAACAATCATGTAGAACTGGGCCTGTGGGCCGATCTGATGCTGATAGCGCCGGCCACTGCCAACACCTTGTCAAAAATGGCCCACGGCACCTGCGACAATCTGTTGTTGGCCACCTATCTTTCGGCCAAATGCCCTGTACTTTTTGCACCCGCTATGGATTTGGATATGTACCAACATCCGTCCACAAAAGAAACTTTCGAAAAACTGCAATCGTTTGGCAACTTGATGATACCCGCCGAGTCGGGAGAATTGGCAAGCGGACTGCACGGCGAGGGCCGTATGGCAGAACCGGAGACCATAATACGGTTTTTAGAGGACTTTCTGCGTTCGGGTCTTCCCCTAGTGGGCAAAAACGTACTCATAACGGCTGGCCCCACCCATGAGCCCATTGACCCCGTTCGGTTTTTGGGCAACCGTTCTTCGGGCACTATGGGTTTTGAGCTTGCCAAGAGGGCCGCTGACCTTGGCGCCAACGTAGTGCTGGTGTCTGGCCCCACAAGCTTGTCCGTGGAACACCCGGGCATTCAAGTAGTTCGTGTAACCACCGCGGACGAAATGTACGCTGCAGTGCACCAACACTATGAAAAAGTCAATATTGCCATTGCCGCAGCCGCAGTGGCCGATTATCGCCCCAAAGTAGTGGCTGGGCAGAAAATCAAAAAAACAGATGGTAGCCTTCAGATTGACTTGGTCAGAAACAAGGACATCTTGCTATCGATGGGCGAAAAGAAAAAACAGCAATATCTGGTAGGCTTCGCCTTGGAGACTGAAAACGAACTCGAAAACGCCAAGGCAAAACTACAACGCAAGAATTTGGATGCCATTGTGTTGAACTCTCTGAACGATAAAGGGGCAGGTTTCGGGCAGGGAACGAATAAAATCACTTTTGTGGACAAGAATCTTTCCGTTAAAGCGTTTGATGTTAAGAAGAAGGCCGAGGTGGCCGCTGATATTTGGAAAGAAATCATCGCTAGAATCAATGTATAGGTTATTGCTGCTTTTGGTAGGTCTGTTGGCCCTTCAGTTCGTGGGGGGCCAAGAACTTGATTGCACCGTTACGGTCAATTCAGACCAAGTGGGCCAGACCAACCAACAGATTTTCAAAACGTTGGAGCGTTCTCTGAACGATTTTGTGAACAAGACCAAATGGACCGACCGGGTCTACAAAGAAAATGAGCGGGTCAGCGCCCGTATGTTCATTACCGTAACCCGTTACGAATCGGATCAGTTCGAGGCCAACATACAGATTCAATCGAACAGGCCCGTGTTCAACACTTCATACGAAAGTCCGGTGTTCAATTACAAAGACAACGCCTTCAATTTTCGCTACCAAGAATTTGAGCCGTTGGTCTATAACCCCAATTCTTTCGACTCGAATCTGGTGGGGGTCATTTCATATTATGTCTACATTATTTTGGGATTGGATGCCGATACCTTTTCCCTTGAAGGTGGCGATGAATATTTTCGAAAGGCACAGAACATTGTTACCCAGGCACAGGGCACCAATTTCTCGGGATGGGGGCAAGAAACCGGAGAACGTACAAGATTTGAGTTGGTAGACAACCTGTTGTCGAATTCCTTTCGGGAATACCGCATTGCCATGTACAACTACCACCGCAAAGGGTTGGATATTTTGGCCGACAACAACAGTACCGGAAAACAGGTCATTGCCGGAAGCCTTCGGCTATTTGAAACGTTGATAAAACGTAGGCCGAATGCCTTTTTGATACAGACCTTTTTTGATGCAAAGGCTGAGGAAATTCAGAACATCTTCTCCGACGGCCCCAAGGTTGATATTGTGAAGCTCAAAGAGACGCTGAATAAGGTGGCCCCTTTTTATTCCAGCACCTGGAATGAGATAAATTACTAGCCAATTTCTACAAAGACCTTTATCTTTACGGCTGTAACGTAAAGATAAGTGCTCACCAATCTCTACATAAGAAATTACGCCTTGATCGACGATCTGAATGTGTCGTTTCCGGAAGGTTTTGTGACCATTACGGGTGAAACCGGTGCGGGCAAGTCCATATTATTGGGAGCTCTTTCATTGGTGTTGGGCAAGCGTGCCGACCTAGCCTCCCTACGAAACAAAGAAGAGAAATGTATCATCGAGGCTGAATTTTATATCGGTAATTATGGCCTGAAACCATTTTTCGAGGAAAACGACCTTGACTATGAGCAGCAGACCATTTTGCGAAGGGAGATTTTGCCCAGTGGTAAGTCTAGAGCCTTTATCAACGATTCACCGGTTACCTTGGACATTCTCTCAAGACTGGGAGACAGTCTGGTAGACGTACATTCGCAACACCAGACACTTCGCCTGACAGAAAACGAGTTTCAGTTGAAGGTCATCGACGCCCTTGCCGAAAACCAAAAGTTGCTGGGGCAGTACCGGGAAACCTTATCGGCCTATAATTCGGCCAAGAAAGAATGGCAATCGTTGTTAGATTTTCAGTCGCAAGCGGCAAAAGAACAAGATTACAATAGCTTTCTGTTGCAAGAATTGCAGTCTGCCCCTTTAAAAGAGGGGGTTCAATCAGAGCTCGAGGAAGAATATGGGCAGTTGAGCAACGTGGAGACCATTTTGGAAGCCCTTTCGCAGGGCAATCAATTGCTTAATGACGAACAAATTGGGGTTTTGGGCCAATTGGCCGAGCTAAAACGGATGGTCCAAAACATTTCGGACTATGGACCTTCTTTTGAAGCGCTGCACGAGCGCATTCAATCGGTTTTTATAGAGTTGGACGATATTTCCGTTGAGTTGGATGCCCTTCAGGGCAGGGTAGAGGCAAACCCCGAAAGGCTACAAGAAGTGAACACACAACTACAGCTTTTGTACGACCTACAGAAAAAGCACCAAGTGGCATCCGTCGAAGAGCTTATCAGCATTCGGGAGGACCTTTCCACAAAAGTGGGTAAGGTTGCGAATTTGGAAACTGAGATCGCTGATGCAGAACAACGGGTCGCCAGCAAGGAAACCGAGTTGACCGCCTTGGCTGAATCGTTGCGAAAAAATCGAAACGCGGTGATTCCGAAACTAAAGAATATGTTGCAAAAAAAGCTGCATGTATTGGGAATGCCGTCGGCCACCTTCAAGATTGAGTTGGAACTGGTACCAGCTTTTCGATCAAATGGCAAAGATGAACTGGTGTTCTTGTTTTCGGCAAACAAGGGCTCTGCACATGGTGAGTTGAAAAAAGTGGCCTCTGGGGGCGAACTTTCGCGCATCATGCTGACCATAAAGTCGATTCTTGCCGAATATGAGCATTTACCCACCATGATCTTTGACGAAATCGACACGGGTGTTTCTGGTGAGATATCGAAGGCAATGGCCGATATCATGTCGGGCATGAGCAAATCGATGCAGGTATTCTCCATTACGCATTTGCCACAAGTGGCCTCAAAGGGGCAAACACAGTTCAAGGTGTACAAAGAAGAGGTGGGTGGCGCCACTACCACCCACATCAAACAATTGACTGAAAGTGAGCGAGTGGTAGAGCTTGCCGAAATGTTGGGGGGCAAGAGCATTTCAGATTCCGCACTGGCGCATGCCAAACAGTTGCTTCAATTTCCCTGACAGCACACAAGTTCAAAGGTCTAGCGCAGGAATCAAGTTCAAAATTGACCGGCAATAATTCGTACAATTCGTGTCCATCCTCAGTAAACAGTAGCCAATAATCGCTAAGCAGTACCCGGTGATTGGTGATCCATAGAACGAAGAAACCTGAAACCTTGAACCTACAACCTTTAACTTTTCACCCTTGAAACCCTCAACTCTCAGTTCGCAACGAAACCAACAAGAAACAACAGAAACTAAAAATGGAGGAAGCCCTAAACTTGTTATCTTTGCGAACATCAAACCGATACTTTTTACGATATGGCATACAATCTATTGAAAGGAAAAAAAGGAATTATTTTTGGTGCGTTGGATGAAAATTCCATTGCATGGAAAACTGCCGAGCGCGTTCATGAAGAAGGCGGCACTTTCGTCTTGACAAATGCGCCCATTGCCATGCGCATGGGGCAGATCAACGAACTTGCCAAGAAAACGGGTTCAGAAATTATACCTGCCGATGCCACCAACGAAGAGGATTTGGCCAATTTGGTTTCAAAATCAATGGAAATCTTGGGGGGCAGGCTTGATTTTGTTCTGCACTCCATTGGAATGTCGGTCAATGTGCGCAAGGGTAGGGCCTATACCGACCAGAACTATGATTTCACCACCAAAGGATGGGATGTTTCGGCACTTTCATTCCACAAGGTCATGCAATCACTGTACAAGGCCGATGCCATGAATGAGTGGGGCAGCATTGTAGCGCTTACCTATATGGCTGCCCAACGAACATTTCCTGATTACAACGACATGGCCGATAACAAAGCCTACCTCGAATCGGTTGCCCGTAGTTTTGGGTATTTCTTTGGAAAAGAGAAAAAGGTACGGGTCAATACCATTTCACAATCGCCCACCCCGACCACGGCAGGACAGGGCGTGAAAGGTTTTGACGGATTCATCAATTATGCCGAGAAGATGTCGCCACTGGGCAATGCAACCGCTTTGGATTGTGCGAATTATACGGTCAGCCTTTTTTCAGACCTGACCAAAAAAGTGACCATGCAAAACCTTTTCCATGATGGCGGCTTTTCAAATACAGGGGTAAGCCAAGAGGTTATCGAAGAGTTTTCAAAATAACGATGCCCGCCAAAAAACATCTTTTGTCAGTTCGAGCGCAGTCGAAGCCATTAAAAGTGCAATCACTCTAACTTGGCCTCGACTGCGCTCGACTCTTTAAATTGCTGGTTTCCAACGGCCTTTTTTATACGTAATGGACATAAAGCTTTCTTTTATAATTCCTGTCTTCAATAGGCCCGACGAGGTCGATGAGTTGTTACAGAGCCTTGTGGAACAAGATTTTGACGGGGAGTTTGAAGTGGTCATCATCGAAGACGGTTCTACCGAGACTTCTGAAGGTGTGATCGGCAGGTACATAGAGCAGCTTTCCATTTCGTATTATCAAAAAGAGAATACCGGCCCCGGTGATTCTAGAAACTATGGAATGAAAAAGGCCAAGGGTAATTATTTCATTGTTCTTGATTCAGATTGTGTTCTGCCTTCCCATTATTTGAATGCGGTATATAAATCTTTGCAAAATGATTTTGTGCATTGTTTTGGTGGCCCCGATGCGGCACATTCATCTTTTACCACTGTACAAAAGGCCATCAACTATGCCATGACCTCATTTCTGACCACAGGAGGTATCCGTGGCAAAAAAAGGGCCATTGGCAAATTTCAGCCCCGAAGTTTTAATATGGGCATCTCAAGGGTAGCCTTTGAAAAAACCGGAGGGTTTGGTAATATCCATCCCGGTGAAGACCCAGATTTGACCTTTCGCATATGGAAAATGGGATACGAAACAAGGCTCTTTGAAAATGCTCATGTTTTTCATAAGCGCCGTATTGATTGGGGCAAATACTTCAATCAGGTCAATAAATTTGGAATGGTACGGCCCATTTTGAACAAATGGCATCCTGAGACCGCCAAGTTGACCTACTGGTTCCCCACCATTTTTATGATCGGTTTATTGGTTTCACTGTGCCTTTCATCAATCGGCATTTTTTGGCCCTTGTACCTGTATGGCCTTTATTTTTTATTGGTCTTTGTCGATTCGGCCATAAAAAATAAAAGCCTGACCGTTGCCTTTTTATCGGTTTTTGCCTGCGTGGTTCAGTTTACGGGCTACGGCCTGGGTTTCATAAAGTCCACAATCTTGGTTAACTTTAGTAATCAAGAACCCGAACAGCTTTTTCCGAAGCTGTTCTTCAAGAACCTTCAAAAACGTGCTTAAGAACCTATTTAGCAACTTGAACCAGCGAAAAGTCAAGGTTTTCTTGATTTGCCTGGCCTGCTCGTTTCTGGCATGGTTGGTCAGCAAGTTGTCAGAGCCCTATGAGTCTAGGGTCACCTTTACCCTTACCTACACCAATCTACCAGATACCCTATTGCTCTCAAAAGAGGCAAGCCATACCTTGGGAACAAAACTTCGGACCAACGGATTTCGTTTTCTGTATTATAACTTCAATCTAAAGAATATCACGGTAGACCTTTCGGCCATTCGAGAAACAAAGGGTCGGTATTACCTTGATGCGCTGCAGTTAAAAAAGAGTTTAGAGGCACAATTGGCCAAAAGCACTTCGCTCATCGAGTTGGAGAAGGATACCCTCTTTATTGATTTGTACCAAGTGACGGCCAAAGAAGTGCCAATAAAACCAAATATCACCTTAAACCTAAGCCAGAACCATTTTGTCGAGGGCCCCCTAAAAGTTGAACCTGCTACCATAGTTATAAAAGGACCCCAGCGAGAGGTTGCGTCCATTACTGAAATTTCAACAGTTCCCCTTGAATTGAATAACCTGTCGGCCAACTTTACCAAAGAACTGGACCTTGTGGTTCCTGAAGGGCTGCAGAACAGCGTGTTGTCGCAGAACAGCGTAGCAGTTTCAGCGAAGGTGGTGAAATTTTCTGAAAAGGTGTTTGAGGTGCCCATCACCGTTCTGAACCCTCCCGATGAATATGATCTAAAGCTGTTTCCCAATAAGGTGTCGGTATTGTGCAAGGCGGGGGTGAAATACCTACGTACCATTACCGCCAACCATTTTAGGGTAGTGGCCGACTACAAAAATGCCGGACCATCGAACCACCTTCTGCTCAGAATTGACAAACGGCCCGAAAAAGCGTACGATGTCAAGTTACAAGAGAACCAAGTACAATTCATATTAGAAAAGTCAAAATGATGATAATCGGATTGACGGGAGGTATTGGCAGCGGAAAAACCACTGTGGCAAAAATGTTCAAGAAATTGGGCGTACCGGTCTATGACTCTGATAAAGAAGCAAAAAAGTTGATGAACCAATCAAAAGAAATGCGCGAGGCCATCGTCGACCTTTTCGGAAAAAAAGCCTATAAGAAGGGAAAACTGAACCGCAAGTTTATAGCGGGGGCGGTGTTTGCCAACAAAGGGTTGCTTTCAAAACTGAACGCAATAGTTCACCCGGCCGTAAAGTCGCATTTTTACGATTGGGCCAAGAAACAAGCTGCCCCCTATGTCGTTCAAGAAACGGCCCTGATATTTGAAAATGGTATGGAAGACCGTTTCGACAGGGTTGTTTTGGTAACGGCGCCAGAAGAGGTGCGGATAAAGAGGGTCACGGCACGGGACAAGGTTTCTGAAGAAGAGGTCAGGGCAAGGATCAACAATCAACTGGATGATGCCCACAAAAGGGAAAAATCTGATTTTGTAATCGAAAACATTGACCTTGAGACCACCCGTAAACAGGTAGAGACCATCCATCGTGAGCTCATAAAATCCCCAAAGGTTGAATAATTTAACATTTTTGTTAAGGTTAGGTTAAACGGAAAAGGGGCTGAATGTTAAATTTTTAATTTTACCACAATGAACAAGAAGCTGTTTGTTCTTCTGGTCATTCTTATGAGCATGTCCCTGATCGGGATAATTTTTGTTCAAGGATATTGGATCAAAACTTCAGTAGAAGATAAGGAGGAACAGTTCTCAAATGTAGTGGCCGATGTTCTTGACAAAGTCGCTGAAAAGGTTGAGAGCAGAGAGAGAAAGGAGTATTTTGACCGATTGGCCACCCTGATAGATAGCATCGGGAGCCCTAAGGCTACCCAATTGAAAAACTTCTTCTTCGTCGACAGGGATTTGAACTCGAATGAGATTCTTTTTTATTCCCATGGAATTCTCGAAGAAGATTATGGCATAACATCAACGTTCTTTGACAATCTCAGTGGTGACGATACCACCTCTATAAAAAATTATACCAGTAAGCGTACCAAAATCATTTTTAAAGAAGACTATGGGCTCGATGGAAAGAGCTATAAGCTGACCCCCATTCAAAAACTTGAAAAGTTAGGAGGACTCAGCAATATGGATAAGGCCCTCTTTGAAGACGTATTCATGGAGTACGCGAAAAGAGTGCCCATACACAAAAGGGTCTCAAAACAGGAATTGGAGTTGCTCTTGGATCAAGAGCTGAAAAACAGGGGCATTGACATCGACTACGAGTACGGAGTTTACAGTAGTGGATATCCCACGAAAATAAAATCGCGCAAGTTCAAATTTGCTGAATCGGGCATGTATAGGGCCCCCATTTTTAAAGACAGTGAAGGGCATACCAATTTTTCTCTGTTACTGACTTTTCCGAAGAAAAAGAAGTTCTTGTTGGAATCGATTATTGGAATGGCGGCACTTTCGCTCATTTTTACGCTTGTTATCGTAATCGCTTACTCAAGTGCCATTTACCAGTTGATAAAGCAGAAACAGATATCAGAGATCAAATCTGATTTTATCAACAACATGACCCACGAGTTCAAAACGCCGATAGCCACCATCAATTTGGCGGTTGAGGCCATACGAAATCCGAAGTCGTTGGAAGACCAAGAGAAAGTGTTACGCTACCTAGGTATGATCAAGGACGAAAACAAGCGAATGCATGCACAGGTAGAAAATGTACTGCGCATATCGAAGCTGGAGAAAAACCAGTTGGATATAAGTAAGGATAGGGTAGATGCCCACGACATTATTGAAGACGCCGTTACACATATAGAATTGATCGTAAAAGATAGGGGAGGGTATGTCAAGACACACCTAGAGGCGCCAAGCTCTGAAATATTGGCAAACGAAATGCATATGACCAACGTGGTGGTCAATATTCTTGACAACGCCGTGAAGTATTCGCCCGATGCCCCAAAAATTGATGTGTACACTGAAGTTGTCAAGAACCAATTGATTATAAAAATACAAGACCAAGGGGCCGGCATGAGCAAGGCGGTATTAAAAAAGGTCTTTGAAAAGTTTTACCGGGAACATACCGGTGACATACACAACGTGAAGGGACATGGCCTCGGCCTGGCCTACGTAAAAAAAATTGTTGAAGACCATCAGGGAGAGGTCTATGCAGAAAGCGAAAAGGGCAAAGGAAGCACTTTCTACATAAAACTCCCGTTAATTTAAAAAATTATGGAAACAGAGAACAAGAAAATACTTTTAGTTGAAGACGACCCCAACTTTGGCATTGTGCTGAAAGACTATCTTTCAATGAACAATTTTGACGTTGTTCTTGCCAAGAACGGGATGGAGGGTTTTGAGAAGTTTAAGAAAGACAATTTTGATGTCTGTATCTTGGATGTGATGATGCCCTACAAAGATGGGTTCACCCTTGCAAAGGAAATTCGCGAAAAGAACGAAAATGTGCCGATTATCTTCTTGACGGCAAAGACGATGAAAGAAGATGTGCTGAAGGGTTATAAGGCCGGGGCAGACGATTACCTGAACAAACCCTTTGATTCTGAGGTGCTGTTGATGAAACTTAAAGCAATTCTTCAAAGAAAGGCATCCAACACTTTGGCAGACAGCAAACAATTTGAATTTCAAATAGGAAACTTTCATTTGAATTCGAAGCTACGGTTCTTAAAATACAAAGATGAGGAACCCATAAAGCTTTCACCCAAAGAAAACGAACTGCTGAGGCTCTTGGCCCTACACGAAAACGACTTGATGCCGCGCGAGCTCGCTTTGACCAAAATTTGGCGAGACGACAACTATTTCACTTCCAGAAGTATGGATGTATACATTGCCAAACTCAGAAAATACTTGAAACGCGATGATTTGGTAGAAATATTGAACATTCACGGCGAGGGCTTCCGGTTGGTGGTCAAGTCTGAAAAAGAGAAGTAGAAATTGTTTTAGCTTACATTAAAAAAAACCATCCTTGTCGCCTCATCGGATGGTTTTTTTGTACTAATCGCTACCGTTCAGTTGCAGCAATACGCGCTCAACGATTTGCTCGGGAGATAGTGCAATAGAAACCGTAATGACGTCTGTGGGAGGTTCAAGGGTCTCAAATTGCGATTGCAGCAGTGATTTGGGCATAAAATGTCCGCTTCTTTTCTCCAACCTGGAGGAAACCTCCTCCAAAGTTCCTTTTAGGTAAACAAATTCCACAAGAGGTTCAATGTCTTTGGACAACAGTCTGCGATAACTCCTTTTCAGTGCTGAACAGGCAATCGTACAACCTGCGACACTGTGTTTCTTGGCAAGTTCGTTGAGTGTTTTCAGCCAACCCTCCCTATCATGGTCGTCAAGCGGTTTGCCCGAAGCCATTTTTTGAATATTTTCTTTAGGGTGAAAATCATCCCCATCAAAAAAGGGAACCGATAACGAAGATGCCAACAATTTTCCAATGGTGGTCTTGCCGGTACCTGACACCCCCATAACGAACAGCACACGCTTTGTCGCACTCATGATTCCGTTGCTATTTTATGATTGAGTTTGGCCACTATTTCATCTGTGGACATATCGTAATCGACCCAAAGTATAGAGGGGTTTTTTCTATACCAGGTCAGCTGTCGCTTTGCAAACCTTCGTGTATTCTTCTTGATCTCTGCTACTGCTTCGGCAAGGGTAGCAGTGCCGTCAAGATAATCGAACAGCTCTTTGTAGCCCACTGTTTGCAGGGCATTCAGTTCACGGTGTGCATAAAGCGACTTGGCCTCTTTTAACAGACCGTCTGCCATCATTTGGTCAACCCGCTGGTTTATTCGGTCGTAGATTGTTTCCCTATCTGCGCGAAGGCCTACATAGAAACTTTTAAATGGGCGGACAACCTTTTTCTGGTTTCGAAAAGAAGAGTACGGCTGGCCGGTGGCCATACATACTTCAAGGGCTCGGATCAAACGGTGTGGATTCTGCAGATCAACGGATCTATAGTATTTCGGATCGCGCTCTTTCAACTCTTCCTGTAAATGGGCCAACCCTTTTTCTTTCAGTGCCGTTACCAGAGCCTTCCTGATTTTTGGGTCAATCTCTGGGAAATCATCGAGCCCTTTGACGACGGCATCTACATACAATGCACTACCACCGGCCATTATCACAAAATCTTTCTTTTTATATAATTCGGTAAGCTTGGCCAGGGCATCTCGTTCAAAATCACCTACCGTATAGGCTTCGAAAATGCTTTTGTGCTGAATAAAGTGATGCGGTGCCGCCGATAGCTCATCCGTGGTTGGTACTGCGGTGCCAATGGTCATTTCTTTATAAAACTGCCGTGAGTCGGCAGAGAGTATTTCGGTGTCGTAATGTTGGGCCAAGGCAATGGCCAAACGGGTTTTGCCAATGCCGGTGGGGCCTATTATACATACCAAAATCTTTTTGGCCATCAATCTTCCTCCAATTTATGCCCACATTTTCGACAGTAGTAAGCATCGTTTCTATGGATTTCTGCACCACAGTCAGAACAGCTTCTGCCACTGCTTTCAGAAAGGGCCTTATCTGAACGTGTGTATTCAGCGGAGACAATACCAGTTGGCACCGCAATTATACCATAACCTATGATCATGATCAAGGTGGCCAAAAACTGGCCTAACCCCGTTTCTGGCGAAATATCGCCATACCCAACGGTGGTCAACGTCACGATGGTCCAATAAATACTATGGGGAATGCTGTTGAAACCATGTTCTGGCCCTTCAATCAAGTACATGACCGTACCCAGAAGCACCGAGATGATCAACATAAAAAATACGAAAATGAAAATCTTGGCCCTGCTGGCCTTAAGGGCCCGCAGCAGGTTGTTAGATTCGCCCACAAAACGAACCAATTTCAATATTCTAAAGATTCGCAGTAGCCTCAGGGCCCTAAAGGCTGTAATGTATTGCGAGCCCACTACAAAGAACGACAGGTACTTGGGAATAGTGGAAAGTAAGTCCACAACCCCAAAAAAGCTGAAGATATACTTGCTCGGTTTTTTAATGCAGATAATCCTTAAGATATATTCAATGGTAAAGAGAATGGTTACGACCCACTCTGAAATATCGAGAAAGCGATGATGTTTGGTGTCAAACCGTGGCACACTCTCAAGCATGACCACAATGATACTGTACAGAATGACAACCAGCAGAATAATGTCGAATATTTTTCCCGCACGGGTATGGGTACCATATATCACCTCATGAAGCTTGGCCCGCCAATTTTTGCTCGGTTTTTCCACTTTCAACGATTACTGCTTCAGTTCAACAATTTTTAAGGTCTTTTCTTTGCGCAGGTATGATTCGATGATGTGTGTGGTATGTGCATCACCTTTCATAGGGGTAATCAGCGATTCTAAGATATGAATATTATTGATTTGATGGTTCAGGTCAACGAAACCATATCCTTCAAGACAGCCATTTTTGATGAGAAATACAGAACGCTCGCCAATTTTTCGACCCTTGTCGGTCAACACGATGTCGCGGTTTTGGGTACTGTATTTTTTCAAAAGTCCTTTTATCTTGGCATTGTGCTCATTAGGGGACTTTTTCTTCGTTAAATCGTGGTGTTCGGCAAGCTGCTTCAAAAAAGACTTGGTGGCCTTTAAACTGCCAAAACTGCTCAAACGCTTGAGTTGGCCATTGGCCCTTTCAGCTTTCAGCGCAAGGAAGCCATTTGGGTCCTTATAAGCGTACACCCCGTACGAAAAGCCGTTATAGGCCTTTTTTGTATTGTAGGGCGGGGTATTTTTTTTGATTTCCTCATATTCTTTCAACAGGGCCGCCAATTCGCTGCCCGTTTTTTCAAAGGTTACCCTTCTTGTTTCCTTTTGGAGGTTGCGGGCCCATTTGCTGCCGTTGGTAAAATGTTGGTTGACCTTTCTTTTGATATTCTTTGATTTGCCGATATAGAGAATGTCCCCATCCCTGTTGTGAAAGTAGTAAACACCCGTCTCTTGTGGCATTTCCTCGACAATATCCAATTGGCGGGGAGACAGTTCACCAAGGGTTTCGGCCCGTACCAGGTCTTTGACAATGGTCTTGTCAATATCTTTGGCCAATAGCAGCTGAAATAACTTGAGCGTTGCCAAGGCATCACCGTTGGCACGGTGTCGATCACTTACCGGAATGCCCAGCGAGCGCACCAGTTTGCCCAAACTGTGCGATTCAGCATCGGGCAATAATCGCTTTGATAGATCAACGGTACAGAGTGTTTTTCGCTGAAAATCGTAGCCCAACCTTCTGAATTCGGTTCTGAGGATACGGTAATCAAACTGGGCGTTGTGGGCGACCAATACCGCTCCTTCGGTAATCTCAACGATTCGTTTGGCCACTTCATGAAACTTGGGTGCTGTTTTGAGCATGCGGCTGTTGATGCCGGTCAACTTGGCCACATAAGGCTGTACCTCGCGCTCTGGATTTACAAGGCTGATAAATGTATCGACCACTTCATGCCCGTCAAATCGGTGAACGGCAATTTCAATAATGCCTTCCTCATTGTATTTGCCTCCCGTGCTTTCAATATCAAGTATGGCGTACATTCAGCTGTTTTCCATAAGACCTGAAGGGCTGAAAACCCTTCTGTCCATTAATTTCTTGCTCCAAAGATACTACTTCCGATACGTACCATGGTACTGCCTTCTTCAATGGCTATCTGATAATCACCACTCATGCCCATTGAAAGCGTGTCAATGCCATCGAGTTTGGCCTTAAGGCCGATGTATAGTGATTTAAGGTATTTGAACTCTTTTCGTATCTGGTTCTCATCATCGGTAAAGGTGGCCATCCCCATAAGCCCCTTTATCCGTACGTTTTGCATATCAAGGAATGTTTCTGAGGATACCATTTCTTCAAGCTCTTGCTCGCTCAATCCGAATTTTGTGTCTTCCTCGGCTATGTGTACCTGCAGTAGACAGTCGATTGTACGAGCGTGTTTTTTGGCCTGTTTGTCGATTTCTTTCAAGAGTCGAAGACTGTCAACCCCATGAATCAACGATACATATTCGGCCATGTATTTTACCTTGTTACGCTGTACATGGCCAATCATGTGCCATACGATGTCTTTGGGAAGCGCCTCCCATTTCTGGGTCATTTCTTGAATTTTGTTCTCACCGAACACGCGGTGGCCAGCTTCATAGGCCTGCATTATTTCTTCGGGTGATTTTGTCTTTGATACCGCAACCAGTGTGACACCTTCAGGAAGGCTGGCCTTTATTTTTAAAAGATTTTCTTTTATCGACATAATTCAAAGTTCATAAATCGTAAGTCCGCTTCGCAATTTGGGTTCAATATAGGTGCTCTTGGGGGGCATTACCAACCCCGCATCCGCAATATTCTTTATTTCTTCTATGGTAATGGGCACCAGACTGAAACCGACCTTAAAGTCGCCTTGGTCAATGCTGTCTTTCATCTTGATCAAATTGTACTTGCCATAGCCATAGGCAATGCGCTTGTCGTTGCGCAGGTCGTGAACACCCAATATGGGTTCTAAAATGGTTTTGTAGAGTATCTGCGTGTCAAGTTTGCTAAGCGCATCTGTAAATCGATAAACTTTTTTGCGCAGGTAGAGCGAATAGAATTCCCCATCAAGATACATGCTAAAATGGTGTTTCTTGGTGGGCCGGTACAGGTCGTCATCCCGTTTTTCAATTCTAAAGAATTCATCCAACCGTATTAAAAATTCCTTTTTTGAAAGTCCGTTCAGGTCTTTTACCATTCGGTTGAATTCGTAAATCTTGATTTCAGACTCGGGAATCAGATAACTCATGAAAAAGTCATAGGGCGCCGATTCCGCATGTTTTTTTTGGCCAGCCCTTTTTCTTTGGGCATATAGTGCAGATGAGGCACTCCTGTGGTGGCCATCGGCAATGTAGAGGCATTCAATGGCCTTGAAGGCCCCTTGTAGATCGGCTATGGTATGTTCGTCGGAAATCTTCCAAAGCCGATGGCTTATCTTATCTGGAGTGGTAAAATCATACTCAGCGGGCTTCTGCATTTCGTTTTGCAAAATCGACGCTATCCCTTTGTTGTCAGGATAGGTCATCAAAACAGGCTCGGCATTGAAACCAACCGTTTCAAGATAGTCGGCAAAGAGCTGTTCTCTCTTTAAGATGGTATCCTCATGTTTTTTAATGACATCCTGCTCATAATCGGCGACACTCGTGGCACAGAACAGACCAAGGCTCTTGAACGTTTCCTTGCCGATTTGGTACAGGTAAAAGCTGGGGGCTTCATCTTTTAAAAAAATCCCGTTTTCCAAAAACTCGAGGTACCTGTTGTGTACCAGTTTGAACCGTTCGGCACCTTTGACCGATTGGTTGAATTTGAACCCCGGGTTGATGATGTGCAAAAACGAAAAAGGATTGTATTGCAGTACAGAACGCAACTCGTCGTTGCTATATTCTTCGTACGATCTTGAGGCCACGAACGGTGCTTTGTCTTTGACCGGCCTAATGGCCCTGAAAGGTTTTACAACCGCCATATCAACTGAACTGTGTCGAGACTTTTTCGGCCTTTCTAGATGCTGAGTAATTGTAAAAACCTTCGCCAGACTTGACCCCCAATTTACCCGCTGTTACCATGTTCACCAATAGTGGACAGGGGGCGTATTTCGGATTTTTAAATCCATCATACATCACATTGAGAATGGAAAGGCATACGTCTAGGCCGATAAAATCTGCCAATTGCAATGGCCCCATTGGGTGTGCCATGCCCAGTTTCATTACGGTATCGATTTCTTTGACACCGGCCACACCATTGTATAGGGTTTCAATGGCCTCATTGATCATGGGCATCAAAATACGGTTGGCCACAAAACCGGGATAGTCGTTCACCTCGGTAGGGGTCTTGCCCAATTTGACCGATAGGTCCATGATGGTTTCAGTGACCTCGTCTGAGGTACTGTACCCCCTGATGATCTCGACCAGTCTCATAATGGGTACCGGGTTCATGAAGTGCATGCCAATAACTTTGTCGGGCCTATTGGTGACGGCGGCAATTTGGGTTATTGATATGGAAGAGGTGTTGGTGGCCAAAATGGTGCCAGGTGCACACATGGCATCAAGGTCATTGAAAATGTTCAGTTTTATATCGATGTTTTCGGTGGCGGCTTCCACCACCAAATCGACATTTTCAACACCTTCTTTCAAAACGGTGAAGGTGGAAATATTGTTGAGGGTTTGTACCTTGACATCTTCTGTAATGGTCTCTTTGGCCATCATTCTGTCCAGATTTTTCGTGATGGTGACCAGCCCATTTTGCAGCGATTCATCAGAAATGTCTATCAGGTTTACCATAAACCCGTTTTGGGCAAAAACATGGGCGATGCCGTTGCCCATGGTGCCGGCACCGATAACTGCGATCTTTTTCATCAGACTTGGTTAAATGATTTTATTATTTGTAGGGCAACCTTGAGCGCATTGGCGCCCTGTTCTAAGGTCACCACTGGTTCTGTATCGTTGTTGATGGCCTCGGCAAAGGTCTCAAGCTCTTGCAAAATGGCATTGTTGGGCCGAATATCGGGGTTTTCGAAATAGATTTGTTTTCTCTCACCTTCGGCATTTTGCAGAATCATATCGAAATCCCCCGGATTTTCAGGGGCGTCCTTCATTTTTACCACCTCGACCTTTTTTTCCAAGAAATCCACCGAAATATAGGCATCCCTTTGAAAAAAGCGGGATTTGCGCATGTTCTTAAGCGAGATACGGCTCGATGTCAGGTTGGCCACACAGCCATTTTCAAAGGCAATTCGGGCATTGGCAATGTCGGGCGAATCACTGATGACCGACACCCCACTTGCATTGATCTGCTTTACTTCGGAGTTTACGACACTTAAAATGGCATCGATATCATGTATCATCAAATCGAGTACGACCGGTACATCGGTGCCACGGGGGTTAAATTCTGCCAGACGATGTGTTTCAATGAACATGGGGTTGTCAATGGCATCTTTTACCGCCAAAAAGGCCGGGTTGAACCGTTCAACATGTCCCACCTGCGCCTTGACACCGTATCGATCTTTCATTTCAATGAGTTTTTCGGCCTCTTCAAGGGTGTTGGTCACCGGTTTCTCAATAAAGACATGTTTGCCTTTTTCAATAGCTTTTTCGGCACAATCGTAGTGCGATAGGGTGGGAGTCACAATATCGACCATATCAACGGCATCTATCAACTTGTTGATGTTGTCGAAATACCGATAACCAAACTCATCGGCCACTTTTTTCGCATTTATTTCGTCGGGGTCGTAAAAGCCGACCAAATCATAATACGCTGACTCTTGCAGTAATCGTAGATGAATTTTACCCAAATGCCCTGCGCCGAGCACGCCAGCCTTTAGCATAGTATCTGTTTTTGCCAAAAATACATATATGGATGCTTAAATCGAAACGGCGGATGTCTAAAGTTCGGGCAGAACTTTTTAAATTCGCCATGACCAAACCAAAACAGTGAAAGATACACACAAACATAAGGGCATGCGCAACAAGTTGGCTGAGGTGGTGGCCAGCAAGGGAATCAAAGATGGTAGGGTGCTTGAAGCGATCAGAACGGTTCCGCGCCACCTTTTTTTGGACAGTGGTTTTGAAGACCATGCCTATCAAGACAAAGCGTTTCCGATAGGGGCAGAGCAGACCATTTCACAACCCTATACAGTTGCTTTTCAAACTGAGCTGTTGCAGGTGAAGCCGGGCGATAAGATTTTGGAAATAGGTACCGGAAGCGGTTATCAGGCGGCCGTTCTTCTTCATTTGAAAGCAAAGGTCTATACCATTGAGCGCCAACAAGAATTGTTCAAGAAGACAAGGCTTTTTTTTGAGAAAATGGGCTATCGGCCCAAAAAGATGGTATTCGGCGACGGCTACAAGGGCCTGCCCCAAGAAGCGCCCTTCGATGGCATCATTGTCACCGCAGGGGCCCCAGAGGTGCCCAAGGCATTGCTCTCACAGCTGAAAGTTGGTGGCAGGTTGGTCATTCCGGTTGGTATCGAAGAGCAGACCATGGTACTTTTTGAACGAAAGTCTGAAAAGAAGTTCGAGAAAAAGGAGATGGGCGCTTTTCGCTTTGTGCCCATGTTGGGAGATAAGAACTGAACTGTTCTCGATACATCGCGATATGAAAGATCGGGATACCCGAATTGAAAACTTCCATTCAAAATACAGGAAAAAAAAGAATTGTTCAATTGTTATAACTCTTCTTGATACGCGATAAATTTCGCTTGCTCTCCCTTTCTTTAATGGTCTCGCGCTTATCGTACAGCTTTTTGCCCCGCGCCAGGCCAATGTTCAATTTGGCAAGTCCCCGGTCATTGATGAACAGATTGAGCGGAATAATGGTAAGCCCCGAAGTGGTCACCTCTTTACGTAATTTTCTAAGCTCCCCTTTGTTCAGCAAGAGCTTGCGTTCGGCCTTTGGCCGGTGGTTGTAATGGGTGCCATGCGAATACTCGTCGATTTGCATATTGATGACGAACAATTCACCCTTATCATTAAATTCGCAAAAACTTTGTGATAGGGAGGCCTTGCCCAAACGAATCGATTTGATCTCGGTGCCCGACAATACGATGCCCGCAGTGTATTTATCTAGAATCTCATAGTCGAAACGGGCTCTTTTGTTCTTTATGTTGATGGTATTCTGCATGGGACACAAAAATAAGCAGATTTGTAATGTCAGGGGCCGTTTTGCGAACTTCCTATTAAAATTAATTTATATGAGATATTTAGTTGTGTTGCTACTGGTATGCTTCGGATCGTGTTTGAATGAATCAAAAAAGTCCATTACGGCCCAACAGATTGTGGACAAGGCCATCGAGGTGTCTGGGGGAAAGCTACACAATACCCACACCGTATCATTTGATTTTCGCGGCAAAACATATGAAGCCAACGTTATCAACGGAAAAAAAATCTTAAAGCGGATTTCTAGAACCGATTCGTTGAAGATCACCGATGTTCTTACCAACAACGATTTTCAGCGATTTGTGAACGATAGCCTTGTAACATTGCCCGACTCAATGGCCAACCGGTACGCCAATTCAGTCAATTCTGTACACTATTTTGCACGATTGCCCCAAGGCCTGAACGACAGGGCAGTGAACAAAGAACTGTTGGGAGAGGCGGTTATAAAAAACAAGAAATATTATAAGGTCAAAGTGACCTTTGATCAAGAGGGTGGCGGCGATGATTTTGAGGATACCTACCTGTATTGGTTTGACAAAGAAACCTTTAAGCCCGATTATTTGGCATACGAGTTTCACGTGAACGGTGGGGGTATCCGGTTTCGCGAAGCCTACAATGAACGCTATGTTAACGGCATTCGGTTTGTGGACTACAACAATTATAAGCCAAAGGAAAAAGCAATTGATTTCTTTGCCATTGACAGCCTTTTTGGGGCGGGCAATCTAGAGTTGCTCTCAAAAATAGAACTCAAGAACGTTCACGTTGAAAAGAATCCTTAATGCATGTTCAGCAAAATATCGGTGGCCTTGCCATCGATGATTCTTACTATAAAGAGACTACTGTTGTCTGAATCGTCCATCTGATTGTATTTTTCGACCCCCAATAGTTTGTTGACCAGCATCGGCGTGGTATTGCTATGGCCCACGACCAATACATTGAGGCCCTCGTTCTGTAGTTTGAAATCTTCAATGTCTAAACTGCTTGGGTCATAATATTTGATATCGATGTCCTTTTTTACCGAGGTAGGGGCAGCGGTCATAGAAGTACGCTCGTAGTTGGTCGAATAAATGGCATCGAGCGGAATCGGATCAAAGATCTCTGCCCATTTCAACGCCCGGGTAAGTCCGTCTTGGTTCAGTTCCGGATCAGGATTATCAGGGTCTGTACGGTCCTTTTCGGCATGTCGTATCAGATAAAAAGTGGTAATGACCGGTTCGCCCTCATAATCATTTTTTTCCTCCGTTCCTTTACATGAAAAAAATAATACTATTAAAGAAGAAAAGATAAAAACCTTGCAGAAATTCATTAGTTTTATCATGTTGACGTTGTTCAGGTTACTATTCTCTACCAACGCTAAAAATAGCATTAAATTTTAATATTGATATGCGAAACGTTCTTGTTTTGGGCCTGTTCCTATGCTTGCATATCATAGTGTTGGCACAAGATGTTTCGTTGCCCGAAGATATGCGACAGCATAATCTCACACAATTCAATTCAAGTCTTTTCAACCCTACTTTTTCTTACGACCGAAATAACCCGATCTCACTTTCGGTTTGGAGCCGTTGGCAATGGCAGCGCATTGATGGAAACCCCACCACATTGTTCTTCAATTATTCTGGGCGTATTACGCCCGAATCTTCATTTGGGGTGGGATTTTTGCAGAACAACACGGGAATCTTTCTCAATAGGGGCGCCCTTTTGAACTATGCCCATTCCTTTTTTCTTGGAGGGGAGACCACTCTCTTGGTAGGTGCCAACGTATTTGGGTTTCAACAAGAACTTGCCGATGACCGTTTTGTGGAAGACAATGAATTGGATTTGCCCCAGCTCGAAACTTCGAACAGTTTTGTTTTACAGATGACCCCCGGGGTACGCCTTCAGTCAGGTGCGTTCTCTGTGGGGATGGCCTTGGAAAATGTTCTTGACCTAAACTTAAGCGACACTGATAGGGAAGCATCTGATGTGATTTTTAATGGGGTCATGGGTTACGACATGCCCGTCTACCTGTTCGATGCAGCTGGCGACAGCTATGTAAGACCATTGCTATATGTGCGGTCCATACCGAATGCCGACACACAGATAGGCTTGAATGCGTTGCTTTCCAGCTCCATTTTTTGGGTACAGGGTGGTTACAACAGTTTTTACGGCTTTTCGGCAGGTGCAGGGGCAACCTTGTTCGAAAAATTCTCAATTGGTGCGTTGGCTGAATTTTCCACAGACCAAGAACTTTCCGGTGAGCAATCGACGATCGAACTTATTGCCTCTTATCACTTTGGGAAAGGAAAGAATAGAGAGACCATGGAAGAAGCCGATGATGCACCGGCAGAACAAATTCCCATTGAACCAAGTGAAGAGCCTGCTGTAGAAGAAAATGAAGAAGTTGAACGGAAAGCCGAAGAGCAACGCAAAAAAGAAGAGAGACAAGCAGCATTGGCACAAGAAAGGAAACGTAAACAGGATTCCATTGTTGCAGCTGAACGATTGAAAAAGCAGCGTGATTCCATTGCGATGTTAGAGGAGGCGACCGAAAAGTTGAAAAAACAACAAGATTCGATTGCCCAGGTCAAACAGAATGAAGAGCGGCTCAAAAAAGAAAAAGACTCACTTGAAAAGGCAGCCCAACGCGAACGACAATTATTGGCCGAGCAGCGTAAAAAGGATAGTATTGCCAAAGCCGTTGAAGAAAAGGTAGAGGTGAAGCCCGGTGAAAAATACGAAGAGGTGGCCACGGCCGATGGTCTCGAACCCGGCTTCTACCTCATCGCCAATGTGTTCGGCACCAAAAAATATTTTGATGCCTTTATGAAGGATTTAAAGGCCAAGGGCCTCGAGCCCAAATCGTTCTTCAGAGAGCTGAACGGCTACAACTATGTGTATTTAGAACGTTATGATACCATTGAAGAGGCCCGAAAGGCGCGCGACAGCAAATATTATGGAAAATACCCAGACAAGACTTGGATTTTCAGGGTGAAGCAATAATATCTTAAAAACTATTTTTTGATTTCTTTCATGACCAACTGCTCAAGGTAGGCAGTGGTGTTCATCAGGTATTTTCGGTCACGGGTCATGGTCGCCATGGCCACGGCCCCCTGAAGCATGGTGTACAGCTGTTTGGCGAACTGAAGTGGTGTTACCGGCAGGTATATTTCACGACTGTTTACCCCGTTCTCGAGCACGAGGGCAATCTTCCCCTCGACTTCTTTAATGGTTTCTTTGGCTGCAGCGGCCAATAACTCGTTGTTGTGCTGGGCATCGACCCCTACGTTGAGTATCGGACAACCGCCCATGGGCAACGTAAAAACATCGTATTGCCTGTAAAAGTTGAGCAGCGAGAATATTTTCTTCATTGCGGTGCCCTCAACCCCCAATTTTTCATCCAAGGCTTCGAGCAACTTGTTGCGGTTATACTCGAAGGCAGAAAGGGCCAAAGCTTCTTTATTCTCAAAATTACCATAGATGGCACCCTTCGTCAAGCCAGTGGCATCGGTCAAATCGCTCATGCTGGTGCCCACGTAACCAAACTTGTTGAAAATGGGAGCTACGGTTTCGATTATGTACGCTGTGGTTCGTTCGGCTTTGGTCGACATTTTGGTGATTGGTAATTCGAGACTAATATATGAAAATATATATACTGTATGGTATGAATGAAATGTTATCCTTTCATAAAAGATCATCTCCAGGCCTGCTGCAAGAAACGAATGAAATTTCCGTGCATAATACGGGTGATGTCATTTTTTGAATAGCCCCTTTTTTTAAGCAAATCAGGTAGTTTCTGTAAGTCGGCAATGGTATCTAGGTCGGTTGGGCACTGTTCTTTTCCGAATGCGCCATCCAAATCAGTACCGATGCCAACATGCAGGGCATTCCCCGCAAGTTGACAGATATGGTCAATGTTGTCTGCCATTTGCTCTAAACTGACACCCATATCTTGGGGCGTCGATTTGCCGCGTATCCAGTTGGGTACCATCATCCATGCATCTAGCGCAACCCCGATTACAGACTTTCTTTTTATGAGTTCTTTTATCTGCAAATCAGAAAATTGCCGATTATGGTCAACCAATGCCCTACAGTTGTTATGGCTTGCCCATACAGGGCCCTTATAAGTGTCCAAGGTTTCCCAAAAACTGGTGTCGCACAAGTGGGTCACATCCAAAATTAGGTTCAGTTCTTCTACTTTTTTGAGTAGTTCACGTCCTTTTCTGCCAATTCCACCGTCGGCATCGGTTCCGTGTGCATATACCCCGGGACCATAATGCGCAGGCCCAATGGCCCTTAACCCCGATTCGTACGATTTCTCCAAATAGTGCATGTCAACAATCGAATCGGCCCCTTCTAGGCTCAGAATATAGCCTATGGGCTTATTTGAACCACCATTTGTCCACAGTGCAAAGTGGGTATTTAGTTCTTCAGTATTGGTAATCTGCACCATTTCACCCGCCTCTTCCATACTCTTGTACCATGCGAGCTGGCCTTGGGTCTGTGCCCAAGCCTGTTGTTGTGAATGCCAGCCGGGCAGGGCGCTGTCATCACTTACATATCGGGCTATCTGTGTGGCCACGCACAAGCCGATGTTGCCATCTCGCATGGCGGGCAGCGAAACTGTATTGTTGCCTCGGTCAGGTTTGTCGTTCATACCCTTTTCACGCTCCCTGATTTTGGCAACTGGCAAGGTAAGGTCACGGTTCCACTCCATGGCGTTCATGGCAAGGTCCAAATGGGCATCGAATATGAACATTGTGTTATCTAAATAGTGATTTTATTGCTTCTTGCGGCCACTTTCCAAACAGCTTCCACTTGGTTGTTTCTTGCCACATAAACTTCATCGTATCGTGCAACCGTTGGACAAATATGATAGGGTATGGCATAGAAAAGATCACCTACGTTATATTGGTTGGAATTTTCAGAACGAACGACCAGGTGCTCTTCACTGTGTTTTATTTGTTCGCTCTTACTTTCAAGGTTCAAAAATTTCACTCTTGGGAACGGCATTTCTGGGGCGACCGATTTATGCCCAAGGTCCAGGCAAAAATGGTTTGGGGCAGGCTTACTGACAATACGGGTTATCAAAACCGCGGCGCACTCAAAGTCAAGTTCGGGCAAAATGTCGCTATAGCCTTGGTCCCAGAGCAGGGTAGTGCCGGGCGATTTTTGAACGTTTTTGCGCTTACAGTGTACCGGAAAAGTGGGTGATCCGCCCACCACTATATCAGGAACTTCCATTCCCAGTTTGATAATGTCGTCTTTCAATTGCTCCACTTGTTCAAAAGCTGTATCACATGCTGTTTTACGCTTTTGGAAGTCCGGATTTCGAAAATGGCCATCATATACGTGCAGGCCCTTTGCCGTTAGGTTTGGTGATTCAGCAATCGCCGTGTAGCATTTTACAGCGGAGCTGTCAGGAGGTATTCCCGTCCGGTTCATGCCATTATTGACATCCAACCAGACATGTATCTGTATTCCATTCTTGCTGGCAGCAGCCTGTAACCCATCAATGGTTCCAATGTTGTCTACCAAGGTTGAAAAAGTGGTGTCTGCATATTTTTTGGTCAGTTGCACATACCTATCAATAGTTGCACCCACAGGTTGCATGGCCAAAAGCACGTCTTTCACTTTACAGATTGCCAATAGCTCAGCCTCGGCTATTGTGGCACATTTGAATTTATCGATCCCTTGGTCTAGCTGCATGTTCACTATCTCGGCCATTTTATAGGTCTTTATGTGTGGCCTGAGTGAACTTGGGCCACCCGCCATATTGATCATGGTTGCTATGTTTTTGGAAATACGCTCGGGGTATACCACCAAAGACGGTGTAACCAAATGATCGGTATTATGCAGTACGTACCAATCTTGTGGCATGGCTATTTGTATAATTCAAACATGGCCTCAATTTCGACCGGAATGTTGTCGGGCAACATCATGCCCACGGCACTTCTGACACCGATGCCGTTTTCGTTGCCAAAAACGTCTGCCATCAATTCGCTGAAACCATTGATTACGTAGGGGTGTTGCTCAAAATCAGGGGTGCAGTTCACCATTCCCAGTACCTTGACCACCCTTTTAATTTTGTCCAAACTTCCAAAATGTGTCATAATGGTAGAAAGCATGGTGAGCCCCACTTGGCGTGCCGCTTGCTTCGCTTGGTCTTTGTCCATAGTGTCGCCTGCCCGTCCCTTGATCAGCGAACCATCAAAGTCAACAGTGCCTTGCCCCGAAACGTACAAAAAATTATCAACCACCAATATGGGTCTATAAACGCCCAAAGGTTTTGGTGCCGGTGGAAATTTCAAATTCAGTTCTTTGATCCTTTCTGAAGGAGGCGTTTTCATATTATTCAATTTTCAGTAATACAAACAAGTTATGCTTTTTAAAACTTCTCGACTGCGCTCGAAGTGACAGATTTTAATGTTTGTAAATGAATGCCCTATCATTTTTAAAGTATTGCGTTTAGGGCCAAAACACCCAACAGACCCATGATGCCCACAAGGGTTTCCATTACTGTCCAGGTGGCCAGTGTTTCTTTGACAGTGAGATTGAAATATTCTTTGAACATCCAAAAACCAGTATCGTTGACATGCGAAAGCATCAAACTGCCAGACCCGATGGCCAGCACCATCAATTCAGTGCTTACCCCGGTACCCGAGGCCAGCGGCAACACAATACCAGCTGCAGTCAAACCGGCTACGGTGGCCGAACCCACACTTACGCGAATGGCAGTTGCGATGAGCCATGCCAGAATCAAGGGTGAAACACTGGATCCCTCAAGGGTGGCAGCGATGTAATCACTCACCTTACTGTCTATCAACACCTCTTTCAAGGCACCGGCCCCTGCGATGATGAGCAATATCATGGTGATGCTCGATACGGATGCAGAGAGCGACTTCATAACGGTTTTCATGGTCTTGCCCCTTGCCACACCCAGGGTGTACACCGCAACCAGTACTGATATCAATAGGGCGATTACAGGATTTCCTATAAAGACCAAAATGTTTTGCAACAAGCCTTCGTTCAACAATTGCTCAGCACCAATGCCCAAACCGATCAAAATAATGGGTGAGAGGGCACTCAAGATACTATTGGTGGTAGAGGGAAGCTTTTCTTCGGGAATCAACTCGGGATTATAAAATTCTTCCAAGGGTTTCGCCTCTATGTTTTTTATAGTGCGGGCAAACAATGGCCCCGCCACCAAAATCGCTGGAATGGCAATGATGATACCGTACAACAGTGTTTTTCCGATATCTGCATTGAACATAGCCGCAATGGCGGTGGGAGCAGGGTGGGGGGGCAGATAGCCATGGGTGACCGACAAAGATGTCAACATGGGAAGGCCCACATAGAGCAGGGGAAGCCCTGTTGACATTGCAATGGTGAACACCAAGGGAATCAAAATAACGAAGCCTACCGAATAGAACATGGGTATCCCCACAATAAAACCCGTTACAACCATGGCCCATTGTACGTTTTTTACCCCGAACTTGTCAACCAGTTTTGTGGTGATACGTTGGGCGGCACCACTATCAGCAACCAATTTGCCCAACATGGCACCCAACCCCAAGATCAACACCAAAAAACCCAGCGTATTCCCGATGCCCCTTTGAATGGATTTGACGAGTAACTCTAGATCCATCCCCTGGAAAATTCCGACAAAGAGACAAACGATAATGAATGCCAAAAATGCGTTGAGTTTTACCCGGGCAATCAATAAAAAAAGCAGTAGAATGCCCAAAAGGGCGATAACAATTGGCATGGTATAGGTCTGAATAGCTGCTAAAATAAAGATTTGGTGCAAAAAAGTGCAGCTATTTCCTTAAAAACAAAAAGTCCTTCCCCGATTGTTTACGGGAAAGGACTTCTACACAATTTGAATATATGTTTACTCTACCAACTCGTTTTGGTTTCTGAAGACCAGCTCGTTGTCAAACGAATCGATAAGCACAATGCTGTCACTTTTGACGTTGCCTGCCAACATCTCTTTTGACAGCTTATTCAAGACTTCTTTTTGAATCAAGCGCTTGATAGGCCTTGCACCATATTGGGGATCAAAGCCCTTTGTTGCCAGATATTCGACCGCATCTTCGGTGGCATCGATTGTGATGTGCTGTTTTTCAAGCATCTTTTTGAGCTTGTCAAGCTGCAATTCCACAATTTTTTTGATGTCATCCTTATTGAGCGGTGTGAACATGATGATATCATCGATACGGTTCAAGAACTCAGGGCGTATTGTTTTGCGCAACAAGCCCAACACCTCGACCTTGGCCGCTTCAGTGGCACTGTGAAGATCTTTGTTGTTCTCGAACTTTTCTTGAATGATGTGGCTTCCCATATTGCTCGTCATAATGATGATGCAGTTCTTAAAATCGGCTACCCGGCCTTTGTTGTCCGTCAACCTTCCTTCATCAAGAACCTGCAACAAGATGTTGAACGTATCGGGGTGTGCCTTTTCAATCTCATCCAGAAGAATTACCGAATAAGGCCTTCGGCGAACAGCCTCTGTCAATTGTCCCCCCTCATCGTACCCAACATAACCGGGAGGTGCACCCACCAATCTGCTTACTGAATGGCGCTCTTGGTACTCGCTCATATCGATTCTGGTAAGCGCGTTCTCGTCGTCGAACAGATATTCTGCCAGTGTCTTGGCAAGTTCTGTCTTACCGACACCCGTGGTACCCAAGAACATAAACGACCCAATGGGCCTCTTGGCATCTTGCAGGCCGGCCCTGCTTCTTCTAATGGCATCTGAAACGGCTTCTATGGCCTCTTCTTGGCCGACCACCCTTTTGTGGAGCACATCTTCGAGTTTCAAAAGTTTTTCACGCTCGCTCTGCAGCATTTTGTTTACTGGAATACCCGTCCATTTTGCCACTACCTCTGCAATGTCTTCATTGGTGACCTCCTCTTTTATAAGGGTGCCCGACTTTTGCTGCTCTTGAAGCTCTTTTTGAAGTTTTTCGAGCTGCTCTTGTGCTTCCTTGATCTTTCCATAGCGAAGCTCGGCTACCTTGCCGTAGTCTCCGTTTCGCTCTGCACGCTCGGCTTCCAACTTGTAGTTTTCAATATCCTGTTTCGTCTTCTGAATATTGTCCACCACCGATTTTTCTCTTTCCCACTGGGCAAAGATTTCATTTCGCTCTTCTTTGAGATTGGCCAATTCGAGATTCAACGTTTTCAGTTTTGCATCATCGTTTTCCCTTTTAATGGCCTCAATTTCTATTTCGAGCTGCATGATCTTTCTGTCAAGCACATCAAGGTCTTCGGGCTTTGAATTGATTTCCATTCGCAGCTTTGATGCGGCTTCGTCCATCAAATCAATGGCCTTGTCGGGCAAAAATCGGTTGGTGATATAGCGCTGCGACAACTCTACGGCAGCGATTACCGCCTCATCTTTGATACGCACCTTGTGGTGTGCCTCGTACTTATCTTTGATGCCCCTTAAAATGGATATGGCACTTTCGGTATCGGGTTCATCGACGACCACTTTTTGGAAACGTCGTTCCAATGCCTTGTCTTTTTCAAAGTACTTTTGGTACTCATCAAGGGTTGTGGCACCTATGGCCCTCAACTCTCCTCTGGCCAGTGCGGGTTTTAAAATGTTCGCAGCATCCATTGCTCCCTGTCCGCCACCGGCACCCACCAAGGTGTGTATCTCGTCAATGAATAAAACGATGTTGCCATCAGAGGAGGTAACCTCTTTGATGACGGCCTTCAACCGCTCTTCAAATTCGCCCTTGTACTTGGCCCCTGCAATCAGGGCTCCCATATCCAGAGAGTAAATGGTCTTTTCCTTTAGGTTTTCTGGCACATCACCTTGTATAATTCGGTGTGCCAATCCCTCGACAATGGCGGTCTTGCCCACTCCCGGCTCACCGACCAACATGGGGTTGTTCTTGGTTCTTCTTGACAGAATTTGAAGAACCCTTCTGATTTCTTCATCGCGCCCAATGACCGGATCCAACTTACCACTATCGGCCTCGGCATTCAGGTTTCGAGCATATTTGTTGAGCGCGTTATAGGTATCTTCGGCACTTTGTGAGGTAACCTTGCCTCCTTTTCGCAACTCTTGAATGGCCGCATTGAGGTCTTTTTCGGTGACCCCTTGGTCTTTTAAGATTTGTGAAATCTTGCTTTTCGACTTGAAAATGGCCAAAATAAGGTGTTCAATAGACACGTACTCATCACCCATTTTCTTGGCCACGATACTGGCTTCGTTCAAAGTTTTACCGGCTTCTCTTGACAGCATGATATCGCCCCCAGAGACCTTTGCAAAGCTTTGGAGCTCTTTTTCAAGTATCTGTGACAAAAGATCGCTGTTGACATTCAATTTCTTCAGCAGAAACGGCAGTACGTTTTCATCGACCTCACCAATTGCCTTGAACAAATGTTCGTTCTCAATCTGTTGGTGGCCGTACGACTGGGCTAGTTGTTGTGCTTGTTGTACGGCTTCCTGCGATTTTATGGTGTAATTGTTAAAATTCATTGTCTCAGTGTTTTTATAGATTTTTAGATTGATGTTCAACAATCTTACCAGAGGTCAAATACAGTCAAAATGTCGTCTAAATTAATCAAAATATAGGACATTTCGTCAGGTTGTAAGGTTTTGGAAGTTGGGCGACGAATTTCTTAAATTTGTCGTATGGGACTATTCGATGCATTGTTCGGAAAGAGTGGAAACAGTGAAACCGCCAGAACATTACCTTGGATACCTTTGGAAACCAGTGGGCAGATCGATGATATCAAAAAGAATTCTGTAGAACGCCCACAGGTCATATTCAAGCATTCGACCACTTGCGGAATAAGTCGTATGGTCTTGAACGGGTTTCAAAAAAGCTACCCGTTTTCGGCCGAGGAAGCCGATCTGTACTATTTAGACCTACACGCCCATCGGAATATATCAAATAGGGTAGCCGAAGAATTTCAAGTGGTGCACCAATCGCCCCAATTATTGGTGGTCAAGAACGAAAAGGTAGTATTTCACACTTCGCATGGGGCCATCACCGAAGTAGATTTAGATCGGTTCTTACAACCATAAAAAAGCCCTGTGTTTACGAACACAGGGCTTTTATAATTGAACAAGGCTTTTTTTTAATTAAAACTATGCCTTTTCACGACCTCTTTTAACCGGGCCTTAAGCTCTTCACCGGCGTCATAGACCATTTGCTCGTTTGTAGGAAACGGTACCGCCCCCAATTTTAGCAGTCTGGCAAGATCGTTGTCAAGCGCTCTTCGATCGCCTTCGTAGTTGGCATAAATATGTTCAAAGACAAATTCACTGGCCAAAGGATAAGAGTTGATGGTTTGGCCGTTTCTGAGATCCGTGAAACTTACCTTGGCTCCGATCTGGGCACTTTTGAATTGGGTGAACTGATAGAAATCGCACCTTACGGTTACCAAGCGGTCTACTTTGATTTTATTGCCCAGACTATCTTTGACCACATTGCCCTCTTCGTCATACAGATATTCATAGCCATCTTTCACCTGCTTTTCTTTAATGATCTGCTTTTCATTAATCTGTTCTGGGGAAATATTGATTTCCTTGAAATCAACCGTCATGGCATAGTCGTACGCAATGGTTTCCAACGGTTTGGTATGGTATTGGGTCCAGAAATTATCCAAGCCATAGGTGTTAAAGTCCAAGAGTTCTTCCTCAAGCCTGGCTGGAATAATCTGTTCTGTGTCGTTGTTGATATCGACCTGCACAAATTCCAAGCCCTTATTATAGGCCTCCTCCATCTTCAACTCGGTATCGCCATATCCGGGATTTATCCTATTCAGATAACTTAATTCATCGTATGCCTTTCTGTAGTCATACTTGTCGTTGGCGTTCTTTAATAAACGGGAGGCATTGTCGTAAAGGTAAGACGACAATTCATCCTTGCTTTCAATTATTTTGTTGTCGTAATTATTGAAAGCAAAAAAGGCCTCACGGTTTTCTTCATAAATAGGCAGGGGCAACAAGGGCTTTATGCGCTCTTGCCAATTTTTCAACTGTACGTACCCATTGTAAATGGCCTCGAAATTGGCTGGGTTGCCATCTTTTTTTAAGAAGGCAATTCGCTCATTTTCGCGCTGGGAATACTTTTGAAAGGCCTTTTCGAGCAATATAACGTACTCTTGATGGCCTTTTTTGGTTTTATTCTCAGATAGCTCGGCAATGGCCTTGGACATAGCGGTTGGATAATTACCGGTATTCAAAGCCTCTTGGGTCTTTTTGACACCACTACAGGCGGTCAGCACGACCAAAACGGTTAAGAGTAATAGTTTTTTCATGGTTCATTGATTTATCCGTGCCCAAGGCAAGGGGTTTGGTAAAAGAATTTCAACTGCCGTGCCAAAGTCACCCCCTTTGATAACGAAAATCGTCAAGCAGTAGTATGTTTGGGATGAAATACCCGTTTCTTTCGCTTTTTAGAGAACAAATTGATTGTTGATTTCTATTGAATAACTCATGGGCGAAAAAACACCTATTGCAAAGATGGAAATTGGATTAAGTTGTATTTTTAGCGCCTAATTTTAAGCAAGGACCATGCAACGAGACCAGCAAATTTTTGACCTGATTGAAAAAGAGCGCGAACGGCAAATAAGCGGCATTGAGCTGATAGCTTCAGAGAATTTTACAAGTCCACAGGTGATGGAAGCCGCTGGTTCAGTGCTAACGAACAAATATGCGGAAGGATACCCTGGCAAGAGGTATTATGGTGGCTGTGAGGTAGTGGACGAAGTAGAACAGTTGGCCATTGACAGGGCAAAAGAACTGTTCGGGGCGGTCTATGCCAATGTTCAGCCCCACTCAGGTTCGCAGGCCAATGCATCGGTGTATCACGCCTGCCTTAAGCCCGGAGATACCATTTTGGGGTTCGATTTGGCGCATGGGGGGCACCTGACACATGGCTCGCCCGTGAACTTTTCAGGAAAATTGTATAGACCGGTCTTTTACGGGGTTGATGAGGAAACAGGAACCCTCAATTATGATAAGATCCAAGAAATTGCCGATAGAGAAAGGCCCAAACTTATTATTGCCGGTGCATCGGCCTACTCACGTGATATGGACTTCAAACGGTTCAGGGAAATTGCCGATAGTGTAGATGCCCTGCTGTTGGCTGATATCTCGCACCCAGCGGGCCTCATTGCGAAAGGTATCATGAACGACCCGATTCCGCACTGCCATATCGTGACCACCACCACACACAAGACCTTGCGTGGCCCACGAGGCGGACTCATACTTATGGGCGAGAATTTTGAAAACCCATTTGGCATACGATTGAAGAACGGTAACCTTAGAAAGATGTCCGGATTATTGGATTTAGCAGTTTTCCCCGGCAATCAGGGCGGTCCGTTAGAGCACATCATCGCGGCCAAGGCGGTTGCGTTCGGTGAGGCGCTTACCGATAGTTTTCTACATTATATCGTACAGGTCAAGAAAAATGCGGCCGCCATGGCCAAAGCATTTGTTGATAAAGGGTACAAGGTCATTTCCGGTGGCACCGACAACCATATGATGCTCATTGACCTGCGCAATAAGGGCATCACGGGAAAAGATGCGGAAAAAGCACTTGAAAAAGCGGCCATTACCGCGAATAAGAATATGGTGCCCTTTGATGACCAGTCTCCTTTTATCACTTCAGGAATTCGTTTTGGAACCCCGGCCATAACGACCCGGGGCCTAAAAGAAGACGATATGGAGGTAATCGTTGGTTATATCGACGAGGTGTTACTTAATGCCGAAGATGATGCCAAGATTGCGGCTGTTCGAACCAAAGTCAACGAATTGATGAGCCATAGGCCACTGTTCAATGCTTAGGGCAACAACAAGAAATCACCTTCGGTAATTTCCCGGTTCTTTAGGTCATAGATAGCTGCTTCACCCTCTTCGTTGGAGTGGAAGTAAAGCGCCCAGTATTCAAAAAAGCTCATGGGTTGTCTTAGATGCCCACCATATCTGTAGAGCACATTGGCGTGGGGCATCATTGAAAACTCAGTGAAGACAGGCACAAATATCTCATAGGGCATTTCGGTCATGTGCTTGGTGAAATGGACAAAATTGCCGCTCACCGCCGAAATGATTTTTCCAAACTGTTCTGCAATGCTATTATTGGGAATTTTGGAAACAAACAACGAGGTATCGGTAAAATGAAGCGATAACTCGGCAATATCTATCTCAAACGGATTTTTCCTTTGAAGGTTGCCCAACTGCAATTCAAGCTCGTTAATGCCCGTAATGCCATATAGATTTTGGTCAAAGTTTCCCCAAGAGCCATTTCTGAAATGATATAGACAATGGGTAAGCGAATAATTGCAATGAAAATCAATAACAAGTTCTGGTTTTCCGGTTTTGACGTTTACCAGTCGTACATCCACATCGGCAAAAAAGCTTCGCTCTAACTTTTTCCTGAATGGCTCAATTCCTTCAATGCGCTTATCTTCAAACTTGTAATATGGTATCCTTCTTGCCATAGCTTCCTATTTTAGATATGATAGAAGAAAAGATTCCCTCTCTATCCCCTAAGTTAGAATAATCAGGACTTGAAGGATTATATGAAAACCACAGAATTTTTAGGGTTTCTGTGAGTTTGTAGAAAAGGGACTGTTAAAAAAAAGTTAAAATCGATGAAAGTGATACTATCGACAAACTTTGCAAAAGAAAATTTTAGATAAATCCCCTCTTTTTGGCTTCTAAAATCAAAGCCAGGTCATTCTTGTTTTCGGTACCAAAAAGGGATTTTAGGTGTCTTTTTCTATTCTCGATGGAAGATGATGATAACTGCACGTGGTTTTCTAGATCTTTGGTCTTAGTTCCTATGGATAGATGATACAGTATTTTTTTGTCTTTTTCGTCCAAAACAATATCGGTCGACATCTTTTTTCGAATGGCCG
>CEVF01154593.1_pt1 | contig 43747 bp, 39 predicted proteins | sample 356441 | NCBI WGS metagenome assembly CEVF01 (sample SAMEA2622765, study PRJEB7988) | marine metagenome | biome: marine biome (ENVO:00000447); feature: surface water layer (ENVO:00002042); material: "saline water (ENVO:00002010), including plankton (ENVO:xxxxxxxx)" | depth 5 m | reverse complement strand
TGGGCGGCACGTAAACCGTATCGCCAGTGGGTTCGATTCCCATACACTTCCGCCAAAGTCCGCTTAGAAATAAATGGGGCGCGGAACCCCGTAACACAGGCAGCGATGTTTGCAAATCCGAGCCAAGCGAGCGCATGATGCAATGGAACTTTAGAACAACATTGAGCATGGCCGCAGCCGCGACGGGACTCGGATTTTGTTTCGTTACGGGTGGTTATTTGGCACACGATTTATTTCGCACCGTTGACGATCAAAATGTAGTTTGGCTAATTAATCGCGCGGCCGCGGCAGTGGTCATTACCCTGTTTGTCGCCCTTGGTTTCATCATGGCGAGAGCGATCGAATACGGATTTCTTCGCTGGTGGAAAAAACGCCACCATCCATCCGTGCAGGATGATGACTAACCCGGCCCGAATAATCCGCAACGCATGCCTTCCTCTTTCACGAATCCCGCAAACATGACGACCATGGAACAGGGACATCCGCCGCGTCTCCACTTCTTTCTCCGCTGCACATTTTTCGTGATGGCTGGGGCCGTTGCCGGTTTGGTGCTGGCTGGAATGTCGATTCAGCGCTGGTCGATTGAGTGGCGCTTGGTAATGGTATTGGCCGCCTTGGGGGCCTTATCGGCGATCGCTGATGTGCTGATTTATGAGGGGCAACAGTGGTCTATTCCCAAGGCTTGTCTTGCCTGGTCTGCAGGATTTTTCTTTCTCACCTGCTTGATGGCTGTATTTTTAGTAATCCCCTACGCCATCTTGGCGGGCATCTCAAAATTCTTTGGGGTCTGGGAGGCATGGGAGAACTTATCACACCTCTGGGCAACGCTGATTCCATTTTGTGTCGGATCGATTTTCGCTTACGGGGGCTGGCGACTACTAGATGATTATTGAAATATTGCCGAGCTTTGATTTTTTCATTCATATGATAAAGCCAAACTGGCAGTATTAACACTCTCATGCAACACACTATCCTCAAGCGTGCAGAACAAACGTTCCTTGCGTTGCTGATGCTCGCTGGACTAGCAACGATGACCGGATATTGGTTTTTCCGAGTCTGGCATCACGGCGACTTGATCGAGTTTGATGCAGCGCCTCCCCTGAAGGCAACATTTCAAATTGACATCAATCACGCTGATTGGCCGGAAATGATGCAAATGCCGGGTGTCGGAAAAACGACCGCGCAGTTGATCGTAAAGACTCGAGAGGCGGGCGGACCGTACACGAGCCTTGAAGATCTAGCCAACCGCGTGCATGGAGTCGGCCCCAGGATGACGGCCGCTATGAAACCTTTCGTGCTACCAACACAAACATACCCAACGCCCCCTGACGGTCAACAGCCATGAAACAAACACCTGCGGTTTGGCTATGCATTGTGTTGCTGATTGTTGTGAGGCATCATCAACGGTCACATGCCCAAGTTGAAGCAGAGAATCACCAACAGAAACTGAAAGCTGCGGCCCGCTGGGAAGACTTTGTCGAACGCGAGGGGCGAATCTATGACCCGAAAACCAATCGGCCCCACACGGGACCGGTCGCACTCCGTTATGGCAATGAGGGGCTAGCCCTCGGCCATTGTCGCGATGGATTGTTGGATGGCATCAGCACTAGCTGGTATCGCGACGGTAAAAAAAGAAGCGAGCACACGTATCAGCGGGGCCTGCTCGAGGGCTTGGCGACCACTTGGTATCCCAATGGTCAAACCATGAGCCAGGGGCCCTATCGCAAAGGAAAGTTGCACGGCCTCTGGATCTCGTGGGACGAACGCGGCAAAGAGGTCAGCCAGCACACTTATCGCGATGGCATCCGCAACGATAACTGATACCCTGTCACTTAGCTCTCCGAGGCACTCGAATCAATATTTCGCAATGACTCTCGGAGATAGCCCAGCAGATCGGCAAGATCCTGTGGGCTTAAATTCTTATGCAGATCGGCTGGCATCAGCGATACGTCCGAGGCGTTCATCTCATCAATGTCTTTCCGCAGAATAGTTGTACTTTTCCCCTGTTCCTGCCGTAACGTAACGCTGGTTGCCGATTCAGAGGCAATCACCCCATTAAGGACTTTACCGCTGGACGTAACGACCACAAAGTTGCGGAATTGGGGGTCAATCTTTCGACTGGGTGCCAAAATTTCCTGCAGCAGCCCGTCGTCGGGAGTGTTGGCCACTTCCACAAAATTTGGCCCGACTTCATAGCCCTCCGAGCCAAGTTTGTGGCACACGAGACAGTGTTTCGCCAACAAGCCTTTACCCCTTTCAATATCTCGATCGTGAGAAAGCGCGTCTCGATAGGCAACTGCTCGCTTTTCCAGTTCCGGATCAATCGCTTTTTCAGCAAAAAGCTCCTTGGCACGTTTACGGATGCCATAACTTCTCGCTTTCATCAATCTTTCCCGCCGAAAGGGATTAATGTCGATCAGCTTGATGTCGCCGTTTTCCAGCGCCGTCAACAACGCTGCCGCTCGATCAGTCCGCGCAAAAAGAGCATCAAGTACCGCGTCCTGTACTTTCGGAGTGTACCGCTCCCAACCCTCCAGTAAAATTTTGGTAACCTCGGCACTATCACTTCCCGCCAGTGAGTTGACGGTTGCCAGTTGCAAATCGGGAGACTGCCGTACGTCGAGAAGCTCGGTAACGGTGGGAGCGAAAACCGCGTAAGGTGCTCGTGCCAGAATAGCGATCGCGTTTTCCCGCTTCGGAAGATCTGTCTCATCGTCTAGTGCGGTGGTCGTAGCGGAGGAGAAGACAGATTGCAATTCCGGCGCGGATGAGGGCAAAAGTAGCGATGCGAGTTTGACAGCCTGTGCCCGAATTTGTGGTTTCGCCTCATTCAGTAATTTGACGAGCCCGGCAGTTCCTTTTTCGTCCAACGTGCCCTCGGCCTTTCCCTCCGCAAAGCCTTGAATGAGCCCCGCAATACACGGACCCTGCAAGTCGGGCTGACTTTCCGCGATTGCATCTAGCGCGAGGCCAATTTCTGCAGCATTCCGTTTGCCACCGATCGTAGCTGCGAGGGGCTGAATAACTTTCTTTGTGCCGTCACTGACGGGACGCTGCTCAAGCAATTCGGTAAATAATTCGACCGCGAACGGGCTCGCAGAGCTTAAAATGGCATTGGGCATCCATCGGTCTGTGCCGTGATCCCTCGCAAGAGCAACGAGCACTGGAAGCACTTCAAAGCTGCTAGACTCGCCGAGACTCATGGCCACCTGGAGGCGAATCCGTGGGTCGCCATTACCCGCCATCTCCATGACTCGGGACCGGAGCGTATCCGATGTATCCAAGAACGGTTCCGCCAATTGCATAGCATGAACTCGCACGGTGTAATCTGCATCCATAAGACCAGAAAGCGGGTCGTCAGCGGTTAGTGCGTCGAGACCTGCCAGAGTGTGTAAGGCGTGAATTTTCGCCTGCGGTGTTCTCCCCTCTCGGGCGATCTGACGAATGGCCGGTATCACCGTGTCATCTTTTCGTTCGATGAGTAGTCTCTGAGCTGTTTCTCTCCACCAGGAATCGCCGTCCGCCAAATAGGGAACCAAATCGGCAGAACTTTTAGCGTTTAAATTCTCGATCTCCCGCGACGGTTTTTCAGCAGAGACCAACCGCCAGATTCGGCCATGCTTATCTCCGTAAGCTACCCCGTACTGCTGCTGGAGAAATCTTGGAATCGCGGAATAATCCTCAATGATCTCGCGATACATATCAGAAATGTAGAGCCCGCCATCCGGACCTACCCGCACGTTGACCGGGCGAAACCATTGGTCGGTAGAAGCCAAAAATTCTGACTGCTGCTCATGTTCTGCTCGACGCCCTTTGTATCCCGATCCGTCCCGCTCCAGAAGACAACGGTGGACAATGTTTTGCGAAGGTTCACATTGAAAAAAATTGTGTTGATATTCCTCAGGAAAATGCGTTGAACGATAGACTTCATTACCACAACCACCCGTCCAGTAGTTACTATCCGTCTCTCGCTTACCGTAAAAATTCTGCCAGTTGGGATCCACCCCTCGTTTCACACGCCACGGGTGCGGATTGCTGATACGAAAACAGGTATTGTAGTTCACGGCAGAGTGATTCGAGGGTGGTCCGGGAATGTAGGGATTTCGCACCACGTATCGACGATCCACGGGTACCGCATAGATCGCAGGCTGCCCTCCGGAACAAGGGAATCGATCCCCAATATCATTCATGGTCATCCCAAATGTGCCCACTGTTCCCGCTACAGGCTCGATCGCCGAACCGTCGGGCAGAATACGAAAATCAGTATTGCCGATTTCAACCGGCTCCTTGAGGTAAGGGCCCGTGATTTTACCGCCTCCTCCCCCACCACCGATATAAATCCAGTTATCTTTTCCCCAACGCGGGTTATTGATACCCCTCTCAAGCACACGAACCTTGAATCCGGTGAACAGCGTCTCGCGAAAATCGCACTCTCCATCATTATCTTTATCGGCCAGGTAAATGATCTCAGGAGCCGCCACTGCGATCACGCCATCTTGGACGGGAATGATGCCATAACACGGCTCCAAATCGTCGGCCCATATGTTTGCCTGATCCATGACTCCGTCGCCATCGATATCCTTAAGCATCTTCACCACGCCATGCTGGAATTCCTTGGCCTTTTCGATATTCTCTTTGGAGGCCGGGATTCGTCGAACCTTGGTGTCGAGCTCGCCAGTCTTGTTCAACTCGACCACGTCCAGGTAGCCTTCGTAGTTGTAGCCATGCAACTCAGCGACGAACAAACGACCTTGGCCATCGAAGGCCGTGCAGACTGGTTCGGTCACCAGAGGCTCTGCGGCAACCAACTCGATACGAATATTTTTCGGCAACTTGAAAAGCGCTGCGCTTTGCTCAGGACTCAGGGGCTTTGGTGTATCAGTAGCCTTTTCCACAATGTTCGCTGCTTCACCCAACGATGCGATGAGGCCCAAACAAACCACTCCAAATAGATACGGTAACAAGCGTGTCGATTGGATAAGCATGAAAATTTAATCTCTGCGAAAGGAGTTCACCTGGGTAGGAATCGTTGGCCTTTTCCCGGAAAATTTTAACAATAGGTCAACAAACTTTGAATTAAATGATAGCCAAATATGGCTAATTTTCCAAGTGTTAAGGCAGCTTCAGGTTCCACACACTCAAAATAAGCCGCGTGGATAGATTTCAGACTATTGGTCAATCCATCGAACATTAATTCGTGCGACTTTTGTGTCGACAAATTGATTAACAGCGGGGTTCGATCACGAAATCGGACAAGTTCGTTTCGCGGTCGCGCAATCTCTGATTTGATTTCAACTTAGCCGTCAAGAACAAGGGCCTCAAATAATTTCACCTTTGATCAAGAAGCTTTTTGCGCTTCCACGCATTCTTTCCAACGCGACATTAAACCCTGATTCAATCTTCTAATGAGATCTGGTCCGTCAAATATCATTGCCGTGTAGAGCTGCACAACTTTCGCACCTGCGTCAAGCATTGCATTCACATCATTGACACTTCCCACACCTCCTACACCTACAATCGGCAAACGACAACAGGAGGAAAGCAGGCTCACAATTTCTCGAGCACGGCTGGCTAGTGGTTTTCCTGACAACCCTCCATCAACATGATCAGCATCACTCAATCCATATCGCTCTGTGGTAGTGTTAGTTGCGATTAATCCACTTACACCCTCTTGCTCGAGCATGATTGCTGTACGCTCAAGTGATGGATTGTCCATGTCTGGAGCAAGCTTCACAAAAATAGGGCAGTCGGGAGCTACCGAACGAACTCCATCAACTATAAACTTGAGATCATCTTTATTCTGGAGTTTTCTCAGCCCTGGTGTGTTCGGAGAACTCACATTAATCGTCAGATAATCTACAACTGAATTCAGTCGCTTCGCACTAATTACATAATCTTCGACCGCTTGATCGAGTGGTGTCACCCTAGATTTACCGATGTTCACCCCGATCGGTACGGACGGATTCCATCCCGCATTTCTTAGCCGATCAAGGCGATGCGCGAGGGCCTCTGACCCGGCATTATTGAAACCCATCCGATTCACCAGAGCAGATTGCCGGGGATATCGAAATAGTCGTGGTCTTGGATTTCCAGGTTGGGCGAAAGCCGTCACGGTGCCAAGCTCCACCAGGCCAAAACCGACCTCCGGCCAAAACTTAGCCAACTCTCCATCCTTGTCTAAGCCGGCTGCCAGTCCCACAAAACCCTTAACATTGAGACCACCGACATCAATCGAGCCGGACAGTTGGGACGAGCCCGACCGCAGCTTTAACATTGCGCGCCCAAGTGGTCCCGTCATAGCGGTTGCTTTAATAACGCATCGGTGAGCCACTTCGGGGTCAAGCCGAAATAATAATGGCCTGATTAAACGATACATGAAATTTTTTCTGATCCTCGGCTTTTGTCTTACTTGAGGTGCTGGGGATCCATTAAGACTTCTTTGATCGTGAGGGTCTCGTCTTGGCTTTCTTCTTGTTGTGGGGACTTTGCTTCCCAAATTTGGAGCTTTTCTTTCCAACTGCTGATTTTCCGTCCTTTTTACCAGGCTTTCCGCGCCGTGCACTCTTGGATTGAACACCCCCGGCTACCATGTTCTGAATCGCCACAAGCTCCGAATGCTGAAGCACACGTGATTCGCCCTGGGGCAACTTGCCCAGCGTGAGCGGTCCCAGCCCCACCCGCTTGAGACGTTGCACTTTGTGCCCGAGAGACGCAAGCATGCGACGTATTTCTCGATTTTTTCCCTCGCGGAGTTTAATCTCCAGTATTGTGCTTTGCTTATACGTGCGTTTCATCCTTACCGCAGCGACGGCAACTTTTCCTTCTGCTAATTGCACACCCTCACGCAACCGTCGCAAGACTTCACGGTCAGTGAGGCCTGCGACCTGCACGTGGTACGTTTTTTCGATACCGTAGCGGGGGTGTGCAAGCTGCTGGGCCAGACCACCGTCATTGGTGAGCAGAATCAAACCCTCGCTCTCGCGGTCGAGACGACCTACCGAAAACATGCGGGCCGTTTCGTCAGGGACCAAGTCAATTATCCGGGTCCTGCCGGATGGGTCCCGATGGGTACAGACAACCCCTTTTGGCTTGTTGATCATGTAGTAAACTGTTTGCGACCTCACGAGCGGTACTCCATCGACGTGCACCGACTCTGTATCGAGATCAACTTTTGTCCCCAATTTGGTGACCACCCGCTGATCGACTTCAACTCGTCCCTCAAGAATCAATCTCTCACACTGGCGACGACTGGCGATACCCGCTGCCGCTAAAACTTTTTGAAGCCGTTCCGGCCCACTTGGGTGCGATTGTTTATCTCCACGATGACTGCGGGGAGGAATAGTGGATCGTTTTTGATTATTTGCGTGCGGCATGAGGATAGTCTGTTAACCGAGAAAAATGGGGCAGCATTTTCAACTGCCACAGCACAGGCATGAGCCTCATGATAGACGACCTGTGGTTTAGTTCCCAGACGCCCTGCTGTTGCCAGTCGCCGGTAAGAAACGTTTGCAGAGCATGTCTACGTCACCTATTGGCCACTCGTTATTTGTATTTCACAGTTACCGGGCTGAGCCACGAGACAGCCCATGCCGGTGGCAACGCTGGTGCCGCATGTCAAAATCCCTAAGCCCATGTACGGCGGCGACACCGATCAACATTAGTCGCCCCTGCCGACTGGCAACTCATGGTCCGCTACCGCTCCGTCTGGTTCGCTTGAATAAAAATCATAGGCTGGATTTCCACGATCAAAATGAATATCCGAAAGTCCCGGATTCACTTTGAGATTCAAAAACGTATATTCTTCAATCAACCGAGGTGACGCACCTTTTTCGCGTGGCCAACTGTATGCCGCATAGCGAAGCGGGAAATCGGTATTATTGTCTAGGAAAATACGCACTAAGTGAAACTTAATACCCTCCCTTCGCAATGGAAACATTACTTGTACACAGCGACAACGCTGACCCTCAATGCGGGCATTTTCAATAATTCGAACCACGCACTCACGTCGGTCGCGGTCAATTTGCATCGACCGCTCCGCCTCCTCAATTAATCGACGAATAATGTTTGAGACGCCGATTTCAGTAACCGGATAATGCCGTCCACGCATCGCCCTTTTACTATCCGGTTCCATGGAGATAGTAATATCTTTGAGGTTGCTCTTGCCTCCGTTTCGCGCCAGCATTTTGCCATCATTTTGATTTTCCACGTAAAGGACTTCTCTTCCTTGCACGTTCGCCGGCGCTGTAAAATGCAAGTAAACGCTAAATGATTCACCAGAGCGGGCCTGTTTTACTTTACCGGTGCGAATTTTCATTTCAGCTACGTAGATATTGCCGAGTCGTCCCCGGATACGTTCTCGCATCACAAGATCACAGGTATAATCTCGCACCTCACGATCGATGCGGTCGGCAACCTGACGTGCAATTTGCAGGGCTTGCTGGATAGGGTGGTCCGCAATCGCTTCGGATTCACCCAAGGGGTTGACTTTCAAGACCTGTCGCTGCAAAGCGCTCGGTGTCGGGACGGAGCTTTCCTGTGCCATAACTGCGGGCAGCAGGCAGCAAAAAAAAACAGGCAAAACCAGCACTGTCCCTCGCATATTCAAGCCCCCGGTAATCACGCTCTCGACGTTCAAAAAACACACTCGCTGCAGTGAAAATTTCAAAGCTGCGTTCCGATAAAGCAGTCTTAGCGGCACATCCATCACAGAGCCCAGCTCTTAAGCATCGCATGAGGGCACTCAATTGCCAAGGAAAAAGCATCAGATTCAGGCCGAGGCCAGGAAATTTGCAATAGGGGCAATACCAGTTATGTGGATTTGGAAAGATGGGCCTACCAGCAGTGTTTTCAGATCGACTCCGAGTCCGGATTAGCTACTCACGCTTGCCAATCGAGACCCATATCCAGCCAGGCAGCCGCGTGCGTTATCGCACCGACACTTATCCGATCCACACCAGTGGCCGCAATGCGGGCAACGTTCGCCAATGCAATGCCCCCCGACGCTTCAAGCGTTACGCCCGCAGCCATATCATTGCGAAGCTGGACTGCATCGCGTAGCGCGTCGGCAGGCATGTTATCAAGCAACACGATATCCGGATTTGCCGGGAGCACTGCCCGCAACTGCTCAAGATCATCTACCTCAACCTCTACGATCATTCCCTCTGCGCTGTAATCTGGATGACGCCGGAGAAATTTTCGTGCCTGCTCACAGGCGGTGCGAACGAGATACTGAGAACCACCTTGTTGCGATTCATTCATGAAGGCCAAGTGGTTATCTTTGATCAGTATGGCATCATAAAGCCCGGTCCTGTGATTTTTTCCGCCGCCACAACGCACCGCATACTTCTCTAATCGTCGCCACCCGGGAGTCGTTTTACGTGTGTCGTAGATCTCGGCGTTTGTGCCGGCAACTTTCTCCACAAAAGTATGGGTCAGTGTTGCGATTCCTGATAAGTGTCCTAAAAAATTCAAAATGATCCGCTCGCTGGTCAAGATGTCACGTGTGGCGCCCTCCAAACGGGCAATCGATTCGCCCGCTCGAACTGCCACCCCTTCCTCAACAAGGGGAAGCCAACGGATGCTTGTATCCATTTCGCTGAGGACGATTTTGGCAGCGGGCAATCCCGCAACAAATCCCCCCTCACGAGCTACCACCTCAGCCGTGCTTTGACGCTCTGCCGGTACCAAACTGATAGTCGTCCAGTCGTGCCCTCGATCAAGATCTTCACGCACTGCCAATCGCACCAAATGGCGACAATCATCTGCCAATGCGGGACTCCAAGTGTGCTGGTGAAATGCTGTTTGCTCCATGATTCTTATAATAACACGTTATCTAATTCGTTTTCTGCGTGATCACCCTCTGTCAACGGCAGGCAAGGTTATTTTACTGCATGTTAGACCATGGTCGGGAAGATCGAGCCGAGTAATAATAGTATGAAACTACAGAAACAGCGGTCAAAAAATCGATAGCCTCTCCCTGCTCTAATTAACATGCCTTTCGAATTGGTCAGCCCCTTTCAGCCCTCTGGCGATCAACCCGCAGCGATCGATGCGCTCGTACGCGGGATTCAAAGCAATTCACGCGATCAGGTACTGATGGGGGTCACCGGATCAGGAAAGACATTCACCATGGCGAACGTCATCCAGGAAGTCCAGCGGCCCGCGTTGGTATTGAGCCATAATAAAACACTGGCCGCCCAGTTGTATGGCGAGTTCAAGGATTTTTTTCCAAAAAACGCAGTTCACTATTTCGTCAGCTATTACGACTACTATCAACCAGAGGCCTATATTCCACAACGCGACATCTACATCGAAAAAGACGCGTCGATCAATCAACAAATTGACCGGCTACGACTTGCAGCTACCAGTGGTCTGGTAAGTCGTCGTGATGTGATTGTGGTGGCCAGCGTTTCTTGCATTTATGGATTGGGGTCGCCGGATGATTATCGCGACATGATGGTGCATCTTCAGCGAGGAGATGTTTTTGACCGCGACGAGGTGCTTTCCCGGTTTGTTTCTATTCAATACGAGCGGAACGATATAGATTTCGCATCAGGAAAATTTCGAGTGCGTGGCGACTGCGTGGAGATCTGGCCCTCCTATGAGGAATTTGCATATCGAATCGAATTTTGGGGAGACGACATTGAACAATTATCGTTGATCAATCCGACGAGTGGGGAAGTAATTTCGACTGAGGAGGAACTCTATATCTATCCTTGCAAACACTTTGTTCTGCCGCAGGAGCGAATTGAAGGTGCCGTTGACAATATTAAGAACGAACTTGAGGAGCGGCTCGATCAATTGAAGGGCCATGGAAAACTCCTGGAGGCACAGCGACTTTCTGCCCGCACCCGATTCGACATCGAAATGCTTCAGGAGGTAGGTTACTGTCCAGGCATCGAAAATTACAGTCGCCCCCTGAGCGGTCGGGAGCCGGGGTCGACCCCGGATACGCTATTCAATTTTTTCCCCGACGATTATCTACTGTTCGTCGACGAATCTCACGCTACCGTACCGCAGGTTCGGGCCATGTATGCAGGTGACCACAGTCGCAAGAGTACCCTGGTAGAGCACGGGTTTCGTCTTCCTAGTGCGCTCGACAATCGACCGCTTAAGTTCGAAGAGTGGGAAAAGAAAATCGGCCAAGTCGTTTATGTGTCGGCAACACCAGGACCCTATGAATTAGGGCAGACGGATGGAGAAATCGTTGAACAGGTCATCCGGCCGACTGGCCTGCTTGATCCGACCATCGAGGTGTTTCCCGCCCGAGGTCAGGTGCCGCATCTATTGGAGCAGATTCAAGATCGATCATCACGCAATGAACGTGTACTGGTGACCACGCTCACTAAACGTCTGGCAGAAGACCTCGCAGCTTATCTGAATGAGCGCGGTGTAAATTGTAAGTGGCTCCACAGTGAATTGGATGCGTTTGAACGGGTTGAACATTTGCGCGAACTTCGAGAGGGCGCCTTCGATGCGTTGGTCGGGGTAAATCTCTTAAGAGAGGGGCTCGATTTACCCGAGGTTTCGCTGGTTGCGATTCTCGACGCAGATAAAGAGGGATTTCTCCGCAGCGAAACATCACTCATGCAAACGATTGGTCGCGCCGCCCGTAATACCAACGCGAAGGTATTACTCTATGCCGATAAGATGACGACTGCCATGCAGAGCACGATCGACGAGACTGCCCGACGCAGAGAGCTTCAGAAAAAATATAACCAAACGCACGGGATTACGCCGGAAACGATTCGAAAAGAGGTTCGAGCTGGCATTGAAGCGGCAGCTGACGCGCATGCACGGGCCAATGCAGCCGCGGGGCGAAAAGATGAGATCGAAGTTGTGACCGAAGAATACATCCGGGAACTGGAGGCAGAAATGCTTGTTGCTGCAGAAAAACTGGAATTCGAGAAGGCTGCCCACCTTCGTGATCGTATCACCAACCTCGAGGAATCAATCGGAGAGCCGCTAGCGGTTGCCGAGGAAAAAACGAATTCGGGTAGGCACAAAAAGAGGCGGAAAAGAAGCGGTCGCGTTCCCCGACCGAAAAAACAAATTTAAAAAGTTAATCCAGATGTGCCTTTCGGATTGCCGTCAAACTTCCGAGCGCGGGTTTCGCCTCTGCTGCGGCATTAATTAGACCTCCATGCGGCAGGGCGTGCGGATGCGCATCGTAAAGTTGGTTCCAAACGATGCCCTGCACCGCCTGCTTACCAAGCAAAATCGGCACATAATCACGGACCCACTCTTCCTGCCTTTCGGCTGTCCAAACATCGGGATGCGATGTCGATTCTGACTTTGCCTCGGGATCTGTTCCTTCCCCACCTGGCACCACCAGCGAAATAAGCAGTGGCATACCCAGCATTGCCCAACGATCTAACTGGCGACTGAACTCGATGACATCGCGGAGAGATGACCCATTGGGATGATAGCCAACCTTCATTTCAAGTCCGACACCCGCCAATCCCAAATTGGATCGCACCAGGGTATCGGCGAGGTAAACTGGCAGCTCGGTATCCTGACTGCTCTTCGGATTGCCCCACGGTTGATCAAAACTGATAACCACCGGCGTTTGAGGATCGATTTCCCGGATTGTCTCTACAATAAAGATAGCCAATCGCATTGTGTCTTGTCGGCTCAACCCTAGGAAGCTGCCTGAGTTCACCCGAGACGCTGCCTGCCAGACATGCAAGCGTCCACGAAATCGTTGCACAACAGCGCGTACATGCTGGGCAATTAGACCTGTGAGATTTTCAAGGTCGTCCTCCCACAAAACTAACCAATCAGGAATGTTCTCGCCATCCAGAGATACCAAAGGACCACTACAAATTTTCATGTCGTTGGTTTTGCACCATTTCAGCTGTGTTTCGGTTAAATCCCAACGGTAGTCATCTTCATCCGGCGCTAATTGATTCCAAGCCATCGGGACAATGGCTGAATTAAAGGTGCGTGTAAAGTGTTCAGCTACCCTTTTCTCTAGGGGCTTCTCCCCCAGATTGGCTCCCAGCAATGTTACAAGTTTATTTCCCGATGCATGCCGAATGGAAAGCGCTTGCTGCGCATAAGCCGCACCGAGGGCAACGGTCAAGGATAAAGCTTCGGAGAGAACTTCCGACGCGAGCGTGGCGGCTTTTTTCTGATCGGGTTGTGAGGTCGCTGCACGCGAGAATACTTCGGTGATGTTGCTAAGTCGTTTTCGAATCGGTTCGGGAATCACCAGACCCGCTTGCTCCCACGTGGCAAGTTGGTTGCGGATTCGATTTAGGGTGCCCCGAGCAAGTTCCACCTCCAGTAGATAGGGCCGCGCTCGCTCCATCAAACTTGCAGTGGAGAGGGTCATCTCACAAAAACCATCTACCGTCCAGGGAATATAAAAACACCCTGACTCCGACTCCGGGCGATCAACAATCAACCCGTCATCGGTCGCAACAACCCGCGTCGGCCAGGGCACCTCATCCATCCCGGCCATGTAGGCACGGGCGAGGGCCTCGGTCGAAAACCGCCCAGCTTGAGCCACCGAAAACCGAATTAGTCCCATAACCGGTGCCTCTCGCAGGATTTGCGCAACCTCTGTCAGGGAGACCCACCCTGAGGCGGGTTTTGAAGAAATGACTGAAGAATCAACTGCCTGAGTTTATCGGAGTTGTGGCAGCACTTCAACTATTCGATGCCCGTAAAGCACGTGAACAAATAGTCGGGCGCGTCACGCTTTGGTGACTGCTAGTCAGCATTACGCTGCGCGTTATAATCCGCCTACAAAACAAGTTGCATGAGAATCAGAGCGGGTAAGCCGTGGATGTCGGATCCTGACAATTGCACGTCCCGATCATTGCCTCGATCTGAATAACGAGAACACAGGAAATACAAAGGATGAAATCATGACGGATGCTGTCGTAATGGAAACTGCGCTAGATACTTTTCCCGTTCGGCGTGGAAAAGTCCGGGATATTTATGACCTGGGTGATAAACTGCTGCTTGTCAGCACCGATCGAATCAGCGCTTTCGACTGGGTCTTACCGACCGGAATTCCGGACAAGGGTCGCGTATTAACGCAGTGCAGCGCGTTCTGGTTTGATTTTCTTAACGAATCTAACCATATGATCACGTGCGATGTGGACGCGATGGAACTCCCGGCAGATGTGGATCGCTCTCCGCTGGTTGGCCGAAGCATGCTAGTCCGAAAAACTGAAGTGGTGCCCATTGAGTGCGTCGTTCGCGGATATCTATCTGGATCGGGGTGGAAAGAATATCAGAGCAATCAGGCCGTGTGCGGTGTTTCACTTCCCGGCGGATTGGTGGAAAGTGATCAACTGAGCGAGCCGATTTTCACGCCCGCTACGAAAGAAGAATCAGGACACGACATCAATATTTCATTCGAACGAATGGTCGAAATAGTCGGCGAAGATGTATCCCAAGAGTTGCGCCGCCGAAGTGTCGACATCTATAACCGGGGTGCTGCTTATGCCCGTGAACGGGGAATCATCATTGCAGACACCAAGTTCGAATGGGGTCTGATTGACGACGAGCTGATTCTGATCGATGAGGTGCTGACACCTGATAGTTCCCGGTTCTGGCCCGCCGACAAGTATACGCCGGGCAGTGGACAACCGTCATTCGATAAACAGTTCGTACGCGACTGGTTGCTTGAATCAGGCTGGGATCGAGACAGTGCTCCCCCGGCACTCCCGGAAGATGTGGTCCGCGGCACGCGGGAAAAATACATCGAGTCACTCGAACAATTAACCGGCCAACCTTTTCCCTGGAAATAATCGGTTGCCGCAGAAAATATTCTAGCGATGGCTGGTAATTCCTTTGGACAAGCGTTTCGGATCACGACCGCCGGCGAAAGCCATGGCCCGGGGTATGTTGTAATTATTGACGGCGTGCCTCCCGGCATTCCCTTAACGGTTGAGGACTTGGCTGTTGATCTGCGCAGGCGACGCCCAGGACAAAGCAAGATCGTTAGCCAACGGGATGAGTCCGATCAGGCGGAGATTTTTTCCGGCGTGTTTGAGGGAAAAACAACCGGTACAAGCCTCGCTATTCTGGTAAAAAATCGCGATCAGCGAAGCCGTGACTATGCAAATATCAAAGATCTCTATCGGCCTGGGCATGCCGATTACACGTACGATGCGAAATATGGCTTCCGGGATTATCGGGGAGGTGGTCGCTCGAGTGCACGTGAGACGACCGTTCGAGTAGCGGCAGGCACGGTGGCGAAGAAAATACTCGGCGTTGCGCTGAACGCTGCTGTGGTGGGTTACGTTAAACAAGTAGGTGATATTTGCGCACAAATTTCGGACCCCGCAACCGTTAAACTGAGCGATGTTGAAGAACTTGCAGATGGCAGTGCAAACATCGTACGGTGTCCTGATCATCCAACCGCCCAGAAAATGGTTGCATTGATCGAACAACTTAGATTGGATCAGGACTCCGTTGGTGGCATCGCGGAGATCGTTGTCACGGGGATCCCTGCCGGGCTTGGTGAACCAGTTTTCGACAAGCTAAAGGCTGATCTGGCCAAAGCAATCTTCAGTCTTCCTGCAGTGCTTGGCATGGAATATGGCAGCGGTTTTGCAGCAGCGACGATGCGAGGCAGTGAGAATAATGATTCCTTTGTGGCGGATGCAGAGGATTCATCCCCTGCCGATATCCGAACCGAAACGAATCGACATGGAGGAATACTTGGCGGCATTTCTTCTGGAATGCCGATTGTGCTTCGGACGGTCGTCAAACCAACGAGCAGTCTCCCGAAGCTACAAGATACGGTTGATCGTGACGGAAATCCAACTCAAATCAGTACCGGTGGACGACACGATCCCTGCTTGCTGCCTCGATTTGTCCCGATGGCCGAGGCCATGGTGGCAATCGTGCTTGCTGATCACCTGCTTCGGCACCGTCAGAATGAAGCATTTTGACAAATTGCCCCACGCAAGCTCAAAACTCTCAGGCCGCACGATGTCCCAACTGCACCAACTGTGTGGCATCAGTATTTTCTGGCAGCAAGTGGTCAGAGATTGACAAGATTGCTGGTGTCTCCAGCGGCCAGCTTTTGCAAATTTCTGTGCATAATGGGGTTAAACTCTCAAATGCCTGTTGTTCTGCATCGACCATCAAGTAGCCTTTGGCGAGAATACGCACACAGTAATCAGTGCCCCGCATCACACCAAAACGAACATCCCACTCGGCGACTGCTTGCGAATTCGCGATAAGACATTCCCATCGTCTTGCGGTAGTCTGTGTTTCTGTCGTTATTTGCTCAACAGTGAGTTCGACTTCTGTTGCCCCCGCCAACTTGGCCTTCTCTTCCAACAATTCCCATAAAGAAACAGAGTCGTGTGCTCCGGAAGCCGCAAGTCGCATAGATGACATCTTTGCTCTTAATCGATCTGCAGCATAGCGGGTAACTTGCAGCACGATCTGAAGACTGCGACTAGCAAGATGTAGTTCATGGAATCCTAGAAGTCGCCCGAGGAATCCCGCAGTGAGAATCGCGGACCCCAGTAGCAAGGCCAGCCAATCATTCTGAATATGACCCGTGATCAAAACTACCGCTGCCATAGCAATGCAGAGACCCGAAATGACCAATAACGAGTGCACTTTGGATAAACCACGCTCTTGTAAGCGGTGGTGAATATGTCCGCGGTCACCGTCCCCGATCCCCTGCCCCATTAATTTACGTCGAACAATCGCCAGGGCGGTATCGGCAATCGGAATAGCAAGCAACACGGTGGGAAAAATAAGCACAAAACCAGTTGCTGTTTTAAGGGCACCGCCGGCAGAGAGTGCGGCGATCATAAATCCGATTAACAGACTGCCTGCATCTCCAAGAAAAATGCGAGCTGGTGGCCAATTATGAAACAGAAAACCCAACAAACTGGCTGCAAATAGAAAGCCAAGCACGGCGAGACCGGTTTGACCGAGCGAGAGTGACAACAGGGCAAGCGTTGCGGTTGCAATCAATCCAATGGTCGTAGCGAGACCATCCATGCCGTCCATTAAATTAACAACATTGACACACGAAACGATCCAGAAAATGGTAAACGGCACTGACATAAATCCTAAGTTCAGTTCCATACCCAATAAATGTAATGTCACAATCGATGAGCTCAAGATTACAAAAGGGAGCGCGGCAATAATCTGCAGCGAGAATTTATATCTGGCGCGCAGAGGCCAGCGGTCATCAATGATACCTAAGGCACAATACAAAGCTCCACTGAGCATGGTGCCCAGCAGAAACTTCGAAGAATTTGTTTTCGCCAATGGTGCATCATCGGTCACCCACAGAAACATAACACCGATTGAGAACGCAAAAAAAACGGCGACTCCACCGAGAAGTGGCATTTCGCGGTGATGTGTTTTCTTTTTGCCATCCGGCGCATCAATGAAACCGATTTTCGGTGCAAAATGCCGAGCCACCCAGGTCGCCATGTAGGCCAGCCCCGCGGTGCTAGCAGCTATCACCCAGACAAAGGACATGCCTTACTCCGTGTTGTGATTATTTGCGTTGGCATTTGGAAAGCCGTCGCACTCCTCCTGCCCAGAATTAAAGCATACATCGGCAAGAAGGCATCAAGGAAAAGGGACGTGTCGTGTAAAATGGTTCGGGAAGATAGAAACAAAGACACCCCTCGTCAATGTCAGCAAACGTTCATGACAAGCAAGAGTGCATGCAATGCAAGGTCTAAGTGTGAAATCAACTGTTGATATTGACCATCGAGTAACCGCTTCGGTACAACTGCCACTCCCGCCGGGAGATACACCGGATTTCGGTATGCAAATCTGTTTCAAGCAACAGATTAGACCGTCTATTTCATCCTGATTTTTATCGATCAGCGCGAGGAGGACCGTCATAACCAAGGAAAGTCATTTACTGCCTGCCTGAGACAAAATCAGGCGAGTAACATTTAAAAAAATTGGAATGGAATCCAATCGACTACGAAGAAGGAACTTCAACTATGGATACACGCGTCGCGCTCATTACGGGAATCACTGGTCAAGATGGTTCCTATTTGGCTGAGTTATTGCTTGCAAAGGGATACGAAGTCCATGGCATGGTCAGGCGAGCCAGTACGTTCAATACAGAGCGATTGGAGCACCTTTATGCGGACCAGCATGAATCGGATGGCAAACTGACATTACATTATGGCGATCTTGCAGACGGAACATGCCTCTCCAATCTCATCTTCTCACTTGAGCCTGATGAGATTTACAACTTAGGTGCTCAAAGTCACGTTCGGGTATCTTTTGACCAGCCACTTTATACCGTCGATGTTGGAGCACTGGGAACGCTTCGTGTTTTGGAGGCGGCGCGCGTCTTACGTAAACAGAAAGATGTTCGACTCTACCAAGCATCATCGAGCGAAATGTTTGGCAAGGTCCACGAAGTTCCGCAAAGTGAAAAGACCCCCTTTCATCCGCGAAGTCCCTATGCATGTGCCAAGGTTTACAGCTTCTACCAAACGCAAAATTATCGCGAAGCGTACGATCTTTATGCTTGTAATGGCATTCTCTTCAACCATGAGTCACCAAGGCGTGGTGAAACCTTCGTGACTCGAAAAATTACCCGAGCTGCCACTCGCATTCGCGAAGGCCTGCAAGATAAGCTTTACCTCGGAAATCTCGATGCCAAGCGCGACTGGGGATACGCTAAGGATTACGTCGAGGCAATGTGGTTAATGCTTCAACAGGATGTACCTGATGATTATGTGATTGCAACTGGCGAAACTCATAGCGTTCGCGAATTTCTTGAACTTGCGTTCCGCGAGGTGGGTCTTTCCTGTGACGATTACGTAGAAACCGATCCTCGTTATTTGAGACCGAGCGAAGTCGATCTTCTTCTCGGTGACGCGACGAAAACGAGGGAAAAACTTGGATGGACTCCAAAAACCTCATTCGCTGAATTGGTGCAGATCATGGTGCAGAGTGATTGGGAAATTGCCAAATCTGAGTCTTTTGCATCGCATCGAAAGGCGGCCTAAGTCCCTCCTCATGCGTTGGATATTATCCGAAGAAAGGCATGCAAAAGGGTAATCCGGGATGTCACCAACCGCCATTATTACGGGCATCACAGGTCAGGATGGATCTTACTTGACCGAGTTGCTCGTATCGAAAGGCTATGTTGTCCATGGCATCGTGCGCCAAACGGGAGTTCTTACTCCACCGCGACTTGCTCATCTCATCCGCGAGCCAGAAATCTACGGGTCACAGCTATTCCTACATTACGCCGACCTGAACGATGCGATGGCGATTCGGCGGATCGTACATCAAGTCGCCCCAGATGAGTTTTATCATCTGGCCGGACAATCACACGTTGGCCTTAGCTTTGAAATTCCCGAAAGCACTTGTGAACTGACAGCGATGGGAACACTGCGTATCCTTGAAATTCTTAGGGAGCTGGAAAACCCTCCTCGAATGCTTCACGCGAGTTCCCGAGAAATTTTTGGGACGCCACCCTATATTCCACAGACAGAGAACACCCCTTTTGACCCATCAACGCCTTACGGTTGTGCAAAATCATTCGCAACCCAATTAGTTAAGACATATCGTGATGCTCAAGGATTATTTTGCTGCAATGCAATTTGCTACAACCACGAGAGTCCGCGACGTGGCGAAAACTTTGTCACGCGAAAAATCACAATCGCCGCTGCTCGTATTGCAGCGGGCTTACAGGAAAAAGTAGGCCTCGGAGATCTTGCAGCCGCTCGCGATTGGGGCTTTGCCGGTGACTACGTTGAGGCAATGTGGCGAATGCTTCAGCAGGAAACACCCAGTGACTTTGTTTTAGCGACCGGTGAGTCGCATAGCGTAACTGATTGGCTGGACATCGCGTTCTCACGAGCAGGCCTCCGCTGGGAGGACCATGTGGAAACCGACAATTCAATGTTCCGCTCGACAGACCCATGTATGCTTTTGGGCAACCCCCAAAAAGCGGAGAGCGAACTCGACTGGAAACGAACCGTTGGTTTTGAGGAATTAGTCGACCTTATGTTCGACGCCGATCAGGAACGGGTCTGCCAGGAACTCGAGAAAACAAGCTAGCAAAAAACCGAGATCGTCATGGTAAGCTTCGATGCATCTGCCAATGCAACCTCGCCAGGTTTGGGGCGGGAAGATTCCGATTGGGATCTGGTGATTGATGCGCGTCACCGATTGCTGGCTATTCCATTTCGCGAAATATGGCAATACCGAGACCTACTGCTCCTTTTGGTGCGGCGTGATTTTGTTGCTCTTTATAAGCAAACTATTCTCGGACCTCTCTGGTTTCTGATTCAGCCCATCCTTACTTCGGTTGTTTTCACGATCATTTTTGGAAATATCGCCAAGATATCCACTGACGGATTACCTCAGATTCTTTTCTATATGAGTGGGATCACCTGCTGGAACTACTTTGCCGAGTGCCTCACCAAAACGAGCGAAACCTTCAACGTTAATGCCAATATCTTTGGCAAAGTTTATTTTCCGAGAATCGTAATGCCAATCTCGCTTGTGGTTTCGGGACTCCTGAAGTTTGCGGTCCAATTTGCGTTATTTATTTGCTTCTTTATTTGGTTTTTTGTCTCTGGTTCCCCGGTGCATTTTACCGCCGGATTTTTTTTCTTCCCCCTCCTGATTTTGGTGATGGGGATGTGGGGGTTGGGGCTTGGAATGATCATTTCCTCCCTGACGACAAAATATCGTGACCTCCGTTTTTTATTGCAATTTGGAATTCAACTCATGATGTATGCCACACCAATCATTTACCCAATGTCATCGGTGCCAGAGAAATATCAATGGGTCATTTTTTTCAATCCTATGACCGCCATTGTTGAGACGTTCCGGTATGGATTTCTTGGCAGCGGTTCGCTGAATATACCGATGCTGATCTACAGTGGCCTGGCATCCGTGGTCACGCTCGGCATCGGCACCATCATCTTTAATCGTGTTGAAAAAACGTTCATGGACACTGTTTAATGGCGAATGCAATCGAAATTGACAACGTCTCTAAGATGTATCGCCTGGGGCAAATCGGTACCGGCACGATTTCGCACGACTTGAACCGATGGTGGTGCAGATTGCGTGGAAAATCTGACCCATATCAGCGTATCGGCAGAGTCAATGATCGAGAGACTACGGGTGGAGATTATGTCTGGGCACTCAGAGATGTGAGCCTGGCCGTCGAATCGGGTGAAGTGTATGGCATCATCGGCCACAACGGCGCCGGAAAATCAACCTTACTGAAATTGTTGTCCCGAATTACTACACCAACGACCGGACAAATTCGAGCGCGAGGTCGGATGGCGAGCCTCCTTGAGGTTGGTACGGGATTTCATCCAGAGCTGACGGGCCGAGAGAATATATTCCTAAACGGAACGATACTGGGGATGACACGAGGCGAAATCCATCGGCAATTCGAGGCGATTGTAGATTTTTCGGGATGCTCAAAATACATCGATACGCCAGTTAAACGGTACTCATCCGGAATGTATGTTCGGCTCGCCTTTGCCGTTGCAGCGTTTCTCGAACCGGAAATTTTAATTGTAGATGAAGTACTCGCAGTCGGCGATTTTGCATTTCAATCACGCTGCCTCTCTAGAATCAAAGAGATATCGCATGGACAGCGAACGGTGCTTTTCGTTAGCCATAATATGGCAGCGATTCGTAATGTATGCACAAAGTGTGCGGTCATAAATCATGGAGAGATTAGTTTTGTAGGAGACCCCAAGGCAGCGACAGATCATTATCAGCAAGAAGATGTCATTCACCACGATTCGCAAATTGTCTTTCACGAAACATGCGAGGATCTCACGCCGATTTCTGCGACTGCAAAAACGCCGAATGGTCAACGAAAGCTTTCTCAGTGCAGCGACATTCACATTGACATTTGCTATCAAATCAACACCCCATTAAAGGGTCTCCGGGTCGGCATAACTCTGTACAGCGATGATGGCACCGAGGTCTTAAATTCCTCTGACTTACACGCCCAAAATCTAGAAAATCAAAGAAATCCAGCGACATACACGTCGAAGTGCGTGATACCAAAAGAGCTTTTGAACGTTGGCAGTTATACAGTGCAAGTCACTTTCGATATCGTGAATGATCGACTCCTTTTGAAACCGAAAAATCGCTTGAAGATATTGGTATCCGATCTCGAATTTGACCAAACCGGCGTAACATACGATTCGGTCGGAAATGTTCGCAATCCGTTCGGCATTATTCATCCGCGACTCGGTTGGCAAATCCAGCCAGAATTGGCAAGCAATTAATGTGTGGTATTACCGGAATGTGGCGACTCGACGGTCGGAGTGCAACAGCCTCTGAATCGGCTCCCTTCGCAAAGTCACTGAAGCATCGTGGACCCGATGGATTTGGCTTAGAGAGCTTCGGAAGTATTTGCCTTGGGCACACGAGGCTTGCAATACAAGATCTCTCGGAAGCCGGTCGGCAGCCGATGCCCCACCCAAATAAAAATTTGTGGCTAACATTTAATGGAGAAATATTTAACTTTATTGAACTTCGAGATGATCTCGAAAAACGTGGTGTAGCCTTTCACACAAATTCAGATTCCGAGGTATTACTTCAAGCGTTTTATGCTTGGGGCGAAAAGTCATTTCACAAGTTCAATGGAATGTGGGCTTTTGCCATATGGAATCATCAAAATCGGGAATTGCTAATTTGTCGCGATCGTTTTGGAATTAAACCACTTTATTATGCATTTATACCCGGCAAGCTATTTGCTTTTGCATCCGAGACTAATGCGTTTCGAAAATTACCAGATTTTGTTCGCGAAAAAGATGAACGAAAGGTCGCGACGGCCATTCGTAGTTCGTTTGCGCTTGAATCAACAGGGCTCACAATATTTAAGGATATTTATTCGCTAAAACCTGGCCATTGCTTAAAAATCAGCGAGTCACAACCAAAGCCAGTTTTACATAAGTGGTGGAATACGGCTGATCACATTTTGCCAAGTGAGGGATCATACGAACAACAATTAGAAAATTTTAAATTCACACTGAACGATGCCTGCAAAATTCGCTTGCGAAGCGACGTAAAGCCATGCGGAGCATTGAGCGGTGGAGTTGATTCTTCATCAATTTTTGCTCTGTCGCGGAATATTGAAGGTGACTCACGTTCGCAGAAGATAAACGACGGCTTTACATTGACATTTCCAGGGACCGATTTTGACGAGGAGGACCAGGCAAGAAGGGTATCGGGCTATCTGGGTGCAAGATTGCACACCGTTACGGTTCCAAAAAATGACATTGCCCATCAACTGGAGTCAATGACACGAAAGATGGATTTCATTTACCAAAATCCACCAGTTGTTCAACATATTTACCAAGCTATGAGGCGAGAAGGTTTTTGTGTTTCGCTAGAAGGCCATGGCGGAGATGAATTACTTTACGGATATCCGAGTATGATCCGTAACGCCGCAATTTTATTCCAGCAAAAAGGGCAGCAAAATAAAACGACCAACGCTTTAGACGTATACGGAAAAATTTCATCTCCGCAACAACGGAAAAACCTTAACGCACTCCTGCAACGAGAGATGAAACCGAAATTGAGTACGACCTTAAGGAAAAAATTAAGTCGTCTTTTTCCGCCGCAGATGCAGCAAATTCGTTGGAGTCTTTATCATCATTTGCGGCATCAGTCCTGGTTGCGTTTGTCTCCGGACACCATGGACTCGAAGATATCCTGCGACGTTGCAGATATTGCATACAACGAAGTTCATTCTTATCGATTGCCAACACTACTGCGAAACTGGGACCATGCATCGATGCATTACGGAGTAGAGAGTCGCATGCCTCTTCTTGACTGGAGAGTTGTCTGTCTTTCGCTTAGCTTGCCGTTCGAAAGCAGATGTTCGGGTTACACCAAAAGAATTTTGCGCGACTCTGTGAAAGGGCTTCTTCCCGAAACAATTCGGCTGCAGAGCAATAAAATCGGAATTAATTCTCCGATTGACCAATGGTTCACAGGTCAACTTCGGCAGATGATGCATGACATCATCAGCTCAAGAGACTTCAAGTCGTCGTCGATATGGGACGGTCAACGGATCGCTAAGTGGTTCGAAAAAACCGATCGATTCAATTTCTCCGAGGCAACTATCCTTTGGCCGTTTATCAATGCCAATTTGATTAAATGAGAACAACATTGAACGATATACCTCGATTATCCATCATCACACCCAGTTTCAACTCGGAAGAGCTCATCCGTGAAACTTTGGATTCCTTGATCGTCCAACGAGATCCGCATTGGGAATGCATCATCGTTGACGATGGATCCTCCGACAACACCGTGACAATCATCAATGAATACGCAAGCCGAGATCCTCGGTTTCGATTTATCGCACGCGATCGCGGACCGAAAGGGGCATGCACCTGCCGAAATATTGGCGTAGAGAAATCTCGTGGCAGGTATCTTATTTTCTTGGATACCGATGATCTACTTGCACCTCATTGCATTGAGCAGCGGCTCGAAATAATGGAGCAACACCGAGATCTCGACCTCGCTATCTTTCCTTCGGCGATATTCAAACAACGACCGTACGATGTCAATAAATGGTGGAACGTCGAAACAGACCGTGACCTCTTGACCCGTCAGCTTCATCAGGACGCTATTTGCCAGGGAACCGGTTGCATTTGGAAAAAATCTTCCTTCCAAGATGTCGGCATGTGGAATGAGACGCTGATGATCTGGCAAGATATCGATCTATTCCTGAGAACGTGGATTCAAGACTATCGCTATCGCGTCTGTTTTGGCCACGAAGTTGACCTTCACTACCGCAAACACGCCAGTCTGAGCGGATCTGATTTTTTCCGACCAGCCAAAGTGGAAAGTCGATGTCAAGTAATTCGGGATACCGTAAACCTAATGCAAAGGTGCAATAAAAATAGCTTTGTGCGTGAGACGCGTTTTCTCGCGACAGAAACGATCGTGGGTGCTGCCCGCAGTGGCCAGTACGACCTCGCAAAAGATCTTTTAAACTTTAGCACCTCAAATCATGTCCTAACCAGCAAAGAGCAGAGTCTTCTAAGACGAATGTTACCTGTGTTCCGGACGGGGGCTTGGCAATGGGGGCCCCTTCGCAACTGGATTCAAAATAAATTATCGGTCTTTCACGCCGATTCGCAGCTCGGAAAAGTTAACTGTGATCAGCCTTTGATTCAAACCGCAAGTCGTCTGCAAGAACAAGTTCAACAACTTTCGATCGCGGGAGCTTAACGCATGAAGCGTGCAATTATTCTTGTGATCGATGCGCTGGGGGTCGGGGCCCTTCCTGACGCTGACCAGTACGGCGACCCCCCTGGAGCTAACACCCTTGCCAACGTGGCGACCGCAAATGCAGGCCTAAAACTTCCCCACCTGAGTCGCATGGGTTTGGCCAACATTCTTCCCTTCCAAGGCGCGGAGCATTCGGCCTCTCCTTCGGCTAGTTTTGGCAGAATGATGGAAGTATCGCAGGGAAAAGATACGACAACCGGACACTGGGAAATTGTAGGGCTCGTTCTAGAGACTCCATTTGATGTCTATCCGGATGGCTTTCCCCAGGAGTTGCTAGAGGAATTCATGAAACAGACTGGGTGCGAGGGTATCCTCGGCAACACTCCGGCCTCGGGTACAGCAATTATCGAACAGTTTGATGCTGAACACTGTAAAACCGGGTATCCCATCGTCTACACAAGCGCGGATAGCGTTTTTCAAATTGCCTGTAACACCGCAGTAGTACCACTCGAAACGCTTTATACCTGGTGCGATTCCGCACGTAAAATTTTAGACGAAAGCTACAATGTGAGTCGAGTAATCGCCCGACCCTATCACCGGACCGAGCACGGACTACAGCGCTTATCGGGTGACCGTCGAGACCTTGCCGTGGTACCGCACCGCCCTACCCTGCTCAATCGTATTGCGGACGCGGGCGGGAGGGTCATCGCTATTGGGAAAATCGTCGATATTTTTGTCGGTTCCGGAATCACGCATGCGATCCATACTCGTGGCAATACAGAGGGAATCGAACTGACAAAAAAAGCGATTGATCAAACGCTAGACCTGGAGCACTTGCGGCAAGTGGGAGTCGATAATGAGGATACAGAGTTCGATCTTATTTTCACAAATTTAGTCGATACCGATGCACTTTACGGTCATCGCAACGATGCAAATGGATATGGCAAAGCCCTCGAGGAAATTGACAGGGCCATCCCCGCTCTACTTGCGGGCCTTCGTGAAAATGATCTGTTGATCATCACTGGAGATCACGGCTGCGATCCGACGGTTCCCGGAACCGATCATACGCGTGAATACGTGCCGCTTCTCGTTTATAACCCCCATTTAAAAGCACAAGACCTTGGAACACTCGATTCATTTTCAGCTATTGCAGACACCGTCTCTCGGTGGCTCGAAATTTCAACGGTAGCCGCTGATTCACAACGATAAACGCAAATAAATCTTAGATATTTTACGTTGAGTGCAATTCTTTGGAAGGAAACATTTCAATGACAGAAAATCAACTCGTTGGAATTGTCCCGGCCGCTGGTAAAGGGACCCGACTCGCACCATTCCCGTGCGCGAAGGAGCTTTTTCCGATCGGTTTCCAGCCTCACACAGTTCGAGGAATTATCGAGCAACGGCCCAAAGTCGTGAGCCAATACATCATTGAGAATATGGTGGAAGCGGGAGTCAATCGCATCCTAATCATCGTAGGCGAAGGCAAACAAGACGTAGTTGAATATTATGGAGATGGATCGCGATTTGGTTGCCAAATCGGTTACCTCTTCCAAGAGCGGCTGGATGGTATGCCCTCGGCAATCAATCTGGCGAAGCCATGGATCGATGATGCAACAGTCGTTTTCGGCATGCCGGATACGATCATCAGGCCGACCAACGCGATTAAACAATTGCTTGAACAACACCGCGATGCGGAAGCTGATCTATCATTAGGGCTGTTTCCAACCGATCGGCCACACAAATTCGGCATGGTAGAGATCGATAACCACTGCAATGTCCTCAGCACGATCGACAAGCCACAAGACAGCGACCTCACTCATATGTGGGGAACCTGTTGTTGGTCTCCAGCCTTTACACAACTTATTGATGCGTTTCTTCGAAGCCAGAACGTCGTCCAAAAAGAAACGGTTTTGGGAGATGTATTCGATGAAGCGCTGAAGCGAAAAATGCGAGTGAAAGGTTATCCCTGCAACACGGGACGCTATATCGACATTGGAACCTCTGACGAGCTCAACGCCGCGCTACTTGAATTCCACCGAGATAACACAGTCGGTAACGCGGCATAGCCCCGTCACTCTTCATGATTTTTGGGAAAAGGATTTCACCATGAACTTGAGTACATCTATTGTGGTCCCTGTCAAAAACGAATCCCGAGGTATTCGTGCGTGCCTGGATAGCTGGATCAATCAAACATCGCCAATTCAAGAAATCGTGGTTATCGATTCCGGTTCAACTGACGGTACCCTGGAAATCTGCAAAGAATATTCACAAGTCAGGGTGATCCAAATTCCCGCTGAGGAATTCAACCATGGCACAACCAGAAACGTCGCTATGCAATCGGTGACCGGTGATCTGACCTTGATGACGGTTGGAGATGGTCGCGCGTATGACGAGCACGTAATCGCAAACATGCAAAGACACTTCAGCGACGATTCGATCGCTGGCGTCTGTGGACTACAGGTCGTCCCACATGATCTGGATAAGAATCCGACCCGTTGGTACCGACCCTGCTCTACACCGACACCAAAAAAATTTATTTACGCGAATGCAAATAGCTTCAAGGTGCTACCACCGCGTCAAAAACTTGAAGCAGCATCATGGGATAACGTTATCTCGATGTATAGGACGGGGGTGTTACGTGATCAGATACCATTTCGTGAAGTAATCTACGGCGAGGATCCAATCTGGGCAATCGAAGCACTTCAATCAGGCCATGGACTGATCTACGATTCAAACTGCCGGGTTTATCACTACCATCATGAAGACAGAGATGTCACATATAAACGATCAATCACCATCCACTTTCTACGCCACAGTTTATTCCAACTGCAACCACAGCCATCCGGATCGTCGGCCCGTCATTTTCTCTCCTGCGCAAAATCGCTTTTCTTGAACCAGCAATTATCGTTGAAGGAAAAATTTAACTGGCTTTATTTTTCCATTTCAAACAGGCACGCGATGCGACGCGCCCAGCACGACTTCTGCACCGCGTTGGTACAAGGTGAGACTGCCTTGGAAAAATTGCATCAGACATGTACTGGTAAAACTTTTAAAATTGCGGCCTAATGGCGGTTATAGAACAGGTGCCAACCACTTATCCGCCCATCACACGAAAGGGAAGTGGCCAGCCTACAACAATCATCCGTATCCATAGCTCTATGCTAGAGATGCTAAAAATATTTTTCGACAAGCAGCTGAGCCCAAATATCTTCCTCGGCTACGACAGGCCGTAAAAAAGAGCAGCACCGGACCAAATTCGCTGAGGCAGGTCCACTGTTCTGCAGCAGCCCCATGATCTCGTATCCTCGGCCTCTGTATTTGCATCCTCGTTTTACGAATGGGTCAAACGGAGTCAGCACCGCTACCTCAGACGGCGATTTCAGCGCAAACTTTGTACCTCCAGAGTGGCATGCACTGATAGCAGGCTGCCTCTTTAAATCGTGATCGCTTCTCCACAAAATCGGTGTTTACCCATTTCGGTGGTGCCTATATCTTCCCCCAGGCAATACGCATTGAGCCGTGCTATCGTGAGTGGAAGGCGATTTTTTGAGCAAGGGTGATTGGCGTGATATCCATCATTAAATACGGCGATGGCAATCTCAAACTTATTCGCAACATGCCCTTATCGTTGGGGGAAAATCGCGAAATTAGGAGCGGCCCGACCAAGAACGAACGAGCGAAACCACGCACCCTTCCAAGAGTTGGCAGGTTTGGCCATAAGATAGAAACCCACCAACATAGCGGTCTGATTGACGTGCTTAACCGCAACATTTGGATCGATAAGGCCTTGATTCCTGGCATTTGTATCGACATCTATCGCACCGTGCTAATAAGTTGGCCGAATGAAGATGTCTTTACAGAGCAACCGTATAAAAAGATTGCCTAGGCATGAATCAGTCAAAGAAACGCTTACGATTTGCACTTGTTGGTTGTGGCCGTATCGCTCAACGGCATGCCGAACACATCCGACGAACCGGCGATCTTGCTGCTGCTTGCGATGTGAAAATGGAAAAAGCACAGGCACTTACCGACACCTGCGACGCAGTTCCATTTACTGATCTGAAAAAAATGCTTGATAGCGCGGAGATCGACGTGGTGTCCGTCTGCAGCCCCAACGGATTGCACGCAGAGCACACCATTCGGGCCCTTCAGGCGAACTGTCATGTGCTGTGCGAGAAGCCGATGGCACTCTCCGCACGCGACTGCGGAGAAATGATTCACCAGGCCGAGCGGGCCAGTCGACGCCTGTTTGTCGTGAAGCAGAACCGCTTCAATCCACCAGTGGTAGCGGTGAAAAAACTGCTTGAACGCGGAGGCCTCGGGAATATTTCGAGCGTGCAACTCAATTGCTTCTGGAATCGGAATGAAAATTATTATCGAAATTCATGGAAAGGTAGTCGAGACTTGGACGGCGGATGCCTCTTTACACAATTCAGTCACTTTATCGATCTTCTCTATTGGTTGATTGGGGATGTTACAGCTGCCCAGGCTTTTATTGCAAACCGCGATCATCAAGAAATTATCGAATTTGAAGACTGCGGTGTTGTGGCCCTTGAGTTTGCCAGCGGCGTTCTGGGCACTGTACATTTTACGATCAACAGCCACGCAAAAAATATGGAAGGTTCAATCACCATTTTTGGAGACAAAGGAACCGTCAAAATCGGTGGACAGTACCTGAACGAACTTGAATATCAGAACCTAGCAGAGGGGAGCATCGGCCACTTGCCTCCTGGGCGTCCGGCAAACCAATACGGTGAATACGTTGGGTCGATGTCGAATCACGATCGTGTTTATGAAAACGTTGTCGATGTGCTGACCAACGACGGTATCATCGCAACGCATGGATATGAAGGTTTAAAAACAGTCGAAATTATTGAAAAAATTTACACTGCAGCAACTGAACAATGGAACCCACAATCACACACGCCGGTACTAAAAATGTATCCTTCGGTAAAAATGTCCGCGTAGTCGAGCCGTGCAATCTTTACGATTGCAAAATCGGAGACGACTGCTTTATAGGTCCTTTTGTCGAAATACAAAAAGGCGTGTCGATCGGCGCATCATGCAAAATACAGTCGCACGCTTTTATATGTGAACTAGTGACGATTGGTGAGGGATGCTTTATTTCGCATGGAGTGATGTTTGTGAATGATTTACTTCGGGACGGAGGCCCTGCGGGTGGCGACAAGACTAAATGGTGGCACACCCAGATAGGTCACCATGTTTCGATTGGTACCAACGCAACAGTGTTGCCCGTTCGTATTTGTGATGATGTGGTGATTGGCGCCGGGTCGGTGGTCACAAAGGATATTACCGAGCCAGGTGTTTATTTTGGCAATCCAGCACGGTTCCATCGCCCCCATTTGGAAAACGGAAGCTGATAATTTCACGCTACATTTGTGGTTTTGTCCAGCACATCAGCTTGTGTTTCAAACAGTTTTAACGGCTTTGGAGAATTACATGTCAGACCAAATCCAGCCTCCGATGCGCCCCGCAATATTTGCAAAATCGCTCATCCATTGCCTACCGCTACTCAACCGGGGGTTAACGCGACCAAGACGCAAAGCAAATGTGCTAATGCTACATTTCGGCCGCTGTGGTTCTACGGTGGTTGGCAACCTTCTTCGGCAGCATCCAAAAATTGCCTGGGATGCAGAGATACTTCAAAGTCGCAAACAAAACCTTTTACCCGAATGTGCAATTACTAAAAATCCCAAGCGACTCATCCGACTACGATCACTTCGGGCAACGCAACCAGTTTTCGGGTTTGAGCTCAAACCTCTTCCTTTTATGCATCTTAGCAGTGCCCAACTAAACATGAGCCTGCCGCAATTCTTGAACCAATTGCAAGAATTTAAAGTTACACACTTGATATTTCTATCTCGAGAACATTATTTACGGCAACTTGCATCAGTGACAGTGGCAATAGAAAAAAACCGATATGAAACTGTGCCGGGAGCAGAATCAACCCTGAATCGAATAAGGATAAATTGCGAAAACACACTTATGGCCGGCAAGCCAATAAAACAATTATTCGATTGTTATGAATCTATATCTAAGCAAATTCGCCAATTCGGAACCACACAGAATAAAATTCGTTTTCTAGAGCTTGAATACCAGAGAGACATCCTTGGTTCACCTTTTAAGGCGTTTCGCAAGATTTGTGATTTCCTTCGACTCACACCTTCTCAGGTGGTGTTAAAAAATGCAAAGGTGAACACAGAATCCATTACAGAATACGTTTGCAACCTACAAGAAATAAAAGATGCTCTGCAAGGCACACAATATGAGTGGATGACAACTCAAGATGAACAGATTCCATCCGAGACAATCAGCCTGATTAAAAATCAACGCATCCACATGGTCGCTTAAAACAAATCGATCTTCATTTTAATTTAGTCGCCTTGTCAGACTAGAAAAGAAAAAGAGAAATTAATGCAATTCAACGACCTCCATCGTCAATATTTATCACTGAAGGATGAACTCGATAAGACGATCCAGTCCGTTATTTCCAACTCCGAATTTATTGGTGGAAAACACGTAGAAGAGTTTGAATATAATTTCTCGAATTTACTCGGCGTTAAGCATTGCATTTCGTGCGGCAACGGAACCGATGCCCTCTATTTGGCCATGAGAACCCTAGGCGTACAGCCCGGTGACGAAGTAATCACAACGGCGCACAGTTGGATTTCCACAAGCGAAACGATCACTCAGGCGGGCGGCAAAGTTATCTTTTGCGATACCGAACCCGACTATTTTTGCATAGACACTAAAAAAATCGAGCAACATATAACGTCGCAAACGAAGGGAATAGTCGTCGTCCATCTCTATGGACAACCTGCCGATATGAAGCGAATTATAGAGATTGCCCGTCGGCACAACTTGTGGGTAATCGAAGACTGTGCACAAGCACATCTGGCCGAATACGATGGACAATACGCAGGCACTTTTGGTGACATCGCCACATTTTCGTTTTACCCGGGAAAGAATCTCGGGGCGATGGGCGACGCAGGATGTCTCGTGACCAATCAAAGTGAGTACGCAGACTATGCACGTCTACTTGCCCGGCATGGCGGGAAAAATTTTCATAAAATTGAGGGCATTAACAGTCGAATGGACAGCCTACAAGCGGCAATCCTGAATGTAAAACTTCCCCACTTAAAAGCATGGACAAAACTGCGACGCCAACACGCTGCACATTACGACGCACTTCTGACCAAAATCCCAGACTTGGTTTGTCCACCCGTACGAGAGGGATGCCAACACGTATTTCACCTGTATGTAATTCGCGCTGATAATCGCGAAATGCTGCGGGCGCACTTAAAAGCCGCCGAAATTCCAACGCTCATCAATTATCCCAAAGCTCTTCCGTTCTACCCCGCGTACGCGCGATTGAATCATATCCGGGAGGACTTTCCGGTCGCCTGCAAGCACAGTGAAGAAATTTTGTCTCTACCGCTATACCCCGAAATGCCTGTTTCTGATCGAGTACAAGTCGCACAAAGTTTAGCCGCTTATTACAGTTCGGCAAGCAACACCCACAAACTCGTAGCCTAATTTTTATATCGCTGTTTTGAAATGCCAACAAATACTATTTCGAATGTCGGCACAATCAAATATGCATCGAAAAGGAAGCTGTAAATTACAACGTCGAATTGCATCAGACAGTAGTTGTTCACTTAAGAACGCAGAACGACGTTTTTATCCGCGTTAACTGCCATTTATATACGGATGGTTTACTAGATGTCGCAACCAAAAGTCAGCATTTTAACTACGTGCTATAACCGCGCTCGTTTTCTAGATGATGCAATCACAAGTGTGCTCGCACAAACCTTCGAGGATTTCGAGTACATCATTGTCGACGATGGTTCAACTGACGAATCGATTGAAATCGCAACTCACTATGCCAAGACAGACCAACGAATCAAGGTCTATGTAAATGAGACAAACCTCGGAGATTACCCGAATCGTAATCGCGCGGCATCATATGCAACCGGAGAGTACATAAAGTACATTGACTCTGACGATGTTCTATTTCCTCATACCATTGATGTTATGGTTCGCTGCATAGATTCTTTTCCAGAAGCAGGTATCGGACTTTCTGCGGCATCGATTCAGGAAACTCGTTATCCTATCTGCTTGAAACCCGCCGAGGCATTCCACTTCAACTTTACAGAGACCGACATCTTCGGTCGTGCCCCCGGAAGTGCGATTATCCGCCGCAGTGCCTTTGAGTCGCAGCAGGGCTTTTCTGGCCTTCGACAAATTGGTGACTTTGAGTGTTGGCTTAAGCTTGCGTGTTACTATCCGCTCGTTGTTATGCCACGAGATCTCTATTGGGCACGGATTCACCCAGAACAAGAGCAACATTATGACGATTTTGAAACAAAACATGAGATGAAAGTTCAAGTCTTAAACAAGCTGAAAGAGTCTGCCGTTTGCCCAGTAGACCTCGAACCTTTCATCCGTGAATTTGAACTTCGGTACCACAAAAGTCGGGCTCGCACTAAATTGAAACATTTTCTTGCCACGCCTGCACGATGGTCGGGGTTTCTTCGAGCAAGCTGATTTCAAAGCAACTTCAGCGGGCGCGATTTGATTCCATATGATTTTTGAATTTTACATTAAGCGTAATTTCGAATGTGATGCTGTTTTAATTTAGGTCGCTAAAATCGCGGAGGGAGTTGGTTTGAAATTGCATGTGACGAGTTCAACCCGACCGCAAAATGAGATAGTCATCCTCACAGCATTTATGAAATGGTGATCTATTTCTTGAGCTTTTTCGCGCCGTGATATTTAATAACTATTTTGCAGAGACATTTTCTAAAAATCGTGTCATGAATGACAAACCGTTTATTTTTACAATTTCCGAAATCATATTCGTTGGCATTAATCTTGGTAGCGGTACCTGCCGGAATTGGTTGGCCAAATTTTGGCAGGCCTGGTTCGGTGAGCAGGTAGTCTTCAATTCAGAAGGCGAAAGTCTGACGCCGGAAGTTGTAGAATGCATTTGAAGTATTCATGGCCCACGGAGCTTTTTATCGCAGGCACAAGAATTTTAAAAGCAACGCACGAAGTATTCTTGGCTCGAGATTTTTAAATCTCAGGTAGCTAAAATTTTTTTCCACAATCTAAATTAATTCATTCTGGATCCAAAATTGTAATCAATGCGTTGTCTCATTTTCGCCGAAGACTACCTGCCTAACATCGGTGGCATAGCAAGCCACGTCCACAAACTGGCACTTTCGCTGCAACGGACGGGCAATGACGTTCACGTAATGACCGTGCGCAAATTACCGCGGGGTCGAAATCTACGAGTTTGCCGCAGCAGAGAAATCGAGCGGGATGGCCTTCCAATTACTGAGATACCTGTCATTTACTCTCCGCGGAATATCTTACTCCCATTTCAAAAACAATTTATTTTTGCAAAACAAGCCCGAAACTACATCAAAAATAACAAGGTCGACGTTTTCCACTGGCACAATATCTATTTTGACCCTGATGTTGCTCGCAAGGTAAACGGCACTACAGGCATGGTTTTCACCAATCACAGTAGTCAGTTTTTAGCTGCCGCGACTCAGGGTGACGCGGAACGATCACATCTGTTTCATACATTAAATTATGCGCATCAGATCATTGCACCGAGCGAGCAACTTTTGGAAAGCACATTCGATTTAGGATATCCGCGTAACCGAGGATCGTATATTCCAAACGGCGTGGATACTGATCAGTTCTCACCAAATGAGAACGTTCGGCAGACGACACGGAGACAATTGAATATTCAACCGCATGAAACCGTAATCCTCTGTGCGCGACGAATCGTCGAAAAATGCGGCATTGTCTATTTCGCGAAAGCACTCCGGCGGTTGCAGAATGTACAGAATCTGGTCGTATTGTTGACCGGTTTCTCCGGACGTTTAACCTGGAGAGATCATGAATATGAATCGCTAGTACTTGAAGAACTCGAGCACCTTCCATCAGGCATCCGCGTTGTCAAACTCGGCCACGTTCCTTCTGATGACATGCCCTCCTACTATCGCGCTGCTGACTTTTGTGTTTTGCCATCACTCGTCGAGGCAACCAGTATTGCGGGCTTAGAAAGCATGGCATCGGGAGTACCACTCATCGGCACCAATGTAGGTGGTATTCCCGCTATTATCCAAAATGACTTTGATGGTTTACTGGTCTCGGCCAAAGATCCTCACGCCTTAGAGCAAGCAATCCGTGTAATGATTGACGCCCCTGAAAAACGACGAGCAATGGGAGACCGCGCACGCGAGGCAGCCATCAGCCGATTCTCGTGGGACATCATTTCTCGCAAAACTGCTGAAATCTATGAGCGTGCCTCAGAAGAATTTAAAAAATCTGGTCCTGTCAAAGTTTAGAATTTGCATCCGCAATGAATCCAAAACAATTGTTAGTCGGCGTATTGATCGGCACTAGACCGGAAGCGATTAAACAAGCACCTCTTATCCTTGAGGCCGCAAACAATTTTCCGCGGATTCGTCCTGTTGTGATCTGCACCGGTCAACATAGAGAATTGGCTAGAGAGAGCCTGAGTGATTTCGGAATTTCGATTGATGTTGATTTAGACATCATGCAACAAGGGCAAACGCTCTCTTACATTCTAAGCAGCATTGTGCAAAAGCTTGACAACCTATTCGAAAAAGACCCCTTGGATGCGATCTTGGTGCAGGGTGATACAACATCAACATTAGCTGGCGCGTTAGCTGGGTTTCACAGGCACATTCCCGTTGGCCACGTCGAAGCGGGATTGAGAACATACAATCTCGAAGAACCATTCCCAGAAGAGCTTAACAGACAACTCGTTACCCGAGCAGCGTTGTATCACTTCGCGCCAACTCAGAGCGCTAAAGATGCTTTGATTAGGGAAAATATCAGCCCTGATAAAATCTGGGTGACAGGCAATACAGTAATTGACTCACTCAATTACATTGCCTCGGATACACGATGTGCTGCGCCTTCATGCCTAACTGATGAATTTTTAAGACAACCCTTCTTTTTGGTTACCTGTCATCGAAGGGAAAACCGCGGAGAAGGCATTTCATCTGTGTGCAATGCGGTCAAACGTTTACTCCAAGCGTATCCGGAGATTTCTTGCGTTTTCCCTACGCACCCCAGCCCTTACGTTCGACAACCCGTGCTGGAACATCTCTCAGGAATTAATCGGGCCCTCGTTACGGATCCATTCGAGTATTCAAAACTTGTCTGGTGTTTGAAAAATGCACATTTTGTCTTAACAGATTCGGGCGGCATCCAAGAAGAAGCGCCAACATTTGGTACACCCGTGCTTGTCGCACGCGAGACGAGTGAGAGACCAGAGGGTGTAACGGCCGGATGCGCGCGATTAGTCGGCACAAACGAAGATTTAATCGTTAAAGAGTGTTCACGCTTAATGGATGACGAGGTTGCCTATGCATCGATGGCAAACTCAGCAAACCCGTATGGAGACGGAACTGCCGCGCATTCCATCCTTAATATTCTCGAGCGAAATTTGACCTGATAATTGTTGGTCGTCCACTTTAAATGCAATAGATTTTCACTGATGGCTTACTCTATTAGAAGATTACTAAAAAATATCGTACCGACATGGGCTGTGCGCCGTATTCGAACGCAGCGTGCGCTATCGATTGTCAAGAAATCTATCGCCCAAGCCCCAGACTCTCCTGAATGGCTAGACAAAAGTATGCTACGCCAACTCATGGAGGATTATGATTTTCCGGAGGCCTACGGATATGACCGTGAAAGGTTAGAAATTCGTGGCAAGGAGCGCGCAGCAGAGATTCTAGACTTACCGGAAGGCAACAAATTCAAAACGACCCTGGAGTTCGGATGTGGTGACGCGATGGTAAGCGCGACACTCGCAAAACGCAATTTACGAGCCATTGCTTCAGACATTTCCAACGTAAGACTAGATCAACGAGCATTGGCAGCCGGCGTTGATTTCCGTCATGGTGATGCTGCTGGAATTGATATCGAATCTAATATTGTCGATTGCGTGTTCTCGTATAACGCGTTTGAGCACGTCCATGACCCGCCTGCTGTCCTGAGGGAAATGGCAAGAATCACCAAGCCCGGTGGTACGATATTTCTCAGCTTCGGGCCTTTATATTGGTCGGCATTTGGAGAGCATGCTTACAGATCAATCCCTATTCCGTTTTGCCAATGTTTATTTCCGTTATCGATATTGAATGATTTCTGCCGCGAGCATGCTTACGATGAGATTGATCCGATGCATGTAAACCAATGGTCTCTCACGCAATACAGGAAGTTATGGTCGGCTATCAGTCCACAGCTGAAATGTATCTCTTATCGAGAGAACCCGAGCGTAAACCATATAAATCTTATCCAAAAATTTCCTTCTTGCTTTAAGAACAAAGCGCTATCGCCACTCGATTACATCATTGGTGACATTCGAATTATTCTTCGCAAGAAAAGGGTCGCGTAATGTCTAAGCCCATCGTGTCTGTTGTCATTCCTTTTCGTAACGCGCGACGCACTATCCTTCAATGTGTCCAATCTGTTTCCGCACAATCCCTGGACAACATAGAGATCGTGCTGTGTGACGACCGCAGTACAGATGGCACGAAGCAATACGTGCTGTCAAATCATGTGGACGGTCGTATCAAATGGTTTCATGCAGCAGGAGCAGGAGCCTGTGCTGCAAGAAATACTGGATTTCAAAAATCCAGTGGTGATTACATTCAGTTCCTTGATGCAGATGACTTGATAGCAAAAAACAAATTAGAGCTTCAGGTACGTCAAATCGAATCGAGCTTGAACCCTGGCCAGACTGTCAGTTTCTCTGCACTACTTCAATTTCAAAACGGAAGCTCACCTGATTCGGGTGAGCGATGGCATGACGATTTTAAAAGCTTTGATGAACCGATGCGATTATTATGTAAACTCCTTTTGTCTGATCAATACATTCAAACAGGACAATGGTTGATTCCGCGTGGATTGGCAAAGCAGACGGGACCGTGGGATGAATCGTTAGCTGCCGATCAAGATGGTGAGTTTTTTGCTCGCGTATTGCAAAAATCAACAACCGTCATTTCGTGCCCAGAGGCTGTTGCCTATTATCGTAAAGCGGTTGCTGGGCAAATATCCGCACGAAAAAACGCATCGCATTTTCGTTCGCGACTCCGAGCGTTTGAAAAAAAATTACAGCTTCTTGAAGAAGTTAACGAGCGGGAAATCTTACAAGAGATCGTCACGAAACAATGTCAAACGCTCGCGACCTCCAGCTATCCAAGATCGATAAATACTTCGAGACAGGCGATTCGAATATTGCACGAACATCGATGCGAATTTAATCCATCTTTTCCAACCACCAAGCTTGCACTGATAGCACGGATATTTGGTTGGCGTTTTGCACGTTGGTGCAGCTTTATCAAGCACGCAGGCCAGGGATAGAGGCTTTTTCTACGGTTAGGCGGCCACAAAAATCTTGATCGCTGCGCTAAAAATTTGTATAGACAACCCGTTCTTTTACAAATTTTTCGACTGTGGTTTGCGAGATTCGGCTAGTCTCTTCTGGACAATACGAGCGAAAGGTAACCCAACTTCAATCGTTGAAAATTGTCGACCAAAATTCAATCTACCGATCATGCCAACCAAATTAAAAAATAGTTCCCAACTGCCTCGCCTCGGACCACGACATGATTTTCGCGATTGTCAAACGCACACATACTGCCATCAGGAGATCACGTCGTGATTGAAAAAAGCGTCAATCTTGTTCCTTGGCGATTACGCCATTGGATTCGTTCTATCCCCGGCATTGCAAAGATGCAGCGAGAATTTTTCATGCACTGCATCGGCGAGCGTCAATTCGAGCATCACATTAACGCCGGCCCGGCATCGGGACTGAAATATTTGGTTGATCTACCACAAGATAAGCTTATTTGGACCGGCACATATGAATCAGAGGTCGCTACAAAGATCCGCGACGAAGTCATCCCGGGAAAGGCATGTTTTGACATCGGTGCTCACCGTGGATTTCTTTCTGGAGTGATGGCAGTCGCGGGGGCAAGTGAAGTGCACTGCTTTGAGCCTAACCCTGCGAACCTTGAGCAACTTAAATCGCTGGGTGATTTAAACAAACAGTACAAATTCGTAATTCATGAAATGGCAATTGGGAATCACTCGGGAACAGTCGAATTCCTACTCATGAATAAATCTAACATGGGAAAGATGCGAGAAAGCACTTTTCAGCCGAATGCCTCAGAAGCGGCCAAACTGACCGTACAGGCATGCCGACTCGATGATTTGATTGCAAACGGCGTTGTACCGCCGCCGGGCCTCATAAAAATCGATGTCGAAGGTGCCGAATCCCTCGTTCTTGAGGGGGGAACAAACCTATTAAAAATGCACCGTCCCAATATTGTGCTTGAGGCACACTCCCAACATCTTGCATCAAAATGCCTCTCCCAGTTGCAGCAAATAGGATACAAAATTGAAGAGCTGTGCGAAAATACTACTATAAAGCCATCGGCCGATGAAACAACTTCGCATTGGCTGGGGCGTGCTGCCTGATGGCAAAAATAAATATCATCTCCGGTATCCAAATTTCCAACAACCCGCGGGTTGTCAAGGAAGCAGATGCGTTGACTGAGGCAGGACACGAAGTAGAAGTATTTTCTTCAATATTAAACCGTGCAGATGCATCCCTGGAAACGGCCCTATCAAAAAATAAAGGCTGGAAATCAACCCCCGTGATCGACAACTCGAGTCAATCGATCGCCCAACAAATTCGTTGGTTTAAAGTGCGATCTAGGCGTCAACTCTGGAATAAAATCTACCGAGCATCAGGGTGGGGAAATGTAAGGCAGCTCGGATATGCTGCACCCGAAATGCTCAGTCTCTGCAGGCAACGAAACGCCGCTTTGAATATTGTTCATCTTGAAGAGGCTCTTTGGGTGGGCAATAAACTGTTAAACGACGGTGAGCGAGTAGCCATCGACGTGGAAGACTGGTACTCGGAGGATCTCTCTTCTAAAGACAAGAAAAATCGACCCAGCTATTTATTGCAGCGTTGGGAAAAACGTCTCCTCCGCGATAGTTGCTACGCGACGACCACGTCCCACGTCATGGGCTCCGCCCTCGCAAAGGCCTATCGTTGCACAGCTCCCAGGGTTATTTACAACACCTTTTCCCGAAAAGAACGTAATTTACTCGATGGAAAAGCGCTTGACCGCCACGATCACGAGACGCCATCGATCATATGGTTCTCTCAAACGGTCGGTCCCGATCGGGGCCTCGAGGTGCTCATAGACGCCCTACCACACATCAATATCCCGGTGCAAATTCATATTCGTGGTAACTGCCGCGAGGGCTACGAGGGTCGCTTGCGATCGAGGATGCCATCAGACTCAAAGCATCACCTATTCTTCCATCCCAGCGTACCACATCATCAACTTCTGTCTCGGCTTGCAGAACATGACATTGGCTACGCAGGTGAAATTTCTTACTGCCTAAATAAAAACCTCACTATTTCAAATAAATTATTTCAGTATCTGCTATCTGGATTAACCGTTCTAGCGAGCGACACTGCGGGCCAGAAAGAAATTGCTGACTCTCATTCGGAGTTCATTCACGTTTTCAAAAATGGCAGCGCAACCGATTTGGCAGTTACATTAAATGAGATGATCTCAAATCGCGTTGACCTTGCAAGAGGTAAACAGTCAGCACTACAGCAAGCCGAATCTCACTATTGCTGGGAAGAGTCAAAACAGGTCCTACTTTCCAGCGTATCCGAAGCCCTTAGCCGCTGACCATATAAAAAGATCAAAACGTTGTTTTTATTTCGCCAAGGTTACTACCGATGAAAATAGCTGGCCATCAACGAGTTCGGGTAGTACCGAATCAAATCCTTGACCGTCCGCAAGATGGCAGAACGGTTCACTGAATTTTTCGAACTGGCTGCCCAAAAAGCGTAATCCTTATTGCACCATGAAACGACTTGCGATCATTGCAACGCATCCTGTCCAGTATAACGTTCCGTGGTTTCGTCGCCTCGCTAACGAAACAGGAATCGAGTTATGCGTATTCTATACGTGGCATGCCGACGACCAAGTAAAATACGACCCCGATTTTCAACGAAACATCGCTTGGGATATTCCGCTGTTGGAGGGATACAATTGCAGGCTTGTCGCCCCTCAACCCACCGTCTCTCGGAAAACATTCTGGAATTTAAACAATGATATCTCCGGTCCGATTGAGGCATGGGGCCCCGACGGCATACTCGTCATGGGTTGGAATTATCTATCGCATCTCAGAGCGATGCGACATTTCTCCGGGAAAATTCCGATTTTTTTCCGCGGAGATTCCACCCTGCTCGACCACCATTCCGGATGTCGCTCGACACTTCGCCGGATGCTACTGACACAAGTTTACAAATACGTGGATACCGCATTTTTTGTCGGTAAAAATAACTATGACTATTTCCGAAAATTCGGTGTAGGCCCGGAACAACTGTGCTTTGCGCCTCATGCAGTTGACAATAGAAAATTTTCATCTGATGGAAACAGATATGAAGAGATCGCCACTGACTGGCGAAGTAGTTTAGGGATCGGTAAGAAAAATATCGTGTTCCTTTTCGCCGGCAAACTCATTCCGAAAAAATCACCTGACTTGCTACTTGCGGCGTTCAAGACATTTTCTCGGGTGCGTGCAGCAGAGCTCGTTTTTGTCGGCCAAGGATCCTGGGAAGAGAAACTTCGATCGCAAGCCCATGGAATGAGCAACGTGCATTTTTTGCCCTTCCAAAATCAGTCTAAAATGCCGATTGTCTACCGCTTAGGCGATGTGGTCTGCCTTCCCTCGGCCGGCCCGGGAGAGACCTGGGGACTGGCCATTAATGAAGCAATGGCGTGCGGACGCAGTGTGATCGTCAGTGATAAAGCAGGCTGCGCCCGCGATCTGGTTGCAGACCAGCAAACTGGATACGTCCATAAGGCAGATTCTCAGACATCTCTTCTCGAAGCAATGCAAAAGTGCCAAAACCGTGACGAGCTCGTTTCGAGAGGCAAAGCATGCTCGCAATTCATTGATACTTGGTCATGCGACGCTATAGCCAAACAAATTAAAAATCGTTTTCTTAGTGCAGCATAAAATTCATAGAATTTACCCCTGAATACTCCAGATATGAGCCAAGTCATCGCCAATCGACTTCTGCCCACCCGTCCCAAACAGAAGACCGCGAAGGCAAGCGGAGGTGCTGCCCATGAGTATTTTTCGTCACTGACCTTTTTGTGCCTGGGCCTGATCGGCTACTACCAACTTTTGCCAAGCAGCTGGCTGACCATCATCATGCTCGCTTGCATAGCACAAAGAATCTACTTTCGCATTGATCGTGCTCTCATCATTTTAGAAATCGCAGCACTGATTGCGATTCTTCAGTGCGTTGTCGGGCCTTTATTGATGTACGAAAGTGCGTTTGTTCATCACAAATACATGATGTATGTGAATCCGAACACCTATTTTTCCTTTGCGATTCCCGCGATCTGTCTGTTCGTCGCTGCGTTATGCTTACCAGTGTTTGGAAACACAAATATTGGGATTCAAATACGCGACAGCAAGCAAATGGATCGGTTAGGTTGGTACTTATTAGCGATATCCTTGGTGGGGATTGTGGGGTCCCATATCGGCCTTGGATTTTTTGCTTATCTTTTGGTCCAACTTAAATACGTTGCCGCGATTTGCCTGTTCATGAGCAATAATCGCTTTCGATGGCCCGTGCTTCTTGCTGTGCTCTTCTCTGGTTATCTCACTGCAGCGGAATATGGCATGTTCCACGAGTTACTTATCTGGGGCAGTTTTGTTGGGAGCTTTATTTTTCTCCATAAAAAACGCTCCCACGCTTTAAAAATCACCGTCTTTGCCAGCGCGATTATTGCGGTGCTTACAATCCAAGGTGTTAAAGCCGAGTACCGCGAAGCATTGGCAGATGGAAAAACACCAAATCTTACAGACGCACTGCTGGGTGTGCTTTGGTCGCTCGAATCGGTATACGAGGACAAAGACTTTCAGCACTTGGCTGTTACTAGGTTGAATCAGGGATGGATTGTGTCCCGCGTCATGCAGTACGTACCGGTCTACGAGCCTTACGCCAAGGGAGAGACCATCTCTACTACGATTTCGGCCAGTTTAACCCCCAGGTTCCTGAAGTCTAATAAAGAGGGCGCTGGCGGACGAACAAATTTCGTTCGCTTCACGGGACTACAACTTTCCGCCAATACCTCCATGTGCATCGGCACATTAGGAGAAGCCTACGCGAACTTTGGCAAGGACGGGGGAATTTTGATGATGCTTGTTTTGGGAGGCCTCCTGAACAAGGCCTTCGCATATTTCGTAACTCTCGGAAAATTCAACGGATATTTTTTGCTGTGTTTGCCTCTCGTCTTTCTCCAAGTCATCAAGTCGGAAACCGAAATGATTGTGATTACAAATCATTTTGTCAAAGCCACCATAGTTATTTTACTGCTTTATCTTATTTTGCCACGGGCCTTTGGTTCGAAGCGTA
>CEVF01126114.1_pt1 | contig 44143 bp, 42 predicted proteins | sample 356441 | NCBI WGS metagenome assembly CEVF01 (sample SAMEA2622765, study PRJEB7988) | marine metagenome | biome: marine biome (ENVO:00000447); feature: surface water layer (ENVO:00002042); material: "saline water (ENVO:00002010), including plankton (ENVO:xxxxxxxx)" | depth 5 m | reverse complement strand
GGGGTCTGCCAGACGAAGAACCAGATCATGGCCGTCCTCCGGTCCCCATCACTTCCCAGGGTCATGACCCGACTAACCACCTGAGGTTGACCCGCTACGCTCAATCCGCCTAGGAAGAAAGCGAAAACCCACAGACCGACACCGAAGTTGAGGTCGGCGGGGACCACGCTGGTTAGATTTGCTTTTTCAGCCTCAAGCCCCAGATGCAATCCAGAGAAGCCCCCCACTTCCTGCAGGGCGACGTAGCATAGCAGGCTCGAACCTATAATCATCACACTCGACTGGGCGGCATCGGTCCAAATGGAGGCCCTGATCCCACCTGCATAGCAGTAGGCGACAACCAACACAAACCCGATGAGTATACCGAAAACTTCCGACCAGCCTAGCATAACATACAGCGCCTTTCCTCCGCTGGTAAGCTGCGCTGCGGCGTAGACCGCCAGAAAGAGCACGGAGAGGATCGCTGCAAGCTTGGCTTCAGGCGATCCCGTGACGTCTGAAACCAAGGAGGAAAGCGACCTAACTCCACGCTCCTTGGCAGACTGTTGGATGAATTTGTACAGCCACGTCCATGCCAGAACCTGACCTGCTATGCTCCCCAGGCCGATCCACAAGATGGAGTAGCCCATTGTGAAGGTGAATCCGATATAGCCGATGAACATGTAGCCGGAATTCCAAGTGCTAACTGCCGAGAGTGCGGCCAAAGCGGGGCTCATTCCACGTCCTGCAACCAGGTAGTCATCCGTTGTGTCCTTTTTCACACGCATACTGGCGAGGCCGACCCCTGCAAACGCAGACATGAACACCACGAATGAGCCCACCAGCACTAGGTCCACGAACGGGGGATGCCGGACATTCGATATCAACTGTGGGTCATAATCGGCATCCCTAACATTCGTACTCCTACATTTTCTGGAGCAACCGATAAGTGTTTGATCTGGCGTCGCCTGAAAGGGGGGCCGTTATGGGGGTTGTAGTTCCAGAGCACCAAGAAGTATCAGTCCGAACCGGCTCACAATTTTGGCGAGGCATGGGGCTTCCAGTTGGAGCCGGTTTGGGCGGCTCTATTGTTTCCCTTACCTTGCTAGCCTGGGGTCTAGAGTCTGGGTCCAATGTAATCTTCTACCCTCATCTGCAAGAGCACGGGTTTGAATCTGAAACGATACTGATGCTAACCATGCATGCGGGTCACTTGATTGTGTGGCCATCACTATCCATATGGTTCATTTTCAAGGGGAGGAATCTGAACAACCCTGGGTTGGGAAAGGGGGCTTTGGTGTCGATGTTACTCTACGTAATTTGGATGGCTCTGTTCATATTCCCTGTTGCGTGGTTCGTGTACAATTTCAACGGAATCGTGTAGTTCTTTTCTGTCTGACGGGGCTCCCACGGTCGCCAAGAATTTGAGATTCACCAGAGTTCGGTGGCTTCTCGTATTTCCGTCGACCTACATCCACCAATTGGGACCGTCCTCGGAAATTTTTTTTCAGGCACCCTAGAAAGACTATTTTTCACCGATGCAGTCGGTCTGTCATGCAAGAGGAACCTGACGTTCGATACGGACTCACACTGGAGGCGATAGTGGGGGTATTGTGCTTCCTTCTACTGCCTCCCATCGCGATGATAACCCTCGGCGAGTTGAGGTACAATGTCGATTATCTGGAGTACGGCGGGACAATGGTCGATGTGTGGAAGTCAATGCTGTATTCGGCCACCATTATGACGATTCTTCTCGTATCAGGCCTACACTTCACAGGAAAGCTAAATTCAGATCTGAGTCGAATTGGATCTGGTGCCTTTGTAATCTCAATTTCAGTCCTGAACTTGTTCTGCAGGCTTACCGATTTTAATTCGGAGATGGACGCTCTTGGGGTTGAGTTATTCTGGACGGACTTCATGTACTGGTCTAGCACTCACGAGAGGTTGGAACTCGTCCTTTTGGGGATAATCATCGGGATATTCGTCATCAAGAGATAAGGGCAACTAAGAGGGGGGGAGCCGCCCAGGCCGGGAACAAAAACAACGGTCAAACCGTCTACCAACGAGTGTCGAGCGCTTTTTCACTGTTGGCGGATAGACAGAGTCTCAACTTAGGGAATCGTTGACTTCCTGTTTCACATACAGGGAATTAAGGAAGATGGCACTTACATCCGTTACAATGGATAGTTTCCAGCTCCCTCTTTTCATCCTCGGTCCCGACAGTTTTCCCGGAATAAAAGGTACTCTCCGTGTTTTTGAGCCCCGGTACAAGCAGATGATGGACGACTGCATATTGGATTCCAAGCCCTTCGGATACATATCCATCGACCCGGACCTCGGTAAAGTGGACGGGTGGGGGCAGCCTGCAAAGTACGGTACGATCTGTGATGTAGTGGGCTACGAGGAGTCGGGTTCCAACTTAATCATTCAGATTTCAGCGAATTCCGTCTTCAGGGTTGAGAACGTAATCCAGCCGGTTCTGCCGGGCCAGGCGAACCTGCAAAACTTCCCAGGAGTTGAGGAGCTGATGGGACTGGCGGGCAACCCCGAAGATGGGAAACTCTATCTCAGAGCAGATGCCAGCCGCTTAGAGGAACCTGCTCATGACTACGACCGTTCGCTCTTCTCGGAATTTGTAGAAAACGCGACTGATGTGAAGGACCTTCTCGAAATGAGTAGTATGTACAAGGGCCATGCTCTTGAAATCAAGAGTGCGGACAGGTATGAAACGCCCGAGTCCGAGGCTGACCTAATCTGGAGCCTATGCCTGTCTCTCTGCTATGAAGTCGATCTCCAGCAAGAGATATTCTCGAAGGACAATTACTCGGACATCATGGCCATATGTATCGACCGTATCAATTCGATAAAGGCTAGAATGGAAGAGGAGTGATCAACTATTCCCTCATTAGCGCGACTCCAATGCCCATTCCGCCACCTATGCACATCAATGACATTGCCGTATCACCATCGCATTCTGTCAACAAAGAGGCCGCTTGTCCTATAATCCTAGCACCACTCGCTCCGAGAGGGTGTCCTATCGCCAAAGCCCCGCCGTGGATGTTCACCTTCTGTATGTCCAGCTCAAGCTCTCTTATCGTGGCGATGCTCTGAGATGAGAAGGCTTCATTGATTTCGAAAATGTCCACATCCCCAAGGTCGATTCCGGTTAACTTTGAAAGGTTCCTCGCGGCAGCTATCGGTCCGAGACCCATCACACTGGGGTGGATCCCTACAACAACACCGCCCAAAAATCTAGCTGGGTGAACACAGCTTAGTTTCTGTGCATAATCCTCTGTGCACATCACCATCGCAACGGCCCCATCCGTGAGGGGTGACGAGGTTGCGGCTGTCACCGTCCCGCCCTTCTCAAATGCTGCAGGCAGACGTGCCATGGCCTCCATAGTGGTGCTAGGCCTAATGCACCCGTCTGAGGAGACGATATTACCCGAAGTTTGCTGCACAGGGACCAAATTCGCGTTCTCGATGCCTCCCGCAGCAGCAAGCGTGTGGCTCCTGAGTGCGAATTCTTCCTGTTCCTCACGTGAAATATCATACATTCTCGCGACTTTTTCCGCTGTAGAGCCCATTGATACGTAAGCATCGGTTGTCCCCGACTCAAGCTGAGGGTGGGGGGCCCAGTTGAAACCCCTCCTCTTCACCCTTGACATCGACTCAACCCCGGCTACGACATAGCAACTACCTTGGCCCACTCTGATGGCGTTCGCTGCGGAAATCACGGCCTGCATCGAACTACCGCATAGTCTGTTGATTGTCATGCCGGGTACTGACTCCGGCAACCCCGCCAACAAAGATGCCATCCTGCCGATATTGTAGCCCTGCTCTCCTTCAGGATAGGCGCATCCGACAATGACATCGTCAATGTCCGATGGGTCCAATTTCAGCCTCGATACCACCTCTTTTATTGACTCGGCGACCAATGTATCCGGCCGGATCCCCGAGAGTTCGCCCTTGTGGGCTCTGTGGAATGGAGTCCTGACCCATCCTGCCATCACAGGGTGCATGATTCACCGAGATGGCGTGTCCCGCTTAACGCTTGAGTCGGTGCGCCTTTGACCGGTGTGTATTAATCAGGATCGATTCTCGCCGGAGCATGATACGCGAGTGCAACATACATGGATACTTCTCAGACGAGCCCCTATGCCCAGCTTGCAATGACGAGGGGAAGTTCATCATGCGCACGGGTGAAAGGAATAGCATGGGCAGAAGGCTGGCCCTAATACTCCGCCACGCTCCGGAGAAGTTTGACTTGGAGATGGACATTAACGGATGGGTAGACATCAAGGACATCATTCGCCAATTCAAGAAGAGGGACGAGCGAAGATACCATTGGCTCAGACCACATCACTTCCGCGCAATATCCGAAACTGACCCCAAGGGGAGATACGAAGTACGTGGCAACATGATCAGGGCGACCTATGGCCATACAGTCGAGATTGAATTGGATCTACCAACTGACAACATTCCCCCCTCCCTTTACTTTCCCTGCGGTCCGGACGAGGTCCAGACTCTGCTGGAAACTGGTCTTGTTCCCTCGGGAAGAGCCCATGTGCACCTGTCTGGCAGCATCAGGGCAGCTGGTAACGCAGGACGGGTCCATCATTCGCGGCCCGTCATACTTGACGTCGACACTGCCCAGATGGTTGCCTCTGGCAATACCGTCTGGCATGCCGGAGTGACTGTCTTTCTCACAGAGGCCGTCGAACCACAATTCCTGTCCGTGACTGACCCGGACAACCCAGAGATTCAGATACTAGCGGCCAAATGGGACGAAGAAGAGTGATCAGGACTGTTTGTAGCTTCCACACACAGGGCAAAAACCGAGGTCCGTGTCTATCGACACACCGCATGAGGGGCAGGTGGTGGGGTCCGGGTTTCTTGCCGCGGGCGCCTCAACTGCACGGGCATTCGGTTCCCTCTCTACGAATGGATCATTGATTAGGCCTGTTGATAATGCAACAAGATCGGAGAAGCTCTGGGCCTCGTGAAGCGCGGAATTCAGCCTACGAAGTGTAATGTTCCTCTCCTCCGGATCTTCTATCCCCTCAACATCCTCGATTCTCGCCTGAAGCCAGCGCTTGAATCTTGAGAGGTCGGAGTCCCTGGCCATGGGTATCCGATCGAACCTTCACGCATGAACCTGTGGTCGACGTCGTACTCAAATGGGGGTCTCGACCTGAGTCGGCCGTGTCGAGGATCGTCATCAAGCTCGGTGGGGCGCTAATCACCCGCAAAGATGGATCCAAAACCTTCAGATCAGGGGCTGTGAAGACCGTGGCTGCTCTCGCCTTGGACATGACTAATCGAGGAAAGGATGTCGTCCTGGTTCACGGAGCAGGATCATTCGGTCACAGAGACGCTAGAAAGGCCAGGCTAACAGAGGGCCTGATAGCCTCCATTGAAGACCGTCAGAGAACTGCCGTCAGGGAAGTCAGAAGTTCGATGACAGAATTGAATGAGATGGTCGTGGGCGTCCTGGAGGAGCACGGTTGCAACTGTAAGGTCCACCCCCCAAGAGACTGGGCTTCCGGTACCGGGCCGGAATTTGAGGGCGACATATCCAGATTCGGTGGTTCGGGAGTGATTCACGTAACCTTCGGAGACATAGTCGATGTACCGGGAAAAAGGGAATTCGGCGTACTATCGGGGGATCACCTCATGGAAAGAATTTCTACAGGGCTGAGCGACGTAGATAAGGTTCTATTTCTACTCAACGGGATAGACGGCCTCCACGACAGAGATCCTGTAGAGCCAGATTCAAGATTGATCTCAAGCGTGAGCGAGGGGACTGATTACAAAACCTCCCTCAACAGAGATAAAGATGTGACGGGCGGTATGAAATTGAAAGTAGACGTCGCCCTCAGAATCGCCCAGATAGTGCCCCTAGTGGCATTCGTGAACGGTCTAAATGCTAAAAACATCGAGGCTTTGCTCTCGGGCGGGGAGTTCACAGGCACGGTTTTCAGGAGTGCCAACAATCATCAATGAGGAAAGGATGGGGAAAATATGAGTGACATTCTGCAGGGCATGGACTCCGACCAAGCTGGGATGATGGAGGAGCGCTGCATACTAGTAGATAATGAGGATAAAGCGATCGGCAGCAGTTCGAAGTTGGAGTGTCACTACGGAACAGGACGCCTGCATCGTGCATTCAGTGTCCTCCTATTCAACTCCAATGATGAGTTACTCGTTCAAAAAAGGGCCTCGACCAAAATCACCTTTCCTTCCGTCTGGGCGAATACCTGCTGCAGTCACCCTCTGATGATTGAGGCAGGGGGAGGTTACCGGGAGGAGCCGGTAAAAGAGGCGGCCATACGGAAGATGGAGCAGGAAATCGGCATACCGTCCAGTGAATCCTCCGAATGGGATTACAATCCTGTAGGCCGCTTCATGTATAGCTCAAGGTGGGACCCAGAGTGGATTGAACGCGAAATCGACCATGTCCTGATGGTAAAAGCGGACGTCAATGTCTCACCCAATCCGAATGAGGTTGACGAGTGTGAGTGGATCGGAATGGAGGAGGTTCGGAAAATGATAGCTCAAGAGGGGAGGTGGGAAAATGAAATCGTAGCCCCGTGGTTCAAGGCCATAGTCAGGGCCTACTTGCCGGTGGGCGTTGATGTTGATGAAGCTATGAATATCCGTGATGACGAGATCCTCAGGTTTAGCAGGCTTTCCCTAAACCCTGGGGACACCAACCTAATACTCTCTGATCTGGCTGAGCATCGCAAGAAGGCGGAGGAGCATATCCTCGGTGGCCTTTCTAAAATCTCACAAAAGAGGCTCCATGCGGCAATGAGCCATCTCTTCAAGGGCGGCGGGAAGCGGTTGCGTGCCATGCTACCAATGCTTGTTGGCCAGGCAGTTGGCAACGGCCATGAGGGGCATTACGTTCTCGGAGCCTGCATCGAGATTATTCACAACTTCACGCTGGTACACGACGATATCATGGACCAAGATCCTGTTAGGAGGGGGTTGAACGCCGTCCACATAGAATTCGATGACTCTACGGCCATAAACGCTGGAGATGCCATGCTTGCGCTTGGCTTCGAGATGCTCGCCGATTCCACCCACATTGACGATGATCAACTTAGACCACTAGTCAGGAGCATCGGGGAGATGGTACGAAGGGTTTCCGAGGGGCAACAGGAAGACTTCGAGTTTGAGCAGCGTGATCGAGTCTCTGAAGAGGACTACATGGCTATGATCGAGGGGAAGACCAGCGCCATGTTCCAGATGTGCGCTAGGACAGGAGCCATCATCGCAGGTGCAGACCAAGAAGTGGTAGAAACGATGTCGGAATGGGGGCTCATGCTAGGTCTTTGTTTTCAGATAATGGATGATGTCATCGACCTACGATCCGACACAGACACCCTTGGAAAGACATCCGGTTCCGACATATCCAGTGGCAAGAGGACGATCATAGCGCTTCATGCAATGTCGACCGGTCTGGAGCTCAAAGACTTCAGATCTGCCTACGGTAATGAAGAGGCAACTGAGGAGATGATATCGGCCGCTGTGGCAGATCTTGAAGGGGCTGGCAGCCTCGATTATGGCTGGAGGAGGGCCTTGGAGTATCACGAAGCAGCGCATCGGGCACTGGATCGCATACCGGATTCACCTGCATTGGAGGTACTCAGGACCATCACAGACTTCCAGATGGCCCGGATACAATGACAGTCAGTCCGTGTAGTACGCCTCGCCCGGTACCTCAGGTTTCAGGCCCTTCCTCTCTCTTATCTCTCCGACCGTCTTCTCGAAGAGGCTCATGGGAAGTATATCGAAACCAGCGTTCTCGGTGTTCCACACCGCACGACCTTGGCTCGCCGCCCTTATGTCGTTAGAGAACCCAAACGTCTCGCCAACTGGCATCTTACCGATGACTGATGCAGTTCCTCCATCCACGGGCATGTCTTCGATTATGCCCCTTCTGTTGGTCACCTCCCTGGTGACTCCTCCAATCACGTCGTTTGGAGCGTCGATCCTGATGTTCTGTATGGGTTCCAGTATTACCGGTCTCGACCTGACGAGGCTTCCACGTATGGCATTCCTCACAGCCGGAATCGTCTGCGCCGGTCCTCTGTGTATCGCGTCTTCGTGCAGTTTGGCATCAGTGAGCCTGACCATCACACCCATCAGGGGCTCCTGAGCGAGAGGGCCCTTCTTGCAGACCTCGTTGAATCCCTCAATGATCAGTTCGCGAGTCTCGTGAAGGTTCTGTATGCCCTTGGTATCATTGACAAGCACGTTTGTTCCGCTAATTGCGTATATCTTCCTCATCAAGTCTTTTTCCAGACCGTATGAGGCAAATTTGTCACCAACTTCCTTCGCATCTTTGTTCCTGACTGTGCCATCGCCAAACTCGCCTTCGCGTAGGGCCTGTATCACTTCAACTGGAAGAGGCTCGGTTTCTACGTAGAATCGGTTGTGTCTGTTGGGGGACTTTCCCTCGAAGGGGGAACCGTCGTTCTGGGATTGTATGCACTCCCTGTATACGACTATTGGGTCGCTTTGTTTCACCTTGATTCCGTGCTCCTCTTCCAGGCGGTATATTGTGATCTCGAGGTGTAGTTCCCCCATGCCGGCGAGAAGGGCTTCTCCAGTCTCACTGTTGGTGCTGACCTGTAGCGAGGCGTCGGCCTTTGCCAGACTGGCCATGGCTCCGATGAATTTAGGCAGGTCTTTCATGGCCAGGGGTTCGATAGCCTTGGTCACGACAGGTTCAGAATAATGCCTAATCGCCTCGAATGGAGTGGCTTCGGGGTCGCGAGTGACTGTCACGCCTGCAGCAGCGCTTCTGATTCCCGTAATCGCCACAATGTTCCCTGCTGTCACAGTTGGCACTGATATTCTGTCACCGCCAACCATCATTGACACCTGTTGAACCCTCTCGGCCTTGGCGCCTCCTAGCGCCCATACGCTCTCGCCTTGCTTGATCTGGCCTGAGTATATTCTTCCTACGGCTACTTCGCCTGCATGGGGGTCCATCCAGATTTTTGTGATCATGAGTGACAGGGGCCCGTCCTCGTCGCATTCCATCATTGCCTTACCCTGCACAGAGTCCAGTTCGCCTTGCCATATGTTGGGGATCCTGTAGATCTGTGCCTCCAGTGGTGAGGGGAGCTTGTCAACGGCCATGTCCAGGAGTACCTCGTGTACGGGAGCCTTCTTGGCGAGATCCTTTTGCTGGTCGTTCTTGCAGTATTCAAAAATCGTAGGGAAGTTGATCCCGGTTTTGGCCATGAAAGGCACTGACATGCCCCAGTTGTAGTACGCCGATCCGAAGGCGACGGTGCCTTTCTCGACCGATACACGCCACTCCTTCTTCAGAGAGTCGGGGGCGAACGTGGAAATCAGGTTATTGACCTTGGTGATAATGGCCTCGAACCTTTTCATCATCTCAGGCCCATCGATCTGCAGTTCATTGATCAGGCGATCGACTTTGTTGATGAACAGAACCGGTCGGACCTTCTCTTTTAGCGCCTGTCGGACAACAGTCTCAGTCTGGGGCATGGTCCCCTCCACGGCACATGCGAGGATGATGCAGCCGTCTACGGCTCTCATGGCCCTAGTTACGTCTCCACCGAAGTCGACGTGGCCGGGAGTGTCAATCAGGTTAACCAAGTAGTCTTGGCCTGATACGCCGTGTACCATAGACGCCGAGGCGGCGTTGATTGTGATTCCGCGTGCGGACTCTTGCTCATCGAAGTCAAGCACTCTAGATTTGCCCGCCAGATCCTCTGACATCATCCCAGCCCCGGCTATCAGGTTGTCAGACAATGTGGTCTTACCGTGGTCGATATGTGCTGCGATCGCCAGGTTTCTGATGCGATCCCTATCGTGCATTACCTCTGTGGCTCTTTTTATGTTGTCTTCCTTACGTCCCATTCAGCAGACCACCGACGACCACGCCACCGGAGAGTGGTTCATAAATCCGACCGAGCAGGGCGCGTGATTGGTGCTGGAAAAATCATCTCGCAGATGCCGCGATCCTTTCTATTTCCTCGCGCTTTGAGACTGCGAAAGATGCTATGTCTCCATCGGAGGCCTTGCTCAACTCCGATATTATGCCTTGGGTGAGGGTCCTAGTGCTCTTGGCAGTGGCCGCAGCACAGCCCTTTGCCAAGTTCCTCAGTGCGGTGTCTAACCTTCGGCTTGGGGATGAGTCGACAGCCTTAGGCTGGCTCACGGCGCCAAACTTGATTCTGGTGATCTCTTCGCAGGGCGCGGAGTTGACGACAGCGTCTATGAATAGCTGCAGGGGGTTCTCGCCCTTCCTCTCAGCCATTGTGTCCAGAGCGGCCTCGAAGGCCTTGGCACAATGTTGCTTTTTACCTGCGTACTTTCCTGTTCGCATCAGACTGTTGATGAATCTCTCAATTATCGAGAGTCTTGCCTTTCCGAACCAGACCCTGGCATGCCTTCCTCCGCTGTGGGGAGTCCCAATGGTAGTTAGGTTGACGTACGGAGCTATTCCGGGATCACTACACACAACCTCGGTAGCGTCCCACTTACCGAAAACTCTGGTTCCAATGCCAGCGATCGCGGCCTGTTCAGTCTGCGGTTCGTCCTCGCTCATCGAAATCACCTGACAGGTTTCTCCTTCCTGCCTCGGACCATTTCATCGAGGGATACGCCGTTGACCTTTATGACTTTGAATCTCACGCCGGGGAGGTCGCCGTATGACCGGCCCATCCTACCGCCGATACCTTCTACCATGACCTCATCGTGTTCGTCGATAAAGGATATTGCGCCATCTCCAGGGGCGAAGGCCGTGAGTTTGTTACCGGTCCTGATGAGGGAGATCTTGACTGCCTTCCTGATGCCAGAATTGGGTTGTTTGGCTTCAATACCGACTTTCTCAACGACAATTCCCTTGGCTTGGGTGCTACCCATGAGGGGGTCATGTTTCAGTACGCCTCCAGCTTTTCGCTTGTCTTGGCGTTGTTTGAACTTGCGTTCTTTCCACCTAAACCTCTTACGATCACCCTTCATCTTCGGTCCTGAAAACAAGCCTTGACCCAAGTGTGGCACCTCTAAGCAGGCGAGGCGACCTGCCCGGGGTATAAGAGCGTGACGCAGGACTCGAAGATGCCTGTTCATTGCTTTGACCCCCTCAACATTCAAGCATGCCGCATTAAACGGACGGTCATGGCCTTCAGAGACCTGCTCGCAGGAGCGCATGTCCACGACGCCCAAATCTCAGTCAAACACGGTGTTCTAGATGCTTCGTACAGGAATGGTCACCTACCCACACTATTCACAAATATAGCCGAGTGTCCAGGCCACAGAACTGCTGCGAATGTGCTGGTAAGAGAACGGCTCTGTGAGGCCTTCTCCATCGGCCCGGGTGAGTTGATTGATATCCTCGCTTGGGCAATGGACCACCCCGAGGACCCGGTTGAGGTCGAGCGATCAACAGCGGAGGTACTCCAAAACAGGCAAAAAGAGGTAAATCTTGAGGCGATTCCAATTCCCTGGCAGCACAGGGCTGACAGGGGCAGGTACCAATCAGCATCAATAATCATAGCACAACACAACGGGATCAGAAACGCCTCTTTTCACCGACAGTTCCTCAGAACCCCCACCACCACGGTGTCCCGATTTGTACCTAGGCACCTGAAAACTATGGTAGATTCCGCACAATCCGAGGGCGATAATGTCTCCATATGTGTAGTCAATGCCCCAGACCCCACTGTCTTACTGGCCGCGGCGATGTCGTTCAAAGACCACATAGATGAGCTGTGTGTCGCTGCTGCGCTGCACAGGCGAATATACGGAAAGCCCCTTCGGGTTGTAACCATGGACAACGGCATCCAGGTTCCGGCAGATGCAGAGTATGCCATGGAGGCGAGCATAACCAGCGAAAGGAGTGCAGAGGGACCCTACGTGGACATCACGGGAACCCTCGATGACGTGAGGCAGGAGTCTGTGATTGAATACAAGTCAATTCATCACAGAGACGATGCTGTCTTTCACGCACTGATACCGGCGGAGAGGGAACATCGAACCCTGATGGGGCTTCCCCGGGCCCCGACTATCAAGAAGGCGGTCTCCGAGGTCGTGGAGTGCACTGATGTACATCTGACCGACGGTGGCTCCGGATGGCTGGCCGCGGTAGTACAGATAGTCCCTAAGTCGCCGGACGACGGCAAGCGCGCTATTGAAGCTGCGATTCAGGGTCATGGATCGATGAAGCAAGTTATCGTCGTTGATACCGATATAGACATTGCAGATCCGGTGAGGGTAAATTGGGCCTTGATGACGAGGTGGCAGCCGGACAGGGACACGATCATACTGAGCGATCAGAAGGGCTCTTCCCTTGACCCAAGCAGGTATGAAGATGGCCGGACCAGTAAAATTGGCATGGATGCCACAATAAAAAGCGGGCAAGATGACTCAGCTTTCAGGAGCGCCGTATGAGCGACAGCGACGGGGAATCGATCGAAGCAAAGGTGCTTCATCCACGCAGAAGCCTCGGAACGAGATACCGGACACAGGCTGAGCGCTTCCTAAAATCTGAAAGACCCACAGATACGATCTGGGGTGAACAGATGGCATCTAAAGCTGTCCTCCATGATTTCACGGATCCGGAAAATTGGAGGGTCCTCGTGAGATCGCGTGTAGCCATAGGGGACGAGGCAGGAGTCTTTGCAAGCCTCAAGGACCTGTTTTCTGTTTTGGGAAGGGACCCAGGTCTGACAGATTTGCTCGTCGATGTCGATATTTTGGAGCATGGGCTTTCTATTTTGGAAGAAGCCCTGAGGATAGATCCCCTCGATCCCGATGATTGGTGGTCACTGGAGAAGCCTGCAGAGGATCTTCTCGACCGTATTAAGTCTCTTGATTTCAGCGATCACAGAGCCAACCTACTATTCTCAAGAAGATTGGAGCGGCTGCTCGCAAACGGCATGGAGGACGAGTACCTTGAACACGCTCCGATTCTTCTCGCTCAGAGGCCCTTGAACCACGAGGCCTGGACGAAACTGGGCAGGATCCACGAGAGAAAGGGGCATCCCGACAAAGCCTGGCACTGCTACGACCAAGCTCAAATCGCACACCCGGCGTGCGGCGAGAGGGACAGGTTCAGACAGAGAATGGAGGACAGGCTGGATGGGGAATCGACCAAGCCATGGAGAAGGCCCTCCGTTGGAAGTAGGTCGGACTTTCTTGATGGATTACGTCGATTTGCAGGCAAGGAAAAAGAAAAGGATGATTTCGCAATAACCGAGGATCCAGATACTGATGGAGATCCCATACGCTCTCTGATGTCTGAAGGAAGGTTGCCTGAAGCTTTCTTTCTGGCGCGAAGAAGGGCTGCAGAGGGAGTGGATGGCGCGGAGAGTCTTTTGCATGAGATCAAGGGGATGATGGAATGAAAGGCAGGTTTGTTCTTTGCTGGGTTGTCCCCAAAGAGCCAGAAGACGCGGGATCATTAGCCTGGATTATGGTAATGCACCGAGACAGGGGGTGGGAATTTCCTGGAGGTTGGATAGAGCCCGGAGAAAGATCCGAGGAGGCAGCACTCCGTGAGTTGTATGAGGAAACCGGACTTTTGGGGACTGCGACCCACTTGGAACCGGACTTCATGGAAGGAGGGGACCTGGTTCGAATCGAGGTTAATGATCGACCAGCGCCCATAGGCTGGGAGAGTCCGGATGCCAAGATAAGTGAAGTCGGATGGTGCCTAGAAGTGCCAGAGCTCAGGAGTTGGGATAAAACAGAAATCGCTGGTGTCTTGAATCATGATTGGTCTGATTCTGAGCCGTTGGGATCCAATTCGTGAATCCACTCGAGAACTTGAGGATCCTCCACCCGGTTTACATTGTCGGCGAGGATGCTGGTGATCGTCGGGTCTGAAAGGCAGTGTGCCGCATCGACCAGAAGCCCGATGTCCGGCCGTTTTTCGCCGGCTGGGTCCTTGAGTATTATCTCGCACAGCCTGAGCGCTGCAGTTCGGATGTCATCAGGGTGCGAGGCAGCGACGGAGGGCGACAGATTTGTCCTTGGCAGGGACATGGATATGATTTCCTCCATGGGCTGAGCCTCTTCTGTGATCACGTCCAATGCAAGATCCAGCCATTCGAGCAGGGCTATTGCCTCTTCTCCCACCATACCAACTTCATTGAACCTCGTCGCAGACGACCACAGATGTCTGAGTGAGGATTCCTCGTCACCTAGGTTTTGGTGCAACCTTCCAACTTCCAAGCGTGACAGTGCTACCAGATCGCTCGGGTGGTCGGCGGCGGATGTTATCTCGCTATGGACGGCTAAGGCCATCATTGTCTCGCCAATTGAGGCGTGCCAGGCTGCTAGATTCAGTAGTGACAACGCGTGCCCGGGAGAGCCTGGCCTTATCGATGCCAGCCGATCGGCCACCCATCTCAATTCCTGTCCTACCTTGCCATCCTTGACTCGACCCAGGAGCGCTCGCTCCAGACGAACTCTGGCCTCGATCTCAGGATCCCTTTCTTCCATTGACCTAGATCTCTCGAGGATGTCCTCTGATTGATGAATGGCATCAACGATATCGCCTTCAGATACCGTTCTTGCCATTCTGAGAAAGTCTCGTGTCAGCGGCGAAAGTTCCAGTGCTCTCTCGGGTTCCATCCCGCCAGAGGCATCTAGGGACAGTGCCTCGTCGAGTTCCATGCCTACCATTTCATCCCCCCCTGGATCGCATGCCCACTGTAGCGAGAATGAAGGCAAGCGCCTCATCTGTTGGGACATCGCCTGTCCAACCAGCAGCACCGGAGTGGCCTCCGCCGTCGCCTCCCTTAGATTCGGCCATCGTAGTGAGGATCTCCCCCATATCGACTCCTTCTTCAACTGCGTTTTTGGAGGCGCGAGTGGTGATTCTTGTCCCCCCGCTGTCAAGTTTCTTGAACACGATGGAGACATCTGCACCCGAACCGATCATCGAACTGGCCACCCTGGACTCATGACTTCCGCTTCGGGCGGACGCGACAAGCAGGTCTCCGCAGTGGTGTAGATCCATGGACGACACTGATTTGAGGACCCTCTTTCTCTGGTCTGGCGGCATGTTGTTTCCCTCTATCGTGGCGAGGACGTCGTCCGTATCGAAATCCACAGAACTGAGCAAGGAATATGCCGCCCGGAGCCCGCTGGCGGACCCGTGTCGGAACCTGCCTGTGTCTGTTAGAATGCCGGCGTAGAGCATCTCTGCCCACCTTTCCACCATGTTTGCGGACTCACGCTCCAGCATCTCAACTATCATTTCGCAGGTGGAGGAGGCCTCCTGATAGTATATCGAAGCCTCGTCAGGCCAAGGATCTGAGGAATTAGCATGGTGGTCAATGACGAAGAGAGGCACGTCTCGGGGAAGGTCCAGCCCTAACTGTGACGGGGATCCGGCGTCCACTGCGATGATCCCGGATAGCTTTCGGGGGAGGGTTGGCCTTCTGGAGTCCATTATTCGGAACTCCATGCCCGTCCTCTTCAGCATCCTCTTGGATATCTTGTCTGCATGGAGGCCGGTTGCCTTGGCTCTCGGCCCGATCCAGTCGGAGATGACCGTGGAGGATCCGATGGTATCCATGTCACCGTTCCTATGGGCTATGACCGCAATCGCCCCATCATCCAACGATGAGACCCACTCCGATAGGAGGATAGGATCTGTCGTCCGGGCCATCGGGGAACCCCTATGAGGACTCTATTTCTGCTGAAATCTTCTCGTAATCGGTTATGAGTTGGCTCTCCAGTGCGTCGAGTTTTGAAGAGTGTTCCTTTAGAGCTGACAGTGTTGCTTCCAGCGATGCCCTTAGGTTGTCTCTGTCGGACACCGCCAGCAACAGTGGCCCGACTGCTCGGTAAACGGAGTGGTCGTCCGGCTGCTCAGCTAGGAGCTCAAGCGTCGTCGTTATTTCTCCGATTTGAGATCTTGATGTTTGCATTTGACTTCGGACACTGTTGAGGTCCTGGATGACCCTCTGCAGTGATTGAACGTCTTCTGGCACTACTCCCACGCCCCTATTGCGATTCCTGCATTATGGGCGGCTACAAGGCTCCTCAGAACTGTGTTCGTTCTGGCTCTTGCATCACTTATGGAGTCGGCCTCAATAGAGAATAGGAAGCCGTCGGGTGTCATTTCGGTTGTGACTTCTGTCCGAAGCGCGGCGGAGAGTCTCTGATCTGCTTTTACCGAGACTGTGACGCGTACCGCCTCATTCTTCTTCTCTGTCGGCATCGACTTCTCCCTCCGCTACACGGCGCTCGTAGTCGAGGGCCGCCTGCTGGGCGATGACAGCGAGGTCTGTGGAAGTGGCACCTTCCTTCCCTCTCCGTATGATTCTGTTATTGGCCTCTGAAGCTCTTGTATACGGCTCCCAGTATCCTCCGGTGAACTTGTGACCGCATTTCGAGCACTCCCAGATCCCGGCGACGGATCGTGTCACCTTTTGATACTGACAGGACGGGCAGGTGAATTTTCTGCTCCGCTTCTTCAGCACAGAAGAGGCGCGCCGTCTTACACTAACGCCGTATCGTGGCCCGTATTTGGCTGATGCTCCTGCCTTTTGGGTTCTTTTTGCCACACTATCACTCCTTTGTTGCGTCGTTGACGATCTCACGGAGCTCGGCGCACCTTGTGAGTGCGTGTTCCATGATCTCGCTGAATTCCGCCGCCGAGAAGATTCCCTTTAGACCCTTCTGAAGAGAATGGACGTGGCCGTCGTCGCCGAGTGTGATGTGAATTCTCTCATCGCCTCCGAGTTCCTCCCGCTTGTCAGCGTCCAGAACGTATCTGCCACCAACCTTGTGGTATGAGCACATGATCGGAGTTTTGGACACTGGCAGCGGATAGTCCTCCCCAACCTCATACCGCTCAGCTGGCACCACAGCGGTTCTCAGCGCAGCTATTCCAGCGAGTGCAAAGGCGTCAAACAAATTTCCGTCATCGGAGACTGCGAATAGGTCTAGTATGACTTGCCATGCTCTCTCTCCGGGTATGATGCACAGCTCGTCGACGTCGATGCAGCCAGATTCGCGGATCCCCCGATCAACGACCCTCCCCAGCTCTATGGATTCAGGGCTCGGAGGGCCTGCCTCCCAATGTCTGCCGGCTACAGGCCTGACTTCTGCACTACACATTAGGCCTCCTTGAGTAGGTCGATCTGGATAGGGCGTCATGAGTTGAAACTTGACCCCCGCCAAGGCGATTGTGTCGCCCATTCTAACACGCGCGGACCCCTCTGCGTTACCAAGCACGCCGGTCTCAAGAGTCGTCTTTCTGGGTTCGAACCGACCCCTTCCGTCCATCCTTTGATCTGTCTCGGCGAGCTTCTCGAGATGGCTCCTGAGCAAGTCCGGTACAAGCGGTATCGACATCAGGCTACACCACCCTTGAGGGCATTGGCCATGACTTCATGGATCTTGGATGCCGCCTCCATGTTGTAATCCCATGCAGTTTTGAATTCCTCTTGGGAGAGATCCCCGTCCATCTGGAGGAAGACTAGTTCCCCTGTATTGGGGAGTATGCCCATAGGCAAGTCCGCCTCTCCGTAGTTATCCTCTTCCTTGTTCAGGTCACAGACAACGACGTCATTGACTTTTCCTGAGGCCACTGAGACCACTAGGTCGGTCATGGGAATCCCTGCGTGCGCCAGAGCCACAGAAGCTGCAGTGATACCGGCGCACCTCGTTCCTGCCTCTGCACAGATGATTTCTATCTCGACCCTGATCTTTGATCGTGGATAGAGCTCAAGCAGGACCACGCTTTCAAGGGCTTCAGCCGTGACTTTGCTGATTTCCCTGCTTCTTCTGTTGAAGCCTGGCCTTATCCTGTCTGACGTGCTGAACGGGGCCATGTTGTATCTAACATCCAGCACGGCTCTGTCCTGCCTCTGTATCTTCCGGGGATGGGCCTCCATCGGCCCATACACCGCTGCTATGACTTCGTTTTTGCCCCACAGCACTTTGGCGGAACCGTCAGCGACGGGTATGACGCCAGTCTCGATTTGTATTGGCCTGCAGTCTTCTGGCTTCCTGCCATCCATCCTTAGTCCGTTTTCATCAATCATCTGCACATCGCCATATCCGCCCATTAAGCATCGCCCCCGTAACCGGAGACCTTTGCGGCCTCCATCATTAGTGTTAGTTTCTCCCTTGCCAATATGATTCCTTCGACTTCGCCGTCTATCCAGATCCTTCCGTTGTCGGCGACTGTGATCCTCGTGTCAGTCTCTTCCTTCAATTCTGAGAGGTTGGATCCTTTTGAGCCGATTACCCTTCCTAGAAGGTGTGGATCCACAGATTCGATCGAACCAGTCTTCAATTTCCTGAGCCCCATTCCCTTCATCGTGGCCACAGATGAGTGATTTTCCTCCACCTCTTGAATTCTGCAAAGTATTGCATCCCCAACGTCCATGACAGACCTCAGGCCCCCGAAGGATCCCTTGGCAGGCCCCAGGGACAGTGGGAGGATCGCGTTGAAGGGGGCGCCGATGTCCACGAACCATATGTTGTTGGTCATGCCCTCGATATAACCTATCACTAGGTCACTGGGTCTCGGGACGTATGCCGTCCTTCTCGGTTGTATTCCTACCTGGTTACCGTCTTTCATCATTCTACCTTGTTTCAATGCCTTGAGTCGCCCGTCAACAGCGATAACGCCGTGACCGGGATCATACTCACTTGAGCTTCCGAGATCGTCGCCTGGTGCGACGAGAACGGTCTCTTGGCCATCGTGCGGGCCGCCCGCACCTTGTCCTCCTGTCATGTCTCTCGGCCCGGCCACCGTCCTACCCCTCATAACCGTTCACGTGGACGGGGCGTCTTGGCTACCGATCCAGCTCTCTGACTTCCGCACGACTGCATTTCTTCATTACCCTGTCAACCAAATCGTGTTTCATGCCGCCCGGGCACGTTACCACGCACGCCCAGTCCCCGTTGGAGAGCCATTCTTCTCTCTCGACGAGGTCCCGCAAAACTCCCAAAACTCCGCCGTAGTCCGCGCCCGGTATTCTGAATGCCATCCGGACGGTGACAAACTGAAGGGGTATTAGGGGCCTCAGTACCTTGATTGCATCCTCCACCTGTCTTTCTACGGATAGGAACGGGTCAACTGAGAATCTCGATTCGTCCAGTGCGTTTTCTATTCTGGTCCTTGGGTGTGGGGATTTTGTTTTGGGGTCGGTCGCAGTGCTTGCTATTGCGTGGACTATCTGCTTCCTCTTCTCCTCTGTCATCATCTTTCTTTGTTGAGTCGTGAGTTGTATGGATCCTTTTTCCAGTATCTTGGCCGCGCAGATGAATACATCACATGTTTCAAAGGCCTTCATGAGGTCAGTTTCGTTTGGCCTGTCGCCTTGGCGGGAATCCGACCATACCTCCTCGACCGCCAACACCTCTTCCATGCTGACACTCTCGTGGTCCTTCTTCCACTTCTGCGCGAGATCAGGATCGACTAGGATCTCGAACCTGGATCCCGACCTTTCGAGTCGTGCAACCACTGCGTCGTCCAGGCTGACCATGGTCTTCCACCAGGGCTCCTATGGATATGCCTACCGGGTGTCAGACTTTGCCAATGTGTGCAGCTGTGGCCTTTCTGTCGAGCTTGGTGTAGCCGCCGGCGTCGACATATGCAATTTCAACGGCATCCTTGTTCAAATCGTCGTCTAGCGTTCCCTTCAATGCGGTTAGTCCCATCTTCACCCCTGCATTTAGGGTCATACCTTCTTTCCAGTTGTCTTCAAAGTACTCTATGACCTCTGACCTTCCCTTACCAATGGCACCTGCGTGATAGGATTGGTAGGCTCCTGATGGATCCGTCTCGAATAGATGTACTCCGTCCGCATCAACCCCTGCGATCAGAAGTGCTGTGCCGTATGGCCTGGCGCCTCCGTATTGCGTGAAAGACTGCTTGTGATCGCACATTCTTTTGACGAGGGTGGTGACAGGTATGGCATCACCATAGGTCATTCTGTTCATCTGACACTGGACCCGAGCCCTGTCGACGAGTTGTCTAGCGTCGGCTATCAGCCCCGAGGTGGTGAAACCGATGTGTTCGTCGATTTTGTACATTTTTTCGATAGACTCGATGATGATGAGTTTGCTTGATATGCGCTTGTCGACAATCAAAATAACTCCGTCTTTGTACTTGAGTCCAACAGTCGTTGTCCCTCTCTTTACTGATTCCCTAGCGTATTCGACTTGGTACAGTCTGCCGTCAGGCGAGAAAGTCGAGACACCGTGATCATATCCTCTTCCACTGGGTTGCATTGATTGGCTATACCCCGGAAGCCCTCTTATCAATCTTGGTTGTCCGGCGGCTCATGCACGAGCCTAGTTCGGAGCCGCGGGCCAAGCGGGTGGTTGTGCTGCACTCAGGTGGAAAGGATTCGACTTATTCTGCTTGGTGGGCCCAGATGAAGGGTTGGGAGATCGTCGCCATGGCCAGTGTCTTGATCGATTCTGATGACTCTATGATGTTCCAAACTGACTCTACTTGGGTATCTGGGCATCAGAGTCGGATGATGGGAGTTCCATGGATGCCAATTCTATCTAGTGGCACGGAAGAAGAGGAGGTCTACGACCTACAAAGGGGCCTAGAGGAGGGGGTTGAATCAGGAACCGTCGAAAAATGGTTCGCCGATAGGGAAATTGCTTGCCCCGACTATATCTCCCTGATCCCGGAAAGCTGGGATGGGCTGGTCGTAGGGGCGTTGAGATCTGACTATCAGAAAACCCGAATTGAGCGTCTTACTTCGAGATTAAACGTAACTCTGCATTCCCCATTATGGCGTCATGACCCAATGGCACACATGCAGAGCCTGATGTCGCATAATTTTCAGTTCGTGATAACCTCAGTATCCTGTGAGGGCCTGGGCCGAGAATGGCTCGGTCGAGTGATTGACCAAGAGTCTCTCTCAGACCTTGTTTCCCTGTCCGAAAAGTACCGGTTTAATGTCGATGGCGAGGGAGGAGAGTTTGAAACGATTGTCACTGATGCCCCCAGTTTTGCTATGCCACTGGAACTAAGTGGGTCGGAGCAGTGGTACGGAAACCGAGGCATCTTTCAGATTAGATCCGCCAGGCCTATCCAGTCGTACAATAAATAGTCTCAAGAGCACCATGCCAGCCCATGGTTCGTGTCAGTTTCACCGTTGGACTACAGGTACGGCCGGATCGAAGCCAAGGAAATATGGTCCAGAGAAGGTAGACACTCCAGACAGCTAGCTGTCGAGAGGGCCCTGGTAAGAGCACACATGAAGATGGGGCGTGTCAGCGAGGAACATGATCAGGAGATAGGTAGAATATCCGTACCTGAAGTAGTCACAGCGGACCGGGTAGACGAGATCGAGCGAGAGACGCGTCACGACATCATGGCCCTGACAAAAGCCATGGCTGAACAAGCAGGGGAAGCGGCATGGTGCATACACTTGGGTGCAACATCCAATGACATTGTCGATACCGCAGTTGCTATGCAGATTCGCGATTCCGTGATCCTACAAAAAAGGGTGCTAGGGTCACTGATAACAACGCTCTCCGATCTGGCTGAAAGAGAGCGCGACACGGTAATGCTGGGCAGGACCCACGGTCAGGCTGCTGTGCCCATAACATTCGGCCTCAAAATAGCCGTTTTTGTCGATGAGTTCGTTCGCCATCTGGAAAGGCTCACAGAGATCGAGGGCAGGATAACAGCCGGAAAATTCCTAGGGGCGGTTGGCACAGGTGCCGCCCAAGGGGAAGGGGCCCTGGAACTACAATCCCTTATCCTTCTTGACCTAGGGCTCACCGTCCCAGTTGCTACCACCCAGGTCGTCGGCCGTGACAGATACATCGAATGGGTCTCATGGATGGCAAATACCGCTACAAGCGTCGAGAAGATCCTCCAGGAGATTAGAAACCTCCAGAGATCCGAGATAGCAGAGGTATCAGAGTGGTTCGACGTCGAGAAACAGGTCGGTTCTTCCACAATGGCCCACAAGCGAAACCCAATCACAGCAGAGAATGCATGTGGCCTTGCTAGGATAGTCCGTTCAATGATCGTCCCCTCATATGAAAACGCTCTTCTTTGGCACGAGAGGGACCTAGCTAACTCCTCAGCAGAGAGATTTACCTTGTCCCATTCGATGATTCTCCTCGATGACATTCTTGTAAAATGTGATACAGTGATGTCCAGATGCGTCGTCGACAAGGACAGGATGAGGGATAACATAGATTCCCAGAACGGCCTTGTGATGGCTGAGAAGGTGATGCTTGCACTCGTGGATGAGGGCATGCACAGGGATGTAGCACATGAAGCACTGAGGACAGCCTCAATGCTATCGCTGAACAAGCGAATTAATCTCCATGAGGCGTGCAAGCTAGACTCTGAAATAACCGCCCTAATCTCGGGGGATGCGCTGGAAGCGCTCTTTGAGCCCAGCAGCCACCTCGGTGTGAGTGGGGAGTTGGTCGATGCCGCGGTGAAGAGGGGCAGAGACGCAACTAAACTTCAGAGGTAATGAAGAACCTTGTACCCTACAGAACGCTCGTGATCGAAGGGAAGACGTCAGCTCACCTTGTTCACGGCCCCGGCAGCGACGGAGCCCTGATGTGTCTGCAACTTGCGAGGAAGGTGCTGAAAAACGGGAACCATGTCGTCTGGATCGGAGACCTTCAACCGACACTCGCTGTTGCAATGCTCGGTGATCTGTCCGAAGCTCGTCTAGCCAACCTGAAAGTCTGGAACGATTACCAACAAGAGATTCTTGATTTCCTTCCGGGTCCCGAGGGGTTGTTGGTGTTCCACAGCTGGTGCTCAAGACTCGGAAGGGCGTCGAAAGATGAACTCTCAAGGGTCATTGCGATCACCGAGTCATCAGCGTGCACAGTGATCGCCACATCTCTTGGAAACCAGAACCCTGCCTCAAATGAACCGTCCATGACTGCCAGGTCAGGCGAGAAACTTGAGCGAGCGGGGCTGATTACATGGTACTTGAGCAGAGAACCTAACGGGGCCAACAGATCCCTCCGGTCGGGCGAGAGTCGACTCCTGCTGCAACGCACCGAAAGTGGCTTTACAGTGTTATGAGAACCATCTATGAGCCCCAAAATAGTTCCGGGGGACTGGAGAAGAATGTTGTAAATTGTACCCAAATCCCCCCAAGACAGCCTCCAGGTATTTGGTTAACTGTGGTCGGATGTAGATTACAAATGGCACCAGAGACAGCGGTCTTGGCCAGTGCGAGAGTAAGTAGGGCGAGACGGTTATCGTCAGACTGCACCTTGTTTCAGATAGGCTCTCAAGTCTCCAAACCACGTGGGATTTTGGCCCATTTTCCTCTCCAATGACCAGCGAGTATCCCCTGTGCGGAGACCACTCAGTAAAATCTCGGACGTATGTCCTGCCATTGAGGTAGGTCAAGATGTCAGAATGGCCGTCATCCCCCCATTTCAAGGGACGGTTTTCCAAGCAGAACGGATGGTTATCAATCAAATTTCCCGGGGCACTGATCGCCTGCCAGAGGTTTTCTATGCTAAAGTCGTACTCCTTCCTCACCGAGACGGTCCTATGCTTCCTGAACTGCTGCGCCACGGCTAACATACCAAGAACTGATAGATTCTACTAAATTACTCATCGTCATCCGGCAGGGCATTGTCCCCCATGAGACGGTCAAGGTCGTCCAATGCTTCATCCGTGGGCTCAGTAAGTTCGCTTGGCCTCAGATGTTCAGGTATTCTTTCGTCCTGTCCCTCAATGAATTTCGGCCTTCCTGCTAAGATTCTGTAAGCCATAAAAATTGCAATGCTACAAAGCAATACCAGTGCAATGTCCGCAGCGGCGCCCTCCCCTAATATGGTGACCATGACATGGTGAACCCCGCTTGGTGGATAACGACTTTGGTCTGAATTTCGCTACTTAGGTCGTGGGCTCGAACGGGGGGCCATGATCCAAAGGCTTGGCTAGATGTCTTCGGTTGCTCGGCAAAGGCTCCCTCCAGGAGCCTCGTGCCCTTTCCTGTTTCGTGGCCCAGATTCTTGATTCTAGCTTCCCGCACCGGATGCATCTCAACCTTGATCGGCGGCCTGTGCTCTTCATTGCAACACCGCAGCAGGTGGGTCTTCCGTCGATGATAGGGACTGGATCTTTCAGAATCATCCTCTCGAGGTGTATCGACCCCTCTGGGGACTGCATCCCGGCCCATCCGATTCTATCCCCCACCTGAAGTTCCCTCAAGAGATCGTTAACTGGTCCGCTCTCCTTGAAAGCCACCAAGTGATCAGATCCCAGCTCTCCGCGGACATGCAAGGAGGCATGACCTCCTGCACCGACAACGGGCGTCGTTGTGACTGTCCCTCGGCCGGTTCCGGTCAAATGGTCGTCGCTGCATTGATTGGTCCTGTGAACGGCTGAGGCAGGGGCCTCCTCGATCTCTGCGAAGGACTGCAGCCAGTTGTGGGCATCGACTACTGTGGTCTGATTACTACCCCTGATTCCATAGAGGACCGGACAAGGTGTTCTGGGTGCAACAAGACAACGGCCTGTGGTAGGGTCCCTGTTGGCGAATGTTCCGGGAAACCTTTCTCCAAGCATGCCTATTATTTCAGGGTCAACAGCCCTGTCTGATCCGATTTCTTGCTCGTTCCTCCATGCTACCAGTTCCCATGTGTGGCTCAATACTGGCCAAGCGACTGCGGCAGAGGCCCCGATCACTCCGTGGGGTGACTCGGACTTGGTGAAGATTTTGAATCTCGTTTCCCCTATCGACTCAATCCTTGACTGGAGCTTGACATGGGATCGCACTGCATCCCAGTACCAGTTCACTGGCGGGACGCCGCTGCCAACGACAATCGCTGGTCTAGCCGAGGATCTGTCGTCGTCAGCCCCTGGCTCTGGGACCCACTCTTCCAAAATGGATAGGAAATCATCGGAATGTCTCTTCGAGACGGTCGCTATCAGACAAAGAGCAGCATTGCCCCGAGTTCTTCTCTCTGCGTAGGGCCACAGTCTCACTAGCCTCCTTTCATTCTCCTCAAAAGAGGAAATCTCAGAACTAAGAAGTGTGATCAGTGAGTTGAGGTCGTGGGTTGTGCAACCACCGTCATGGCTATCGGTATCATCTAAGCCTACTCTGTAGGTAATGGTGTCCTTTCCACTCATCAAGTCCTCTCCTTGTCGTCGATGGCAGATTTGGCGACTGAGCCGCTGAGGAGGGCGTATTCCGCCTTCAGCATCCCCCATCCGTAGGCTAGATGAGCCGCTGGTATGGACACACAAGATGCAGCGACCGTGGTAAACGACCTGTGGGGCGATGTCCCAGTAGCAGCACCGACCAAGCAAATTGCGAAATACAGAGACGCCAACCCGAGGGATCCGTGGAATAAGGCCCTCTCTATCGTCCATTCCCCGTCTAGTTTGAACCACAGGTCCGGCTCAGCGCCGCCTTGAGCCGCCCCATAAGCCATAGAAACTAGACCCGCGATTACCAAGATCGGAAACATCTGCACCGGGAAGTGCGTGGGAGACCTGAGAGTAGGCTCTCGATCTATTGCCAACCTCCGCACATAGCCGTAGTTCCTCAGCTGTTTCATCATTGGACCCAAGATTGGCCTGCGACGGTGGGGCATGATAGCAGATGGATCCATGAAAAGCCTGTGACCTGCCGCAACGATCTTCGAGTCAAGAAGTACGTCCTCGGCTCCTATTGCGCCTGAGTCAAAGCCCCCTACTTCGCGCAATATCCCTGTTCGATATGCGACGTTTACCCCTGGGTTGTGTTTCACCTCGACCAAGTTTCCCGACGGCTTGGCACCGTACCGAGTACCTGCTGTCATCACCTTCGCACAGAAAGCAACATCTGCACATTTGGACAGCCATGGATCGTCTTCTGGGGAAAAATTCGGTCCGCCTACGCCGGCGACCTTCTCATCACCGAACCATCGGACTAACTTACTCACCCAACCATGCGGGGGTACGACATCATCATCCGTAAAGAGGGTGAAGGGAGTGGTGACATTCGCTATGCCGTGGTTGCATGCGTCAGCTCGGGTTCGGCTATCGTCTGCTAGATGGGTTACGCCCATTTGTTCACAGAGGTCCTTGGTAAGTGTGTCTTTGCTGGAGTCAATGACAAGGATGGTGTAAGAGCCGTCTGCGTCTTCCTGCAGCCTTTGGAGAACTACCTTTAGCTGGGTTGAGTTATTCACAGTGGGTATCAGGATCGTGGCGATCACGGGATCCGCGGGAACAGCCTCCATGATCAGCGGATCCGGGCATCCTCTATACAGGTTGAGGGTACTTGGGGCGCATGAACGAACCCATCGGGGCTGCAGTTGGGGTCCTCGCGGAGGCCGTCGGCATCCACCCGGAGATGTTCAGAATCTTCCTGATCATGGCTGGCGCTGGGTTTCTAGCAGTGGAATTTCACATGAAGCGGACTGATGGCGTCGCAGTATATGCAGCGCTGGGGTGGCTTCTAACCGGGCTGTCGGTGTACTTGATGGCTGAGAAGTACGTTGAGATCGAGGATCCTGTCTTGGTCGTCATGACTGCATTGTGCCTGCCAGCAGGACTTGGTTTGGCTTACATTGAGCTGAATAGGGGCTCTGGATTAGGTGCTACCCTTGTCTGGCTGAGGGGTGCCGTGGCTTGGTCTGTGATACCGTATTACTTCGTGTACTCGATACCGGTACTGAACATGGCATTCGTCGAGATGACCGGTACTGTTACCATCTGGTGGCTGGAAGCATCGGGGGCGGGATCCTATTCCTTGGGTCCGATGATGGTGGATCTAGCGGATGGAGGACACATCCTGACTTCGGACTGGGACGGTAGCAGGGCGATACTCACCGAGCCTCTGGGAGAGGGCGGATTCTACCTTCCTATGGTTGATGCAGAGGGTAATGCTGTCAGTATAGGATTCATACTCTCATGCTCAGCACTACAATCTATGATAGTCTTCGTAGGAGCTATCATAGCCCTATCTGATGTTGGTTGGAAGCGAAAGGCCCGTGGACTTTTCATATCCATACCCACGATTTTCGTCCTGAATGCATTCAGAAACGCAGGCATCGTATGGCTCCACGTGACTTATACTGATTGGATGTGGCTAGGCATGGACATCTTTGAGTTCGCTCACAGCTACGCTGCCAAAGTGGCGAGCCTAGGTGCGATGTTCCTCATGGCATTAGCCCTTTTCGGCCTTCTCCCCGAACTCCACGGGCACATTATGAAGATTCTAGAAATACCAATGAAAAGGCGGTCATCGAGCACGTAAGCGCTCGTAAATCTTACCTGACAGTGGCATGTCGTGCTCCCAAGCAAACTCCTTCATAACCCTCAGTGCTTCCTTTTCAAGATCGGAGTCGCCCACGAAGTCTGTGACCTCGAGAAGCCCCTCCCTTGTATTCGCCTTGAATGCGGCTATCGGTTCCTCCTTGTGGAAAACCAGGTATGCCGAACCATAACCGAACCTGCTTCTCAGAACATCTGAGAAATAGTGGATTAACGAGTCGCTGGGCGGTATCACTAGGTCTCTGGTCCTGATTGCCTGGCTACCGCTCTCGAGTAACTCCAACCTCCCCCAGCAGACATCCTGCATATCGTCCACTAGGAAGCCCCGGGTCAGAGTCCCGTCTTCTTCAAGCCCCCGCATGACGTCGGAAATCTCCTCAGGGGAGAACGCCGATCCCGCTAGCCTCTCGGTCTGTTTGAGGGTAAGGATGGGGAAGTCCTCCACAAGAGATGCAATGTATTTCCTCTTAACATCCCAAAGGTCGACGTTCTGGAGGGCTTTCACCGTCCTGAATCCCCCACGGTAGTCCTGCACGATGTGCCCCGACCTCACGAGGGGAGAGACGATCTTCCGAAACTCCGACCTCTTCAAGGCGTGGCGCTCCATGAACAGATTCGGATCGTGATGCTCGTCAAAGAATTGTATGACGTCCATGTCCTCTTCTGGTGGCATCACGTTCCGTATCGTCAACAGGCGCTGGAAGTGGCTGTATCTGGCCCAGATCAGGTGATGTCTGAGGTTCGTTCCTTGATGTAACTGGTGAGCCGAGGCCATGGACTGCAGGTCCACCCTATACATCTCACACCTGCCCCTAAGGGCGAAATCGTCCCTCAGCTCATCGATATGCTCCAAGGCGATGGTCTCGTTCTCATGTCTGGTCTTCTGATGGAGGTTCTGGTGGTGGAACAGTGCCCTGTAGGCTTGTGATCTTGGCCTCGGCTCAACCACCCCGCCCCTGAGGTATCGCTCACCGTCACCCATCGACGTGAAGCCCAAATCAGCGAGTACTGTCTGTATGTTCTCTTCACAATCATGGACAGGCACGCCGTTGAAGGCGTGCAGGACAGATATGTCCACAAGCCTGTCCCTGTAATTTTCCAGCATTGTCCCGAACGACTCCTTGAATTCCTCCAGGTAACTCAGAGGCACGTGTACGTCTTTGATTTCGAGGTAGTCATTGACGACGAACATCAGTATTCTACCAACAGGGTCTACTCCCTTGAAGACAGGGTTGTACCATCCCTGCCTTAGTACCAACCTGACCTCTTGGATAAAGCGACTGCAGAAAGGATCTGACTGCGACAGTATCCTCATCGACCGGTCTTCCTGCATGGGCGCAAGTAGCCTCTCAGCATCCTTGGGCGAGGCGTAGTAGTCAGTCGGATCAGGCTGAAGCGCGACAACCTTGGAGATCTTGCCACTGGCCTCTAGCACACGCAAAGCCTCAGCCAACTCCTCAACTGGTCTGGAGACGTAGAACCTGAGAATCTGGGGTTTAATCGGTCCTATCTTTTGAACAAGGTGATGGATTGAGTCTTCAAAACTCATAGGTTCTATTTCTTCATGGACCCTCTCTATGTAAGCCACTGACCTCTTGCGATTTGGCACCTTCTCGTACCTCTTTACCGTTGCGAGTTGTCTCTCTAGATTGGAAAGTGCGCTCTTCACTGTCCGCTGAACGTGTTGGTTGTCCTTCCCAGATGGGTACATCTTCAGCAAGTTTGCTCTGGTAATCCCGGTTGCAGGTATCTTTTCCAGCAGTTCCATCTCCATGGGGCCCAACCATGGTTCTGCCCTGAGGCCTAGCAAGAGAGGTATCTGGTCTCTGTGAGTATAGCCGACCCTGTTGTGGAGCAGCCTTCCATTGACGATGTCGCGGTCGTGCTTGATGTCAATCCAATCTCTGAACCTGTAGTCATCCACCCTGTACAGCAGCTCGTCCCTCCTCTGAACAAATACCAGGTCCCGTATAGCATCCAGAGGTTCCTGTCGCTGCTCGAACGACTTGTTGTGGATAAGAGTCTGAAGAGTCCTGTAGTCAACTACATTGAGCCTCCCGCCTGTGATCCTGTACTCGTCAAGCCTCAGGATGTACTCCCCCTCTTCTGTCTGTGTGAAGAAGCCGATGGACACTAGGTTCCGCATCTCAAGCTCCTGAAGAGCGGCATCGACCTGCGCCTTGGGGAAGGGAAGTCTCTCAGCGATCAGGTCCAATGTCCTTGGCCCCTCCGAGCCGAGCATGTCTAGCAGTTTCAGCCTGAGGCAGTCTACGGCATCGGAAAGGGAGGTCTTCTTCCAGACAGATGGAGTGCCTCCAGTGAAGTCAGATGCAACCTCAAATGAGAGGCCGCCGGTGTAAAGCTCCTTCAGGTCTTCCATCTCAGAGGCGCCAGATACCGACAAGACGCCGAGTGTTCCGTGGACACCGGCCATCCTCTGTGAGAACCACTTACCATCTATCTGGTCGTTACCAGTATTCCTGATTTTTGTGATCTGCCCACTCTCAGCGAGCTCGTGCACCCAGCCTTTTATGACATCCAGATCGATCTCCGAGAGTTTCTCACTGTACAGGGGATGGGTGAGTTCACGCTCTAGTCCGCCACCAATATCCATGAGTCTCAGTAGCCCGTCTGCATCTGCCGGGACCTCCACCTTCGATTGGTAGTAGGAGTCTAGGCTGTCCTTGTCCAATTCAGTGGCCAGAGACCTTGCGCCCAGAAGCCTCCGAAGTATCTCGGGGTCCACGTCCTTGATGAGGTAGGCCCTTGTGCGAAGCGACAGCAAATCCTCGAAAGCGGACATGAAAAGTGTCAAACCGAGCGGTGAGGGGAGCTTGACTTTCCTGTGAACAATGTTGAGGAAGTCCTTGCCCCTTCCCGACATGAGTTCCTTTAGTTCCTCCATCTCAAGGTCGTGGCTGGTGATTTCTCGCATCGCCTCTCTGATCAAGACTGAGTCCTTGGCCTGTTTGTGGTCGGTCAGTATCTGTTCGGCTCGCTGTTGGAATTGTTTAGGGCTTATCTCGTCGGCACCAATCCTTCGTGGGTTGAGCATACTTCGGGAAGATACCTCTCTGAACCTTTTAGCGAACAATTGGGTGTCGAGAAGGTACTTCCTCAGTATTTCATCTGCAGAGTCCGAAGAAAACAAATCGGGAATCGCAGATACCTCAAGGTCGTGACTCAGTTTTATCATGAAGCCATTTTCATCGAAAGACACCTCGTGGACTAGTATCCCCTCTCTGTCAGCCATGCCAGCAAACATGTATCCCAGTGCCAGGTTGAATCCTCTGCCCCGGCAGGTAGTCACAACGTAAGTGGGAAGGGGGCCCTGTATCTCCTCAATCAGAATGGTCTTCCTCGATGGGACTTGGAATGTCGATGCCGCATGCTCGTCCAGAAATTGCGCGAGAGCGCCAGATACCATCTTATCAAGACCATACTGTTTGGTCAGGAACTCGGGAAGGTCTCCAGCCACCTTCTGAACACCAGACACAGCCGTCAGGAGTTCTAGGACTTCCTGTGAGAGCTCAATGGATCGACTGTTTGCTTCCCCCGTCCAAGACGGTATGGTTGGCCTGTAGCCAGTCGCTGAGGTAACATTTACTCGTGTTCCAATGATGCTCGAGACCCTGTATGTGGAGCCTCCGAGAAGGAATACGTCTCCTCTCCTCAGGCTGGAGACGAATGAACTAGACAATTGTCCGACCATCGTTCCGTCTGAGGAGAACACGAGGTAGTTATTGTCAGGAGCAATAGTTCCAATGTTCGTGTAGTAGATCATCTGAGCATAACCTCGCTTGCCGATTGTGTTCTCCTCCCAGTCAATCCATATCCTCCGCTCCTCACCCAACAAGTCGAGGACCTCTATGTAGTCGTCATAGGGCAAGTTTCGGTACGGCCAAGACGACCTAACCAGGTCGTATCCCTCGTCTATGTCCCACTCCTTCACTATCGTTAGTCCAATAAGGTACTGTGCCAGAACATCCAGTGCATTTTCAGGGAACTTCAAGATATCCATGGAGCCTCTGAGTATCCCGGTTTGGAGGGCGACTAGCTCCAGCAAGTCATGGGGCGAGGTTGGCAGTAAGCGCGCTCTGGGCACCCCTCCGACCTGGTGACCTGCTCTGCCAACTCTTTGCAGAGCAGTTGCAATCGACCCGGGAGAACCGACTTGTACCACGCAGTCCACTGAACCGATGTCTATGCCCATCTCCAAGCTGGAGGATGAAACGACTGCCCGAAGCAGTCCGTTCTTCAGCCTCTGTTCGACATCCAGTCGGATCGACTTGTCCATGGAACCGTGATGTCCCTCAACGCCCTGCAGCCCTGCAAGCCTCAGTTTCTGTACGACCGTCTCGGTCATGCTCCTTGTGTTAACGAAGACTAGCGTGGTCGTGTGGGCTTCGACGAGTTCCTTGATGACATCTACGTTGTAGTCGAGGAGTTCTTTCACAGGGACGGATGTAAATCTGGGCGTGGGCAGTAGTATGTCGAGATCAAGGCGACGGGCTCCGGATATCTTGGCGATCTTGACCACCATGGATTCGGATTCCCTTGAGTCTGAGGCCACCAGAAACTCCGCGACCTTGTCCAGGGGCTCCATGGTTGCGGATATACCGATCCTCTGAACCGGATTCGGTATCACGTGATCAAGAAGTGCGAGGCTCAATGCGAGGTGTGTACCCCTCTTGGTTGGTACCAGCGAGTGCATCTCATCGACTATCATCCACTTCAATCCCGATAGGATCGGCCTGAACCTTTTGGATGCGAGCCCTAGGGCCAGTGATTCAGGGGTAGTGATCAGGATGTGTGGGGGGTTACGGAGTATCTTGTCTCTGTCCTTTTGAGAGGTGTCCCCCGTTCTGAGGCCTACTCTGATCTCCTTTGCCCTCTTTGGAAGGAACGCCTCTCTTATCTCAGTCAGCGGGCCAATCAAATTCTTCTGTATGTCGTTTGCCAACGCCTTGATCGGAGAGATGTAGATGCATGAGACGCCGTTTTCCAGTGAGCCATCCAAGGACCTCCTTACAAGATCATCAATAATTGTGAGGAACGCCGTTAGCGTCTTACCGCTGCCAGTTGGGGAACAGAGAAGCAGGTGGTGTCCTTTCATGATCTGGGGGATTGCCATTTTTTGAGGGTCTGTGAAATCTGGAAAACGCTCCCTGAACCAGTCTCTTACGGGTTGGCAGAGGCTGTCCAGCAATTCTTCTCTTGTGGAGTACTCATCCACATAGTCCAAATTTGGCATTTGCGCTCGACACCTATCCGGTCTCACCCTCACCGATCAATAAATGAATTCTTCTGTCCCAAGAGCAGGATTTACCCCTCTGAAGGGAGTATTGTACCTCAAGAGGCGGGTTTGATTCATATCGGTGCTGACCACACGCAGGTCATGGCCAACGCGGGCTCGAGTCGCATGGAGCGTCTATCCTCAATTCTCAGAAGACGAGGGATTGTGGCACCGGCCTTTGAGTCCTACGGCGGTCTGTCCGGTCTCATCGATTACGGTCCAGTAGGCGCATCCATCCGAAGAAGAGTGATAAACAGCTGGACAGACTATTGGGTCTCTTCAGGAGATATCAGTGAAATCGAATCACCCACTTTAACGCCAGAGCAAGTTCTAATCGCCAGCGGGCATGTTGGTGAGTTTAACGATCTGATGGCAACTTGTGGAGGTTGCGAGTCTGTTTTCCGGGCGGATCACCTCATCGAAGAGGCTGTTGATAACGCCGAGGCTTTGAACGCCGATGAGGTAAATTCAGTCCTGGCTTCCAATGACATCAAATGTCCGGGGTGCGGGGCTTCGGATTGGCTCGATACTGAACCGATGAATTTGATGTTCAAGACCTCAGTCGGGGCGATGGGGAGGGGCAGAATAGCGTACCTCAGACCAGAGACAGCACAAGGGATGTTCATGCAATATCCTCTTCTCTACCGTCATTTCAAACAAAAACTGCCATTCGGCGGCGTTCAAACGGGCAAGGGATACCGCAATGAGATCAGCCCCCGTCAGGGAATGATAAGGCTACGCGAGTTTACGATGGCCGAACTAGAATACTTCTTCGATCCTCTCGACCCCCCCACCGGTGACGACGGTGCTTGGGGGACTGAGGTCGTCATGATACCCAACGGCGGATCGGAAGCGATTCAGATAAGCATAGGGGATGCCCAGAAAAGAGGTATTGTCCTACATCCTACCGTTGGATGGTTCCTAGCCAGAACCCTGGAACTTGTGCTGAGACTCGGGGCTGACGTCGAGAAGATTAGATTCCGTCAGCACGAAAACGACGAGATGGCTCACTACGCAACAGACTGCTGGGACCTTGAGCTCTTGGGGGAACATGGATGGGTTGAGTGCGTGGGCATTGCCAACAGAACATGCCACGATCTAGACCAACACGCACATCATTCGGGAAGGAGTGACTTTCGAGCATGGAGGTCCTTTGATGAGCCAAAGACAATTGAGGTTGACAAGTGGTTCCCGGTGCAGTCCAGTATCGGGCCGGTTTTCAAGAACAGGGCCAAAATGGTAACCGACGCCATTGAAGCAATCACTCAACCGCCAGTCGGAACGCCTTTCCTCGTTGAACTGGAAGACGGTACAACTGTGACTGTAGAGGACGGTATGGCAGAGCGTCGGACCGAAATCAAAAAGACAACAGGAGAATGGTACACGCCACATGTCGTCGAGCCGGCCTTCGGCATAGATCGTATCATTTGGCACCTCATAGACCACTCCTATGTCGAGACGGAGAACGAAGGCGATTGGTACACAATGCTGCGCTTGCCACAGCTTACCGCTCCTTATGATGCGGTTGTCCTCCCTCTATTCGACAAAGATGGCATGGGCAAGATGAGTAGGGAGGTGCGCCAAGATCTTTCTCGATCTGGTTTGTTGAAAATGCATTACGACGATTCGAGATCCATCGGACGGCGGTATGCGAGGGCAGACGAGATAGGCATTCCATGGGCCATCACGGTTGACCATCAATCTCTTGAAGACGGTACAGTCACCGTCCGAAAGCGAGACGATGGGTCACAAGTTAGAGTCGCGACACAGGACCTGGAGTCCATGCTGGTTCAGTCTAAACGCAACTCAGACGTGTTCTGATCAGTAGTCTTCATGATCTTCCTAGCTATCAGACTGACATGGGCGAGGTCGAGGATTGGTCTGAGCGGCATCGCCCGTTTTCAACTCAGGACCTGGTCGGAAACTCTGAGGGCATCGGTAAAATTCGGGCCTGGCTCAACAAATGGGGGAATGGGCAAATTCCATCCAAGCGTGGAATGCTACTGGTCGGGCCTCCCGGGACGGGTAAAACCACCATAGCCCGGGCAGCAGCAAATGACCTCGGCTGGTCAGTCATAGAAATGAATGCATCAGAAGAGAGGAACGCTGCCGCCATCAGAAGAGCTGCTACCATTGGATCGCAGAACGCCTCACTGAGCTCTTTCGATGACGAAAAGAAGACGAAAAGGACCCTTATCCTGCTAGACGAGGTGGATCACCTCAGCGGCGGCTTTGCTGCGCAATCCGAGAACAGAATAGCCGAATCCATGAACGCCTCGGACCCAGGCAGGAAGATATCGGGGGATAGGGGCGGAAAGGGGGAAGTCATGCATTTACTCAGAAACACACTGCAACCGGTCCTGATGACTTGCAACGACGATATGCGGCTATGGGGGCGGTCTTCCTGGAGGGCAAATCGAGACCGAATGTTCAGGATATCAGAATATGTCTACTTCAAGAGGGTTGACAAGCCCTCAATGTCAAAGGTTGCCCTCCGGATACTGGACAAGGAGGGTTTCGAAATTGAAAAGGAGGCCTTGGACACACTGATAGATGCAAATCCAGGGGATCTTCGTTCCCTGATCAAAGATCTACAGGCTTCTACCAAGATATCTGTATCTAGGATCATCGACCACGAAACCGTAATGAGGATCGCGGCTACATCAAGAAGGGACGTCAGCCTCGATGTCTTCAAGTCGCTCAGTGACGCCTACAACTCCAAATCCGGTTCTGATGCCTACAACGCGCTCAGAACCTCAGATAAAGATCCGCGGGAGTGTTTGGCGTGGCTTTCTTGGAACAACCAATCGCTAATGAAAGACATACTCCCAAAGATATCCAGAGGGATGGTTCTCGGAGACAGGGCACTTGCCAGCACCTACAAGAGCACCGCCCACAGAGGATACTACTGGTCCATGGCACTGGCTGCACAAAGCATTGCCGCGGCTGGGCCACCGCAGTCCCGACAGCGCCTCTCTTACCCCGATTTCCTGAGATTGGGATCGGAGAGCTGGAGGAGAAGCGACATTGCCGAGAGGCTTGCGGATTCCTTCAATACCAGTCGCTCATCAGCGAGGGAGGACCTCTTTCCCCTCCTGTTGGCCTCCATGATAGGGGGAGCGGGTGGCGAAGACTCATCAATCGACCTCAGTATCCGGCTTGGGTTAGCAGTGGAGGACCACATGGCATTGAGTGGTGTTCGGCCCAGCAGCACAGAAGGGAGGAGATTGGCGAGGGCTTTTGAGGAGCGAGTGGAAAGACCCGATCCCAGTGGCGAAACCGATACAGAAGATGAGCCTGAGGTCGTTGTGAGTAAGAATCAACAACCCTCGCTGATGGATTTCTGATTAGTCACTTCTGGACCAGAGTCTTGAATTGAATAGTATGAGGACAGTAAAAATTTCGAGGCGGCCGAGCCACATAAGGATAGATGAACCCACCAGCCCGGGCATCGACATCCCGGCGTATGTGTGTGATGGCCCATATCCTCCCAGTGCAGGGCCTGTGTTTCCAAGCATCGAGAAGATTACGGATACCGCGGACTCCAGATCGATTCCAGGGTCTGTAAGAGATATCAGGAGGATGGAAAGAGCGCACAACAAGATCCAAGCGCTGATCATGCCCAGGGCGAGGCTGACTCTTCGCTCGTCGATGACGGAGCCGTTCAGCCTTATCGGGACGACCCTTTTCGGTTGCATTATGGTCAATATCTCCCTTCTAGCAATTTTCAGTAGCATGGTAGCCCTCATAACTTTCAAGCCCCCGCTCGTGGAACCAGCCGTTGCACCAATCGCCATCAAAATAAGTATTATCAGTTTAGGAAATAGCTGCCAAGAGCCCCAGTCGGCGGTGCTGTAACCGGTGCTGGTGATGATGCTTGTGAGTGTGAAGGCGGCGTCTCTGATTCCCTCAGTGACAGTTAGGCCGTCTCTGACCAAGAATGTAGCCACTAATCCGATGGTAGAGACCCATAAGATAGCGTAGTTACGCATCTCTTCATCCCTTAGTTCGCTGAATTGCCCTTTGACTGCTATCAGGTACAAGGCAGCGAAATTTAAGCCTGAAATGAACATGAAGAAGATCAGGATTGATTCCAAGATAGCGGAATCAAAGCCCCCTATCCCGCCGTCAGTAGGGGTCATTCCACCCGTGGCGATTGTGGTCAAGGAAATGTTCAGTGCGTCAAAGGCGCCCAAGGGGGTAAATCGAACAACTAGAATGAACTCGATGAAAGTAAGCGCCACGAAGACCATCCACAGTATTCTAGCGGTCGATTGGAAGCTCAGGCCCGTGGGAGATACTGTTGGTCCAGTGAGCTCTGCGCGCGCGAGTGACATGCCTCCGCCGCCGACGTTTCGGGAGAATATGAGTAGTCCCAGCATAATGACTCCCATGCCCCCCAGCCACTGTGTTGTCGACCTGTACAGCAGGATGGAAGGGTGCATGCTGGCGATGCAGTCATCGATGCTAGCATCGCAGAGAGGTGTAGATGAGGGGTCTATGACCGTGGCCCCAGTGGTGGTGAAGCCGGCCATGGACTCGAACAGGGAGAATATCAGCCCCTGCCATATCTCTTCGATTGATGCGTTGGAGAATGGGCCGTTGAACACACCTCCCAACCAGTAAGGTAGTGTCCCGATTAACACGATGACCAGCCAACTAAGACCGACTGACGCAAATGCTTCCCTGTCACGGATTCTTTGTTCTATTTCCTCAGAATCTACCCTACAAAGGAGTGTGCCCGTTGCAAGGGCTATGCTAGCCGGGGCTGCGAATGCTACTATTGGGAAGGAGTCGAAGTCGGGATCGTAGAAATCCATCATCAACAGCCCTAGTACGACTGCAAAAAACGGAACCGAGATGATTCGAAGTGTTTGACCGACCACATATCGGACTACGTCGTACCTCATTTCTGGCCACCGTTCAGATCATCTGCAAGAGCCAAGTGCTCTTGTTTTAGAATCATGACGACAGTGTCACCCTCGATGATCGTGGTTTCATCGTCGGGGATCATAGGAGCGTTTTCCTGATCCTCGGTTCTGAAAATTATAGGCATACTACCTTTCAACTTCGTGCTTGCCCTTGCAACGCTCATGCCGGAGAATGGATGATCTTCTTCGATGTGGAATAGGACGATCACCAAGTCCTTCAGGGAGGTCGGGACGCTGAAGTCACCAAGGTCTCCGAAATGTATGGCCCTCAATATCGACGTGATTGTAATTTGCCTCTGGCTGACCGGTCTAGTAAGCCCGATCCTCTTGACGGCTTCCACCAGTGCTGTGTCCTTCAATAATAGCCCTGATCTGGATATTCCCTTGTCTGAGGCCTGCATGGCCATCGCTATGTTCCTGTTGTCGTCATCCATGCTGGCAACGGCCACGTCGAAGGTCTCTATCCCAATCTCCTTGAGTAGTTCCTCGTCTTGGGGGTCCCCATGTATGACATCCAGTCTCTTGCTAGAGCCAACCTTAGATCCAACCAATTGGTTGGCCAAGTCAAGGTCCGGCTCTATCACCACAACCTCAGAGCCTAATGATAGGTAGTGCTGGGCGACCTCTGATCCAAACGCTGTTGCACCGAATACCAAGGCCTTTGGATCCTCTGGTATTGGCTCCAATGGGATCCCGAGCGCGGAAGCCACGATTCTGAATTGATCCAGGTCTGTGATCACGAAGGCAATTCTGTCATCTTGTGATATCTCATGCGTGGCGACATCCAACGACGCAGAGTGTCCGATTGACTGTATGGCGACGATGGGCGGCAGTGAGGAAAATGTATCTCTGACCTCGCTGACTGTGCTTCCGATGAGGGGATTTCCTTCATTCGCCTCTGCGACCAACATGTATGAGCCGTCATGAACTGGGAGGGCCTCTTCGAACGCTGGTGCAACAAGGCCGCTTGCGAGCCTACTGACAATCTCTTCGCCCGCACAGATTACGTGATCGGCTTTTGACCACTTCGGGAGCGGTCCTGCTCCGATTTCGGGGTCCAAAAGGGTTCGCTCGGAGATTCTAGCGATTGTCCTTATTTTCCTATTCGATGACTTATTCTCCTCGCTGAACACCCTCTTTGCGAAGGCGCATGACAGTAGGTTTAACTCATCCGAATTAGTGCACATAATCACCACCTCCGCATCAGTAATCCCTGCCTTCACCAGAGCCCTTCTCGAGAGTACTGACCCGCTAATTATTAGACAGTCAATCGACTGGGATTCGTTAATCGCCTCTAGGTCGTTGTCTATCAGGACAATGTCCCTGCCTTCCTGCCTGAGGGCAGCGGCTACACCTCGGCCGACGCGGCCAGCCCCTCCGATGATGATTCTCATCTAGCGTCACCTCATGATGAGTTCGCTATAATCGTCACCGTGAGCGCTGTTTTGGTGATTTTGAAGTGTAATATAGAGCAGTGACCCATTTTTTTCGGTTTTTTCCGATTTTTTCGACGTTACTGCTTTTTTGAAAGCGCTTCTCTTCTCATCATCCTTCTGTACTCCTTTTTTGATGGTTCGGATAATGTCTCAACCGCCCATTCAGGACCCTTGGTATATGATACGTAGAAGGCAGGGGGTGCAGCTAGTAACAATGCCAAGGGCTCGAAGATAGATAGTACCACAGATGCGATTAAAAGCGCCCGAGCCAATGTCGAAACAACAGCGGGGGTCAACCTACTTGCATGTAGGAGTTTTGTGCCCTGCCATGCTGAAACAGCTGCTGTCCCAAGCGCGCACGTGGCACTAATTACTAATCCGAACAATATAGCAGAAACTCCGAATCCTGTAGACCCTGCCCATGTTTCAGGGTCGAACAAGCGAACAATTACGTAAGCCGCCTGCATTGAGCCCAATCCCAGGCCGAAGGTCCAACCGTATGGCATACTGCTGCTGGTTCGAACTGTTCTTGGCCGACCCGTGACGACCAGTGTCAGCATCGACTGTGAAGCCCCGATGAGGATCACGGTCGGAGCTATCGCGTCCCAAGAGCGTCCCAGCACTATCTCGGCTAGGATCATCCTGTCCACTGCAACAGCGAAGATCATACCGATGACTATCCCATAGAGGAGGTGCCTTGCAGCCCCCGTGAGGTCATAGAATCCAGATACGTGTGATAAGCCCGTCCTCCACCCAATGTATATCCCAAGAAGGGCAATTGCAAATGCAATTTGCATCTCGACCAAGCCGATCAGAGGAGAAGCCATGCCATACCGAGAATGATTGAGGGTTTAGTTGGGACGGCACGAGGAACTTTGAAACGGGGTTTCACTGGGTGTAGGTCATGGCGCTGGAAGGGCTGAAGCGGCGGATACTGGGGTCAGTTGGCCTCCTCCGCGGAAAGAGGACCCTGGATGAAGACGAAATCAAGGAATTCAGCCGCTCGTTGAGGAGATCCTTGCTGGAAGCCGATTTCAACGTCAGGCAAACGAAAGACCTGACCGAAAGGATCCAAAGAAGGCTATTGGAAGAGGAACCTCGTCCTGGTTTGAAATTAGAAACGCATGCCATGAATATGGTTTACAGCGAGCTTGTGAGGATCCTCGGCCCGTCAAAGGAAATTAGACCGCACAACCAGACGGTTTTGATGGTCGGACTGTATGGTCAGGGTAAGACTACTACTACTGCCAAGGTCGCTGAGTGGTGGAGAAGGAGGCACGGCCTGAAGGTCGCAGTGATAGAAGCCGACGTACACAGGCCGGGAGCTTTTGCCCAATTGACGCAGTTGCTTGAGGGGACTGGGATTGAGGTCTACGGCGAGGAGGATGGAACAAGCGCAGCATCAATAGTCAGAAATGGGCTCAACAAGGTGGGCACTGCTGATGTTGTGATAATTGACACAGCAGGCAGAGACAGCCTTGACGGAGATCTAAAGGAAGAGTTGCTGGATATTGCCAGGATTGCTCAAGCAACTGAACGCTTCCTGGTTATTGACGCCCAAGTGGGACAGGCTGCTGGCCCCATAGCCGAAACCTTCCACGACCTTGTTGGGGTCACCGGGACCATCGTTACCAAGTTGGATGGTACAGCCCGTGGAGGCGGCGCGCTGAGTGCTGTGTCGGTCACCAATGCTCCGATAGTATTCGTCGGAGAGGGGGAGAGAATATCTGACTTGGAGAGATTTGAGTCTGACAGATTCATCTCCAGATTGTTGGGGATGGGTGACATAAAGGGCCTCATCGACCTTGCTCCAGAAGATCTCGACGAACAGGAAGCGATGAGGCTCACCCAGAGATTGATGTCAGGCCGTTTCACGCTCAACGACATGTACCAACAAATGGAAATGATGAGTAAGATAGGGACCCTGGATAGGATACTATCCCACCTGCCTGATGGTATGTTTGGGATGGGGTCAATGTCGTCTTCACAGAAGAGAGTGATGCAAGCTAACCTCGAGCGCTACAGAATCATGATGGACTCGATGACACAACAGGAAAAAGATGATCCGAATCTACTGAAGTCAGAGCGCATTCGTAGGATAGCGAGGGGCTCGGGCTCCGCAGAAAAAGATGTGAAGTCACTATTAGCGCAGTGGAACAAGAGTCGGAAAATGATGAGGGGTATGAAGGGAAATCGGCAGTTCAGGCGACAGATGCAATCTATGATGGATGTGGATGACGTCGATTTGGTGTAGGTCATGAGAAGGTTTGCGATAATAGGATCCCTTGCGCCCTCATCTGGAAACATCTCCCTGGAAGATTTACCGGGTCACGGTAGAATAGACGTGATCTGCAGGAACATCGGATCCTGTTTGTTGTTGTCGCACGGAATCAGGAATGATACTGAGGTGGTCGTTCACCTGCTGGGAGGCCCCGGTAAGCCAAGGAGAATACGGTTCACAGGCAGCAAGATAACAGGGCTCAGGGCCGATGAGAGGTCCATCGCCGGGCGTATTAGGAAGATCCTATCAGAACCACTCCCTCCATCGGGAGTGTGGAAGGAGGTATCATCGGGAGTGTCCCACTCCGGAGGCCCCCTCGCAGTCACATTGCAAGAGTGGAGAAGGTTAGGAGTCCATCTGTACACCCTGGATGCAGATGGACTCCCTTTGGATTCTATACACGAAACTCCCTCTGATTCAGGGTATATATTGGGTGATCACAGGCCTCTGGATAACTCTAATTTTGTCGGTCCAGAATCAAGGATATCCCTCGGTAAAACGTGGCTTCTCGGCTCAGCGTGTATTACGATTATCCATCACTGGCTGGACAACCAACCCGGAAGCCCTTGATATCCTGGCTCATTGGCAATCTCCAACAGGCTATCGGGCACTGCAAGAGGATGCAGTTGAGGCCATGTGGGCATAGCGGTTATTGAGCACCCACCGGAATCTACTGTATCGGTGTCCGAGCCCTTTTCCCCCTCGTTGATGATTGTGGCGGCCCCTACTTCGACAAATACCCCATGTTCATCTCGAATCATGTTTGTGGGGGCCTTGTACCACCTCGCTCCGTGCGGACCAGTCATGAAGGATCCGTTCCAATTTGATGGTATGTTGAGGTTCAACATTATGTTGCCGTGTTGAAAGTGCGATCTCGGGTCGAACCACTGGTCAGTTGAGGGTTTGGATTCGGCCCCGTTTGGCCTCATCAGCGATGGTGGTCTGTACGGAAGTTGATTCGATACGAGTTCGACCACCTTCATCGTTGCACTCACAGCAATATCGAAGCTTGAGGGATTGTAGTCCGCTAGGCTCGTGGCAACGGATGGCATTCCGTACATGGAGGCTTCCCTTGCCGCAGAGACGGTTCCTGAATGGAGGACGTCGAGCGATAGGTTTGGTCCAAGATTAATACCTGAAATGCAAAGTGATGGCGTTATCCCCTTGGCGAGGTCACCTATCCCTCCTTCCAGGGCTACTATGACGCTGTCGCAGGGAGTTCCCTCGACCGAGAGTATAGACAGCGGCACGCCGGGATCAGCCATGATTGACTGCTCAAGACCGGGGTGGGACTTCAGGGACAGGGGCTTTCGCAATGTTAGCCTCATTCCCGACGCTGACTGTTCGCCCTTTGGTGCGACAACGAGTGTGGGGTGGCCGGCTGTATGTAGGGCTGATACTAGCTTCAAAAGACCCTCGGCCTGTACTCCGTCATCATTTGTGACGAGAACCGCAGGTTTGATTGCGCCGCCCGAATCTGTAATTGCGCTGGCTACCACGTTCACCGGGCGGCACAGACCCTATTCAATCCGTGCCTGACCGCTCAGACCGATCCTCGAGCCACACCGTTAACACTGCAGCACCTGAAATCATCAAAACCCCGCCTATCAGAGTCCACATACCAACCTCAACGCCACCTAATATGATTAAACCCATCAAAGACCCAATAATGGGTTCAAACAACAGCCCAACTGAAACTACGATCGGAGGCATCCACTTCAAAGATGCATTCAGACCCGTGTGGCCCAACAGCCCGGCTCCTAGGGCCAAGGCCGAGACCGTCCAGAGGAACTGGCTGTCAATCCAACCTACAGGTGTTGCCCCAATGTCTGGAGGGATGGTCTCGACAGCCATCGAAAAGGAGGTGAGAGCCGCTGCAGAGACCGCGGTCACGGGGAAGGCGTAGATGAAAAGGGGCATGTTGGCACCACTCCTCATCGCCCTGCCTGCGCCGAGGTAGGCTGCACCTGCCACGGCCCCAATGAACGCTGCTGCGTCCCCGGCATACGTCACAGTGCCTGACTGGTCAGCGTCAAGGAGGGTTATCGCAGCACCGCTGAACGCCACAAAAGCCCCTAGCATCAGCAAAGGGTCGATCCTCCTCTCGATGAACACCATCGCGGCTACTATCACAATGGGGTGGCTGGTCACGAAGAGTAGGCTGTGCGCGAGGGATGTGTGGTCAAGCGACCACGTCCACGCGGCGAAGTGCACCCCCAGAGCCAAACCGGACAAAAAAAGGAAAGTCACCTCACGCCGTCGCATACCCGTTTCCTGGAGCCATTCCCTCTGGAGTATAAAGCCCGGAAGTAGGACGAGGGAGGTTGCCCATAATCTCCATGAAGCCCTCAGGAACGGGGGTACTTCAGGCATGGAGGCCAATAGCGGCCCTCCACTGCTGACCCCCACTAGTGCTAAACCCAAGACCAACCATGATTTCGGGGGCGGCCGGGTGTAGCCCATGAGCAATCCCACAGGGTGTGTGGCGTCAACCCTTCCTTGTTCAGTGGTCTCGTGTGATGCGGTAACGGCCCATGGCTTCCATCCATTGGATCTCGCCGCCCGCTATCAAGTTCATGTCCGGATCCAGCGGGAGTATCAGGGTCTCGTATGTCTTGTTGTCCATAGCGTTCACCTCGTTGCCCTGTACGAATGTGATGACAGCACTCCCCTTCTCGATGACGGGTACCTGAATGTTGTCGGTCACAGTTCCGACATGGCTCCTCTTCTGGCCGGTGAAGATATCCTCCAGCTCAAGCCTAGCTTTGGCGCTGCCGTGCTTGCCAGGCTTTGATTTCGAGATACTGAGTATCTTGTAGGCATCATCGTCTATGGCGACGTATCTGCCGACCTTCAATGTCCTTATCTCGACCCTAGTTGTTCCTGGCATGCTGTTGTCTCCGTTGCTAAGTCGGTATCTCCGCCTTATGATAGTTACTTTGCCTTTAGACACGGTATGTGCCG
>CEVF01024866.1_pt1 | contig 44335 bp, 28 predicted proteins | sample 356441 | NCBI WGS metagenome assembly CEVF01 (sample SAMEA2622765, study PRJEB7988) | marine metagenome | biome: marine biome (ENVO:00000447); feature: surface water layer (ENVO:00002042); material: "saline water (ENVO:00002010), including plankton (ENVO:xxxxxxxx)" | depth 5 m | reverse complement strand
GACCTTGGCGTGGTTTACCCCATCCAATTCGCGGTAGACGTATCGAATGCCCTTTTTACCCAATACCCGCGTAAAGCATCGCGTGAGACCAACGTCGATAACGTAGTCGCTGTCGCCGTGCACATGGTAGAACTCGGGGAGAAAGTCAGCTGAATTGCCATTGCCAGGCGGCAGGAATTCTTTCAGCGATTGATCATGAAAGTCGACGCCGTAATCAATTCTGGTTCCCGTCCACTTCCCATTGACAATGCCATCCTTCCATTTGAGTTTTACCCAATCCTGATTGGGGTATCCTCCGAGAGACTTTCTCGTCCAGTCCGGGCTATGAGCCCCGGCGTAGGCAGTCACGGTGGCGAAGTGCCTTAGGTGGTCCCAGATGAAACGCGTGGCCATGAACCCGCCTCTCGACCACCCAATGAGGTGAACACGTCGCCGGTCGACAGGGTAAGTTTTCATGGCCCATCGAAAGGTTTCGTATGATGGTCCGTGATCGGCTTTTTCCCAATCGCCCAAGTGTTCTTCGTACCCATTCGGGCGTCGCGATTTCAGACCGATGATTACGTAATCATCCACAACCCCTTGGCGTTCCAAAAAAGTTTTGGATGGCCAATCCACCATGGAGTTTTCATTTCCGCCATGAGGGTGAAAGGCGAGAATCAGGCCGAGCGTCTTTTCTTTGGGCAGGCTCATTGGCACACGGGCCTTGAACTTCATGCTCGTGCCGTTACTGAATTTGAGCGTGTCAGTAAAGGTACCGGTTTGCGGAGCACCTTGGACATAAGACGCGCTTGAGGTGCTGACCAGAAATAAGATTCCGACAAATAGAGGCAGGGTGCATATAACGGCACGGGTATGTTTCATTGTAACTCGATTGCTGGTTTCCATTTAACAGAATGGTAGAAAATTGGCTATTTGGGGGTCGCTTCCCCGTGGGGATAGCGGTAATCGGCCGAATCATCCGTGGAGACCTTTCTCGTCTTTTTGATCTTCAAGTCATACAGGTAGAGCGCCCCGCCCGCCTGATACATGATGGCGGACTGGTCGCGCGTCCAGCGCGGGTAGGCAAACCAGACCTGCCTGCCCTCCTTGTTGGCAAAGGGCTTGGCGTTGGTGATGGCACGGGTCTTGGCATCGAAATCGGCAAGGTACAAAGTACGCCCGGCAACCTTGCGCGTGAATCCCTTTTGGTACTCGAAACAGATTTGGGTCTCGTCGACCGACAAGCTCAAACGATCCAGGTACCCGCCTTTCGCCAGGTCGCATTTGATCTTCTCGAAATCCGGTTGTCCCTTTGGCTTGGGAGTCATGAGAAAGTAGCCCCTGCCCTGCTTGGGATGAGCGTGATTGACCAGAATCCGACCATCCGTCAGGCAAGTGTAGGCCCAAGTGTGCGTAGCCTTGCCGGTAAGGGCAATTTCCTCCCCGGGCTTTCCTCCGATCTTCCCAGCCATGACGTGGTATCCCCCACCCTTCGGGTTTTTCCGGTTCCAGATCGGAGTGTTTTTGCCGTCACGGGTCCAAGTCTGGTTGAAGTTGGTTTGCGTGGCATCGGTGATCTGATGAAAACCCGTACCGTCTGCATTTATGATGCAGATCGCAGTTTTCCACATGCCGACTTGAGGGTGATTTTGGACGCGCCGGAAAAAAACCAGTTTGTCTCCCGTCTTGGACCAGGAAGGCTTGAAATCCCAATGTCCGGTGGTGAGAGGCTTGCCCTCGTGCTCACCGAGGACGGTGACGTGGATTTCCCCGTTCTTGAAGTAAGCCGACCGGTGCCCCGCGGCGACAGATGATTGGGATCCTTCAGGAAGTGGGTCGGATTGGCCTAAAACTGGAAGACACGATGTGACTGACAGTACCCTTGCAAGCAAGCTTCGGTTCACGAATAATTTCAATGGGTTCATTTTGATGTTCTTACAAACAGGAAGAAGTCAGGCAAGGTGGCATCGCGATTGGGGGAACGGAGAAAAGATGATGGGGCAGCGCTTCTCTGGCTTGCGCTCGAATTCTTTCATCGGAGGGGCTTGGTCTAGGGTCCGTCCTGCAGGAGCTTGTGCATGCGCGGGCGGGCTTTGCGAATTTCCTGCAGGTCGACCTTGTTCGAAGTAAGGCCATTGAGGAAGCCGTAAAAGCCGGCCACCCCATCACTCCATTCCGCTGAAACTGCGTCGATGGAAGACTCTCCCTTTTTGTTTCGAACGCCTGCCTTTGCCCCCTTGGATAGGAGGAGCTTGGCGATTTCGAACCGTCCCATCAAGGCCGCGACGTGCAAAGGGGTTCCACCATCACGGTTCCTTGCGGTCGCGGCGGCTCCCTTTTGGAGAAGAAACCGGACGTGCTCAAGCCGGCCGTGAAAGGCGGCCGAGCTCAGGGGAAGGTCGGCGTCCTTGGACAGCGCATTGACGTCGGCGCCCGATTCCACCAGTCGCTTAAGTTCGGCGAGGTTTCCGGTATAAATAGCTACCTCAATCTTTTCCCGCAACTGCTGTGGATCGACCTTCTTATCCGAGACGTGAAAGATGAAGTCGTTGCTGAACAAGCCGTCCTTGTTTTGCAATTGGATGAAATTCATACCCTCGGGCGGAAGATTCACCAGCTCAATCTCGACGCGTTCATTGTCGCCTAATTTCACGGAACCCTTCGTCTTCCGTCCGTTTACGATGACGGAGGCTCCCGCCTTCAAATGTCGACCGCTCACCACCATGGTCTTTTTCTGTTTGGAAAGGACGGGAAACTTCTGTGCTCCACGTTGTTTCTCTATGGGGCCTTCGGCCCAGATGCCGGGCTGCGGGTTGTCGTAATCAGCGTTCTTGCCATGCCTTCCGGTAAATGTTCCAACGAACCGGTTCGCATTCGCCAGCTCGTAAAGCTCGTCCCTTGAGAACGCTTTCCGTTTGTCCGCAGTCTCGACGTAACTCCCTCCCTTCAGGGTTGAATCGTATTGCAGGATGACGGTCCTCCCCTTCCCTTCTTCGATGATCAGCCCTTCAGCCTGCAGGACGACCGCTCCCTCGGAAGAGGATCGCTCGAGGGCATCGAGCAGATCATTGGACAGGCTGTCCTCCGTGGTTGAGGAATTGATGGTGACTTGACGACCCAAGGAACCGGAGAATCCGGTCGAGCCTTCCAGTACCATATCCCAAACGGGATCGAACCTCGACCGCCCACCCCACGAGAACTTCCAGACCTTGCGCTCGGGAATGCCTTCCTCGGCCACCCGTCGGTAGAAGTCGAAATCTATGATGTTAAGCCGACCCTGAGGCAAAATCAGAAAACGATCGTAAGCCCCTCTCCAAGTCGGCGTGTCCATGCCCGATCCCGGAGTGTTCGTGCTGACCCAATAGGGCATGCGGTGGCAATCTCCGCAAACGTTGGGCTTGCGCTTGGTCGGGTCGTTGTCTCCAAGAATGTGGAAGAGTTCGAAGCCCTCCTCTGCCCTCGCGCTGAGCTCGTTGTCGTAGGCACGGCGCTGAGCGGGCGGATAAGTCACTCCGAGTAGGAATTGGGAAAGGACATCCCGTTCCTTGGCTGACATCAAGCCCGCCTTACCTTCGTCATTGGTCGAATCATCCTCCTCCAGCTTCATCGTCGAAGCCAAGCCTCCGTCGACCAGATGGCGGGTGGCGCTGACCGGATCGTCCGGGTCGGAGTTCGGCTCGACCGGCTTGCGGATGCTGGCACTGTTGATACCACCGTAGGGATCGCCCGGAATTCCGTCCCAGTGGAAGGGCGCCGTATCGCGCAGACCACGAACGGGCATGGTGGAACGGGGCATGATTTGGTTGCCCCCCGTAACGATCGGAGTCTTCAGTACCCAGAGCAATTGATCGGTATGCCCGTCCGGGTGACAACTGGCGCAGGAAAAGGACTTTGTACTTGAAAAATCGGCTTTATTAAAGGCAATCCGACCAGCCTTGAATTCGGGATGGGTGGGATCCTCCAAGGGAATCGTCCGAACCACTCGGAGGCTCTTGGGATTGGAAACGTCGAGAACGGAAACTGAGTTCTCGACCGCATTGAGGACCCAGGCCCTGGACGGCTTTCCCGCCGTGACTGGATCGAGGGCAATCCCGCGGGGAACCGCTCCGACCTTGACCCGACCCAGCACTTTTCCGCTCTTCGCATCCATCGAAAACACCTTGTCCGAACCCGCCGCCGAAACGAAGAGTGTGGAATCGTCCCCGCTCACCTCTATGGCAAAGGGCGTTGCCAGAGCCATCCCATCCGCCGGGTTTTGCGGGGGCAGAGGCTCTAGATCGATAAACTCGGGCTTGCGGGCTTTTCCGCCCTCAAAGCGAACCCGGGTTACTCGATTGAGAAAGGCACGGTTGCCAAGCTCCTTGAGTCCGTGCTTTTTCGTTCCGGCCAGGCCGTTGGCATCATTTCTGGCATCGGTCTGGGCAACGAAGACCGTTCCCTGGGAGTCCACCGTCATGCCGTAAAGCAAAGTACCGAGGGTATCGACGGTCTCGATGAGCTTGTCGGTCTTTGCGTCGAATACGAACAGATCCCGGTCGGGGACGCGGGGATGCTTCACGATATCGGTCACGTGCCCGAGAGACAATATGTTATTGTTGGCAATGGAGTGTTCGTGAGCGTTGAAGGTAACGAGTTTGCCATCGATCTTGTATCCGCCCGAGAGCTGGGTCTTGTTGTTCGACTCGAAGGGAATGACGTAAAGCCTGTCGTTACGTACCATGATAGCCCGGGGATCCTGAGCCCGGATCGGCAAGCTCTTGGTCACTTTTCGGCTTGCGACGTCCACCACCGCGACTTTGTTCTCAGATGACAAAGCGACGTATGCCTTCCCATTCGAGGCAAAGGCAATTCCCATCGGTTCGTCGAAGCGGGTGGCTTTGGTCTCCGGATCGATGTCCTGGATGGTCGCGACGACGTGCATGAAGGTTCGTTTCGACTGATCAAGATCGATCACACTGACCGAATCGGAAACGTGATTGGCCACCCACATTTCCCTTCCGTCCGGTCGCAAGGCAAGGCTGACCGGATCAAGCCCGACGGGAATGCGTCGCAACAATCGTCCGGACTTGGCATCCAGGGCGTCGATCGTATCGCAGGGCGTATTAGCCACGTAAACCTTGTCTTCCGAAATTACAATCGGAGAAAAATGGGGACTCATGAAGGGTGGATGCCCTATTTCCCTCTGACCGTTCAGTGAAGAAACCAGCTTCATGTACATAAGCAGGCTGATGGAAATTGCTACGATCCTTTTCATACCGATTTAAAATAAAAATATCTTATTGAGACTTTAATAACGCAAGAACCTTAACTCGATCCTGCAGGTAGCGTTTATGATCAAGCTCAAGATTGGCATGATTAATTCGATACCGTTCGAATTTATTCAAGGAAATGAAATGCCTCGTCTGATCAGCAGGGCGTCTTTTTTGCTTATTGATCACATTGGTTTTGGCGCCTGCATCGATTAATTTCCGGCAAATTTCCAAATGTCCCATTCTGGCCGCCTCGTGCAAAGCGGTATTGCCATAGGTATCCTGAATATTCAGGTCGGCACCGAGCTTGATCAACTCATCGATCATCCATCCTTGTCGGTACTGCGATGCAATAATGATGGGGGGACGCGTCAATGATCCCTGTGTGTGAGGCATATTGATATCCGGCCCGGCCTCCAGAAGAATTCGCGCTTCCTCCGGATTATGGTTAACAATCGCAGAATTGAGAATTGTTGTGAGCAACACGGCTGGTTCCTTACGGTATCGCCGGATTGCCTGCTCGCGAGTCTCGGAGTAAAAGATCAGCTCGTTGCTTAGATAGCTTTTGGGATTGTGAACTTGGAGCATATTCATCCCCTGCGGGGGAATCTTCTCCAGTGAAACCTCAACTAATTCCTTACCCAGCTTTCTGATTTGCCCCCCTACCCTACGCCCGTTAACGAAAAGCGTAGCGCCCGGCAGTATATGCCGACCGCTTATTTCCATGACCTTGCGGGTGTGGTTGACCCGTGGGAAAAGCTGAACCCCTCGCTGCTTATGCAATAGGCCCTTTGTCCAAATGGCCGGTGGCACCGATATGACGTCTTCCCCATGCCGACCGGTGAAGGTCACGGTAAGTTCCCCTTGTTTTGCCAATTCGAGTAATTGCTCTGTTGAATAAATCAACAGGGGATCCGAGGGTGATCGATATTTTTGGGAAATCCCATCATAAGTTAAATGCAGATGACTGGTTTTCCCACTTTCTGAAAGCAAAACTCCGTTTGCCTGCAAAACGACCGTTCCTTCGACTGCAGCCCATTCCAGGTATTCCACTATTTTTGTCTCTACTTCACCTGGGACGGTTTCTCTATTTACGGTAACTTGTTTTCCGAATGCCCCCGAGTAACCGCTCGATTGCTCCTTGAACATATCGATAACCGGCCACAGTCGACCGTGCTCCCCCATACCGAGCATCCTTTTCCAAACCTCTTCCTCGGGATACCCCTTCTCGGCAATTTCCTTTATTCCGTTAAGACTGATCAGGTTGTTTCTTCCCTGAGCCTGGGTTACGAAACGATCAAGCGCACCGCGAAAGCTAGGTACACTGTACTCGTTGCCGTCAGTCGCAAGGTAGGGAAAAGTATGGCAACTACCGCAAACGGTGTTGTTGAGGTTTTTATGATCCCTGGCTCCCGTAACGTGAAATAGCTCGAATCCTTGCCTTGCCTCCTTCGAAAGATCATCGTCAATGGCACGCCCCCTTGTAGGCATATGAGAAAGGTTCAGCAGGAAAGTGGTCATTGCATCGCGTTCGGCTCCACCCAGATACCCTTTCTTACCTTCGTCATTCTGCCGTTCACTGCCATGGGAAATCATGGTACTCGACATACTTGAGTCGATAACGTGTCTGACCGCGCTCTCCGGTTTATCAGGATCACTATTAGGCTCCAAATATTCTTTGGTGGATGCATTGAGCCCACCGTAAGGATCGCCGGGCACCCCATCCCAATGATAAGGTGCGGTTCCACGCAATCCGCGAAGGTTCTGAGAAAGCCTGGGTTCAATTTGATCAGCTCCTGCAAGGTGTGGCGTATCAAGGACCCAAAGCTGATGATCCGTATTACCATCCGGATGACAACTTGCGCAGGAAGCCGTATTGAAAGAGGACGCACGGGCAGTATTGAAGGCCAGCCGGCCTTTTTTGTAAATGGGAGGAGTCGGATCATGCAGAGCAAGCTCACCCGTCACCTTGGGAAGGGAAGGCGAACGAAGGTCGACTTTGGAAAGTGAATTCTCGACTGCATTGAAGACCCAAGCCGTCTTTGGCTTGCCTTGCCTATCAAGCTCCAACTTGATTCCGCGGGGAACGCCACCCACCTTGACCCGGCCCAGAATCTTACCCGAGTTAGGGTCCAAGGTAACCAACCGGTCGGATCCTGCTAAGGTCAAACAGATCAAGTCCCTGCTCACCTCGATGGCAAAGGGAGTGGCCAGACCTTCGGAGCGTTTGGGTTGCTCGGGAGGAAGAGGATTGAGGTGAATGAAATCTACCTTACCTTGGGGCGAGACTTTGGCTACGCGGTTAAGATAAGGTCGGTTCTCAAGTTCCTTCAGCCCGTGGCCTTTCGTTCCCGCCCGCCCGTTTGCATGATTTCGAGCATCAGTATGGGCAACGAACACGTTACCCGCCGAATCAACGTCCAAGCCAAAAAGCAAGGTACCCAAAGAGCGCACCGATTTCTCGAGCTTGTCGGTTCTCACGTCGAATACGTAAAGGTCTCGGTCGGGGATGCCTTTGTGTTTAACCACGTCCACGGTGAAACCGGCGGAATCAAAGGCTCCAGCCAAATCGGCGGCAACGAAGGTAAAGAGCTTGCCGTCCAAATCCACTTTTTTCCCTCCCGAGAGCTGGGTCTGGTTATTCGACTCGAACGGAAGGACATACAGCTTTTCACGGCTTACCTCAAGCGCCCGCGGTTCCTGGGACGTGATGATCAAATGTCCGGTTACCTTCCTGCTTTTGACGTCAATCACAGCAACCCGGTTAGTGGAGGAGAGAGCTACGTAAGCTTTGGAGTTACCCGCAAAGGCAATCCCCACGGGTTCGTCAAATCGTGTGCTCATAAAGACTGGATCAATATCCTGCACCGTGTCTATCACGGAAAGATAGGTTGGGCTCGAAGGATCACTATCAATTACGCTTACCGAATCAGAAATATGATTGGATACCCATACCTCTTTGCCATCGGGCCTGGCCTTGGCGCAGACCGGATCAATTCCTACGGGGATGCGTAGAGTCACCTTATTCTTTTGCGCGTCGATTACGTCTAACGTATCGGATGCAGTATTGGTAACAAACAAAGTCCCGCCGACTAACTCGATCGGGTGTGAATGCGGACTAAGCAAAGTCGGGTTTCCAACCTTGGGCAAAGCACCCTTCTTACGGGGTGACTTGAGGATTTCCGGTTTTGGCTTTTTTACTTTTGCAGGTTTCGACTTGCCGGCTTGTGAGGAAATGCCATCCGCAACATGCATCATGATCCGCACAAAAGACGCACCCGGATTTTTGAGATTGGGTTCCAATTCGCGTTTTTTCTTCCATAGTTTGTATATTTCATAGCGCTGCTTTTCGGATAATTTCGACTGAATCTCGTCCACGAATTTTTGGTGAATTGAACCATGATACCCTTCGGGCAAGGGCCGACTGGAAATTTGCTCGAGCAGATCTTTCATTGGATCTTTTTTCGAAAGACCGTAATCTTTTCGAGGCCGTTGCCTTGGACTTTCTGTCCAATCGGGTGCGTCGCCGAGGGCAGAGTCACAGAGAGAGAGTAACTTTTTCTTCATTGATTCACCCAATTTGGGCATCGAAGAAAATAGATTTTTACTTTGAGCGGGGTCTTTCCTTACGTCGTATAGTTCAAACCTCTTGAAACCGCCCTTTTTTATAAGAGGTATCCAGGATTCCCGAAAGGTATGCAACCTAACGTATTCTGAGCGAAGCCGGTTCGCCTCGGGGTTGGAAAACGTCGAGTTGAAGACCCGACTTCGAAAGTTTCCACCCGCTGTTGAATCCGGAACGCCTACAAGCTTGGCGATGCGGTCGAGCTTTGCCTTCATAGCGACATGATCCCTGGGAAACTCATAATCCCTGAAGCCGACCAAGGTGTAATCGCCCATCCTTAGGGCAGCAGTGGGCCATCCTTCCGGATTGTACCAAAAAAGGGGTTGTTGACGTTGGATTGTCGATTTCCCCCTGAGCAATGGAGTCAGGTCTTCGCCATCTAGATGAACCCCTTTCGGCTTATCCACTCCAACAAGTCCGCAAAGCGTCGGAAGAAGGTCGACCGCTCCACAAGCCTCGTCCTCAACCCGTCCTCCGGGAAACCCCTTGGGCCAGAAAAATATACCCGGCGAAAGAAGGCCCCCTTGAAAATTCGAACCCTTGTTTCCCCTAAGACCGCCGTTCCTGTCCTCACGATAACTGCCATGATCGGAGGAAAATATAATTATGGTATTATCAAGTAGATCGCGGGATTCAAGTTCGGTAACAAGTCGCCCGATCGCACGGTCCATGTTGTCCACAGTTGCCGAGTAGAGGGCTGCCGAATCGCCGGCTTTTCCATATTGCCCGACAATATGATCGGGAGCTGCCAGCACTGAGTGCGGTTCGTTAAACCAAAGGTTCATGAGGAAGGGCTTTCCGCTTTCGCCTTTTTTCAGCCACTCAATGGCATCATTGATTATTAGTTGGCAGGAGTATCCCTTGAGCGGTCCGACCCGCTCACCGTTGCGCATGAAATTAGTAGGGTTTTTATGGCTCGGATTCGCTCCGTTGGAAAGTCCAAACCAGTAATCGAACCCGTGTTCATAGACATCGGGCTTCACCCGCTTGCCCAATGACATGCCGAGGTGCCACTTGCCAAAATGCGCGGTACGATATCCGTTTTGAGAAAGGACTTCGGCAAGGGTAACTTCCCTTTCCAGCAAGTGGGCATTATGAGTGGAGTCCTGCAAAACCCCGTATACCCCAGTACGCAAATGCTGCCGACCGGTAAGAAAAGTTGCCCTGGATGGCGAGCATACTGCTGCTCCGGCATGGAAACTGGTGAACCGCACTCCCTTTCGGGCGAGAAAATCCAAATTTGGGGTCTTGACCGGACCATCATAGCAACTCAGATCCCTGGATCCTAAATCATCCGCAAGGAGGAGAACAACATTGGGTCGAGAGTCTATGCCGTAAATTCTAATCGCAGATATGATTATGATTGAGAAAAACAGGAAAACTTTCATCTGAGACATCCTATTTAATTTCTTTTATGCACAATGATGCACAATTTACACGGCATGCCTTGTTTGAATGGCTTTGATAAATTCAAATTCATTAGTAGGTCTGAGTCATTAATTCGATTTCGGAAAGCTCCAGCTTTTTTATCAGTATGCATGCAGAGCGTGATAGTATCAATAGGTTACCTAAAAAAGGTTCTTCTTAAGAAACCATGAAATCTACGTCTCTACCAATCAAACCGAGACAGCAAAGACCTTTTATCGTAGACCTTGGTTCCGACCCGTTGCAGCAGATGTAATTGCGAACAGGCGGTAGCTTCCCTTGTGACGCAAACTTAGACTATTTTGATGAATGCGGGCTAAGAAACATCCAAGTAATGGTTGTTTGTAGATGAGTTTGAACCAATATTTTTCCCAACCTTCGTTTTTCAAGCAACAGACAAAAAAAAGTCGGGGCAAGAAATTCTTGCCCCGACAAGGGTGTGTCTATCGATGTGTGATAGGCTTATACATCGCTGTTGACGTTTATGTGGATCAAAAAAAACCCATCTGCTTGAAGTATTTAAAAATTGATCCTTTCGCGGGGGAAATTCGATTTATAATTTAATGGACCACATTAAAAGGAGGTTTAATTGGATTCTGATCATGATAGTTTTCAGCAAGACTCCAGTTCTGCACATCACAAACCTAGTCAAGATTATTACACCTACCGTACTCAAGCCCTGGTCATGGAAAGTTGTCGTTCCAACAGCAATCGGTGCATCGTCCGTCCATGGACTCACAGGTGCTACAACATATGTTACATCCAATTCATCCAACACCGTACAGGGCACCAGTGGAGACTCCTTCAATTACTCTTTTTGGTCGGGCGGAAACTACAGAGCATATAGCTTTAGGGTCGATGGATTACCTCAAGGCTTAACTTACAATGGGAACGCGTGGGGGCCCCTGATAAGTGGTACCTTACCACCACCCGGCAATTATAACATTGCCATCACCGGTTATCGATATCCTGGGTTGTCAGGTAACAGTACTCCAACTTTCAATTTAAACCTAACCGTCTCTGCCGCTCAAAACCACACTCTAAATTTGCTTGCAGGGCAAGGGGGGACCGTGAGTGGCGGAGGCACATTTCCACAAGGAACTAGTAGAACTATAACTGCCACACCAAGTTCTGGATACAATTTCAGCTCTTGGAGTGGTACTGGAATCGCAAACAACAACTCTGCGACCACTACTGTAATCATTACAGGCCCAAAAACCGTCACAGCAAATTTCTCTCCCATTATACACACACTTACGCTCAATTCGGGAGCAGGCGGAAGCGCTTCGGGGGGAGGCAATTTTAACCACGGTCAGTCACCATCAATAACGGCCACTCCCAATGTCGGGCACAGGTTTGTTTCTTGGGGGGGTAGCGGCGTAGCGAATCCCAGCTTACCAACCACAACCGTGACCATGACGCAACCACGCACGATAACCGCAAATTTTCAGCCCTTATCTTATTCTCTGACTGTCATTGCGGGAAATGGGGGGACAGCGATCGGTTCGGGTACTTTCAACCATGGACATGCTGCCAGCATCTCGGCAACGCCTCAGACAGGTTATTCCTTCTCTTCCTGGACGGGTACGGGCCTAAATGATCCCTCTGCCCCTACAACCTCCGTTGACATTACACAAACACGTACGGTCACTGCCAATTTTCTTCCTATCAACTATACTCTCTCACTCGTGGCAGGGGCTGGTGGATCAGTGAGCGGTGCGGGAAGTTACTCCTTTTCCTCTACACCCACCATAACCGCTACACCAACAGTTGGTTATGAGTTTTCCTCATGGCAGGGGGATGGAGCGGATGACCCAACATCATCCACCACAACCGTGGCCATGACCCAAACACGCTCCCTCACGGCAATTTTTTCTTTGCTCAGTCACTCCCTTGACCTAACGGCAGGTGCAGGAGGAACGGTTGCAGGCGGCGGAACATTTGCCCATGGTCAATCTACTACCATTACCGCTACACCATCGGCAGGTTATTCCTTCTCATCATGGAGTGGAGGAAACGTAACAGACAGCAGCGCCAAGAACACAACCGTTGAAATTACGCAACCTCTATCCCTCGTGGCGAACTTCACGCCATTGGAATTCCCTCTCACACTTACTGCGAATCCTGGTGGAACAGTCACAGGCACCGGCAACTACACTTACGGCTCATCACCAACAATAACCGCTGTCCCGGATTTTGGTTTTCAGTTCGAAAGCTGGAGCGGGTCGGGCGTTGCGGATCCATCCTCCCCTACCACAACCGTTTCCATATCCGGTTCCAAATCAGTAAACGCTTCCTTTACGCCTCTTGATTTTTCACTCAGCGTTTCGTCCCAAGTCGGTGGAAGCGTATCTGGCGGAGGTACTTTCCCATTTGGAACGCGCACCCCAATTAATGCGATTCCAAACCCAAGCCACGTATTTCAAAAATGGGTGGGTTCTGGTTTGGATGATTCCAACTCCTCTTCCACCTTTGTTACGGTTTCGGGCAACCTTAACATTGTTGCTAATTTTACGGTAAAGCCAGCAACCAACCGTTCACTTGTTCTTCTGTCTTCCCCGAGCGATGGAGGCATCGCCGTAGGATCCGGAAGTTACCCTCAGTCCACCTCCGTTCCCATCGTCGCAACACCCTCAAGCAGTCACGATTTCGTAGGTTGGTCTGGAAACGGTGTCGCGGATCCATCCTCTGCTGCAACTTCAGTACTGCTTTCATCCGACGAAAACGTCACGGCACTTTTCGTTTTAAAAACTCACACTCTTCTCGCACTACCAGCGAGCGGTGGGATCGTCTCCGGGGGCGGATCATTTCCCCATGGTAGTCAGGCAGTAGTCTCGGCAGTGCCCTCACCCGGGTATGTTTTTACCAGGTGGTCCGGCAACGGTTTGTCCAACCCCAGCATTCCGACGACTAGTATCTCCATGACTCAGGATAGAAACGTCTCAGCGGTTTTTACCCCCGAAATTCATACCGTTGTCCTTTCCCTCTCAGATGGTGGGTTTGCTACGGGATCGGGAACCTATACGCACGGTACCGTCGCCGAACTCAACGCAACGCCTCAAACCGGCTATTTCTTCAATGGATGGTCCGGTGGAACCTTCGCCGATCCAAACTCCTCCTCAACTACTATCGTTGTAGATCGCGACATGACCATCACCCCTTCGTTCACTCCGACCTCACACATACTTCAAGTGCTCTCCGGAACAGGCGGGGCAGTAACTGGTGGCGGCACCTACCAGTACGGTGCTTCCGTATCGATTACTGCAACTCCCAACGACGGTTTTTCTTTCGTTGGCTGGACGGGAAGTACCCCCGAGAATCCCTCGATGCCCTCAACCACGTTCACGATCACCCGGGATAGCAACCTAACGGCGGTCTTCACGCGGATCACTCATACTCTCTCGGTCAATGCAAGCACAGGAGGAAGCGTTTCGGGTTCTGGATCCTACCTGCACGGAAGCACAGCCTCGCTCACCGCCTCACCTGATTCCGGATATCGTTTCATCGGCTGGAGCGGAAGCAGTGTTTCTGACGCAAACTCTTCACAAACATCCATTCTCATTGAGGAGAGCGTAAGCGTCTTCGGAACTTTCGAAAAAGCGTCGGTTTCCTCCCACACAAACGCACAATCGCTCGGAGCTAACTGGTATTCATCATGGCTTGGCACTTTTTACCAAACCAGTGGTGAGTGGTGTTTCCACATGGACTTAGGCTGGATTTACATTTCCATAGAAGGTTCCACTGGGGCTTGGGTCTGGAAGGAGATGCAGGGCTGGCTTTGGACCGATCCTACGCGCTACGCCGATCTTTTCCTATGGTCGGAAAACTTTGGAGAGTGGGTTTACTTGGATTCGGCTTCCAATTTGTCTCCAAGAATATTCAGATATTCAACAGCCTCCTGGTCGGAATTCTGAACTTTGATTCTCCAGAAAGGAAGATGAAAGGTTTATGGTGGATCAAAAAAGACTTTCGCGTTTCGGATAATCAGTGCTTTTCGAACGGTGTCTTGCAATGCGATGAGTTACTTCCGTTCTACTGTTTGGAAGACACCAAGGTTAGTGGCTACGACTTCTCGTCTTTTCACTTAGTTGCCCTCCGGCAGGGATTGTCCGCATTGTCTGAAAGCCTTGTGGCTAAAGGCAGTGGCTTGTGTTTTCGTTTCGGAGATCTAATTGAACAACTAGAGAAGCTTCGTGGGCAGTTCCCGTTCGAAGTCATTTACTCGCATCAAGAAACTGGCAACCTGAAAAGCTACCTCATTGATCAGTCAGTGGCGGAATGGTGCTCACAGAAGGGAGTGAGATGGCGCGAATACAACGCTTCATCCGTTCAACGTGGAGGAACCGCCGCTTCCAAGAGAATAAAGAGCGCCCATTCGGATCACAGGTCGTCACGACCGATGGCAATCCCCAAGGACTTTAGAGGTCCCCGCAAGCAACGACTTTTTACCGAAATACCTTCCCTAAGGGATCTCAGCAATAGAAGTCATCTAATCGATTCCTACATTGTACAAGATAACTTGCAGAGGGTTGACGAGGAGTCGGCACTATCAACACTTGCGAGCTTTTTGGAACATAGGGGCTTGAATTACTCGGGCGGTATTTCCTCACCCAACTCAGCCTTTTCAGCCGGATCAAGACTGTCCACACATCTTGCTTGGGGAACCATCAGCTTGCGTACGGTATTTGACCAGCTAAGAAAAAAAAGGCTCGAGATAGGCGGTGACACCAACTCAAAAACATGGCGAAAAAGCCTAAGAGCCTTTGAGTCCAGGTTGCACTGGAGAGACCATTTCATTCAACGACTAGAGGCCTTTCCCGAAATGGAAAGGTTCGCCATTAACAAAGCTTATGAAAAGCTCTGCTATGAGGATGACCCCGAGCTTTTGGAGGCATGGCGATTAGGTCGAACAGGTGTCCCAATGATTGATGCATGCATGAGATGCCTAAACTGTACCGGATTTCTCAACTTTAGAATGAGAGCTATGATCGTAAGTTTCGCCTGCTTTGGCCTCAAACTTTCTTGGAAATTCATTCATGGCCCCCTCGCCAAAGTATTCCTTGATTATGAGCCTGGAATACATCTCTCGCAGTTACAGATGCAAGCGGGTGTCGTAGGTTTCAATACGATTAGGGTATACAATCCGTTCAAACAATTCCGCGATCACGACGCTCAAGGTATATTTGTCAAAAAATGGGTGCCCGAGCTTCGAGATTCGAGCCCATCGGAGATTTCACGCTTGGAATTGGACACCACTAACTCATATGCAACTCTTCCCACCAGTTACAAAAAAAACACGGCAGAAATGAAACGCCAAGTTTTTGCCATTCGAAAAAGTAAGGTCGGCAAAATAGAAACAGAGAGAAATTTAGCTTTGCATGGGTCAAAACGGAGACGCTCTACAAGCAAACAAAATCCCCGAGAAAGTGGACAGATGACACTCTTTTAGCTTTGTCATACGAATAGACGACCTGGCATGAATCATTAAGAAGTCGACTGCTTACCCGTTTTATCCTGCATAAAATCAAACAAACGAATGGCGGGTAATTTCCGTTGCATTCAAAGTGCATATGAATCGATCAATCTGTCTTCGTTCGTTTCCCGTTGAGCATCGTTCCTACCGGTGTGTATCGGATAAGGTAGCGGTATGAGAAAAGGAGCAAAGCGGTCGTCACAAAACAGACGACGAAAAGCTTAAGCAGGATAAATAGTAAGACTATAATCTCAGAGACAAAAGGGAAAAGGGACGCGAATGCGTCGTCGAGGTTAAGAAATTGCGTTTCAATAGAAACCATAAGCGGCGTGACCGACCACTCGGACACCCAAATCTGCACGACCTGGATGAGGGGTAAGTGAGCGACGTAGAGCCAGTATGCGGAATCGGAAACGAAGCGGACTTCAGGACTCTCTACGGAAAAGAATTTACGGAAAACCCCGATGAGGCCGAAGATCAAAAGCCAGACGAAGAGGGCCGAGCAAAGGGAAATGATTTCGTAGCGAAACTCCAAGTCCGTTCGCTCCATGAGGTCCAGCGCGGTTAGAAAGACGATAACCGAAACAAAAAGATGGATTGGCCAGAACCGTCCGGCTTTCTCATGAAAGCCCTTGTGTGGGAAGCAGAGCGCCCCATACCCGAAGAAGATTCCATAATAGCTTAGCTTGATCCAATCGGGCTCGAGCCAGACTGTAGTCGAAGGTCCGAACAACCCATCCTCTCCACCGCCACCCATTGAATACTGGGCCATGTAGGTCAAAGGAACCAGCCAGAGAAGGCGAAGGGGGGACTCGGCCAACCACTTGGCTAATTTTGGCATGGGGACAAACTTGAGAAGATTTGCAACCAGAACGAAGGCCAGCACCAGGTAAACCAAGTCGTAGAGAAACCAAAGATGATGAGTAATGAACCTGCCTCCAGGGAAATAGTTACGGGCAAACCAATCGTCTGTTTGCATCTGTTTGCCTTCACCACTTCGAACAGCCTGAACGTCACCAACTCCAAGTAGCTTTCTTACCTCTTTTCTGCCCTCCCGAACCTCAGACCAGACCATGGGGATCTTGAGGATATCCCTCGCCACCCATTTCGTAATTTCACGACCGGCCTTCATCGCTTCGAGAGGACGAGAGCCGTCCTTGTTCGCAAGTTCAGGATCAGCTCCCTTTTCGAGCAGGATGCGAACGCAATCAGAGCGACCGAAGAAGGCCGCCAAGAGAATGGGTGTCGACTGGTGACCGTCCCTGGAGTTCAGGTCCGCGCCCTTGTCGGCGAGCAAGGCAATGGCCCTGGGTTCCCCCATGGCGGCCGCCCAGTGCAAGGGCGTAAAGTCCATGTCGTATTTTCCGTCTATCTCGGCTCCGCCTTCAAGGTGCCTTTCTATTGCATTGAGGTCTCCCTGCCTGGCTGCCCCTCCCAGATCATCCGGGACCTCATACTTCGGGGCCACAGCTTCTTTCTCCTCACTAGAACCGGAAACTCTTTCCTCTCGGCCCTCCCCCATCCATCCGGCAAATGCCCTCATGTTGTTGAGCATGGGAAAAACAAGGAAGCCAAATACCAAAAAGGGGAGAACGATGCGCTTGAATCGATGGATCAACAAGCCACCCGTCCCTCTTCTTTGCCACATCATCATGGTAAAGAATCCGCTCACGAAAAAGAACAGGGACATGCGGAAGCCATGAATGAAAATCAGTGGAATTGCGTAAAGCTCCGACTGATTGACGTCCTGAGCAGGCCAAACGGGAAAACCGATGAAAGAAAGCAACCCATGGAGAAGAATCCCCAAAAGCATGGCAAATGCACGCAGGGCATCAAGGTCGTGGTATCTTTTGGCCGTCATTTTATCCTAAAGTCACATGCGAAAAGCCTACTGGGTTACCTCCAGACGCTCCACAGGAAAAGATGACTCAAAAAAAGTAACGGAACGCTACGCCGAGACTAAGCCAAAAGCGTTTGGGGGAACTCGGCCAATCATTCGGGTTCGTCTTCCTCGAAGGCCTCCTCGTCTCCCTCTTCGTCCTCGTTCCTGAAATCTTCCCAGATCTCGCGGGATTCCTCCTCGTCGATTTTGCCCAGCTTGACGGCGGCGTCCAGTCCGCGCTTGAGGGCGTCCCAAAGTTCTCGCTCGTCCTCATGGCGCAGTCGGTCTTTGCGCCCTTCCCTTTCATCCGAACCTTTGCGAACCTTGGGTTGCTCATCTCCCAAATCGACCCGGAACTGTCTGGCCAGGCGTTGGCGGACTTCGATCATTTTTTGCTCTGCCTGGCGCTTGCTTATATCTCCGGATTCCAAAGCCCGCTCGATCCTTCTCTTATGATCTTCAAGCTCGAGTGCCAGATGCTTGAGCCGGACGACCTGATGCATCTCCTCATGCACCTCACGTATGGATTGACGGGCTTCCTCATGAGAAATCTCACCCGCTTCCAGTCGCTCATGAATTTCGAGTTCGGCCTTCCTGACTCTTTCGTTGATCTCGCGGGCAATCTTATCCCGACTATGCATCCGTCGCTCGATCCGTTCATATTCCTCGTTCGCCTGCTCCCGGCTCATTTTGCCTTCCCGGACGGCTCCCTCAATCCTTCCCTTGATCATCTTCCACTCGCGCTCCCGGCTTGCCTTTTTTTGACGCTCATGAAACTCGATCAACTTCTTGCGGGCCTCCTCGGGGGAAATTTCACCCTTCACGATCGCTTCCTGGACCTTCCCGATATCTTCGTGGATCCTGCCCTCAGCTTGGCGCAAATCATGACCCGGGTCTTCCTTCTCGCGACTACGATCCTTCTCTGGTTCATCCCCCCAGAGTTGGCCCTTGATCTCGCGTAGTTTCCTCCCAGCTTCCTCCCGGGAAATTCGTCCCTCGCTTACGGCTTGCTTAACTTCACGCTCCGCATGGCGGTAACGTTCCATGAGAGGATCATCGTCCCGGATCCGCTTTTCCTTGGCTTGCAGAACGAATAGTCCGCAAGAGAAAAGTATTATCACAATGAGTGGAGCAAGGGGTGAGCTTTTCATAATCATTTTTTTTGGTTTAATGATCGGATTAAGATATACTTGCGAAAGTATTACCGAAGTCAATTGTAGTGGAAATCATCTCTTGCGTGATTTCGTCGGACAATCGGAAGAAATCGCTCAAAACAAATGCAGACTATTTTTTGGCGGGTGTGATTGCCTGGTTGCTCGCATAGTCCCAAAATTTGCGCTCCGACGAACTGGACTGGTCGTAAAGCCAACTGGAGTTGGAATTGCGGTAAAGAAAGGGATAGATGGACTTACCGGTGTAGAGCCAGCCGAGGCTTTCATCGTGGATCCAAAAGCCCGAATCAGCCGTGCCTTGCAGGTAGAGCCAACCGTGGTTGAGGTGGTAAAGCCACCCCTGATTCTTTCCGTAAAAATCACCGAACCAAGAAGATCTCGTCCAGCCAGCGTCCAAGGACTGGGTATTAGAATCGTTCCAGGGAGAAGTTGCGGAGGAGGCCCCTACATTGAGGGAGAGCGAGTAGGCCGGCGTTTGATTCCCGCTGAGGCCCGCGAAACGGTAGCCGGTGATGAGGACTTCGTAGGAACCGGCCGCGGAGGGGGTGCCCGATATGATGGGGCCGTTGACGTCGCCGTTGTAGGAAAGCCCGGCCGGAAGACCATCCACCTTGTAGCTGAAGGCCTTGTAGCCGCTAGTGTAGAAAGCGAAACTGAATGATTCCCCCTCGGAGGCGGATGCAGGGTTGGATCCCGTGGAGGTTACGTAGGTAGTAGCCCCTGAAAGGGCATGCACAGACAAAGATCCTGCGAGGGCTGGAATGGATGCCTTAAAAGTCCAAACTTTCGAGTAGAGCGAAGGCAGCAGGGAACCAGCTGTATGTGAGACAATGGAAATGGGATACCTGCTAGCAAGAACTAGCAGCATAAGCCAGTGGGCGCGTGACTGGATTTTGATTAGTTGCAGCCACATCCGCCGGAAGCGATGGATTTCCCTCCCCGAGATGCCTCACGGCTGAAAAAAGCATGGTCGAACATCATCACGGATAGGTCGTCTCTGTCCTTGCGCATGAGGTAGTCTGCCAAGAAGCCTCTGTCCATCTGATCAACTGTTACCTTTGGACCTTTGCAAGAGCTTAGAAAAAAAATGACTGGGATGGCGCCCAACAATGATAATATTTTCTTAACTTTCATTATGGATCAAGTACTTGTCGAAATTCCTTGTCCAGTAGAGCGCGCGTTCCGTACGAAGGCAACCCTCCGCCCCGAAAAAGTTTTCGAGCAAAGACAAACCCTCCTCGCGCTCACCGATCAGCGAGCACGTCGAAAGCGCACCGGCCTCTAGGCAGGTGCTAGCTATTGCCGTCGCCATAAAGACTTTACCTGAAACCGGATATCCCGTCCGATGATCGATAAGGTGACTGTATCTCTTCCCGTTCATTTCGAAAAACCGCATGTAAGTACCAGAAGTGGCAACTCCTCTCTCCGTAACGGAAAGGGCAAAATCGGGTTGGCCGGGTTTCTTAGGATTCTCCACGCCGATCCGCCAATGAGCAGCGTCACTTGGTCTGCCGCTAAGAGCAACGTCTCCTCCGAAATTGACCATGGCGTTGCGTACACCCATGGAACGAACGATCTCAAGCACTCGGTCTACGGCATACTCTTTTCCGAATCCTCCGAAATCAAGACCCATTCCTTCGGCAGGAAGAAAAACTTCCTTTTCGCCTAACTCCACCTTCGACCAACCGACCAAGCTCAAAGCACGGCTGATCTCAGCTTTATCAGGTATGCGGGGGTTTTTCTTCCTGAAGTCCCAAATTAGAGACAACGGAAGGGTTGTTGGATCAAAAAGGCCTTTAGTCATGAAATGTAAGCCACGACACAAGTTGAGGAGCCTCTCGTCTTCAGGTAATAACGAAACTGGACGGATGCCCGCGGCGGCGTTGACTTCGCTTATGAAACTGTTCGGTAAGTACCGCGAGTAACGGTTTTCGAAGAAACGAACCCAACTGACTACTTCATCTCTGACTCTTTCTGCATGTTCGGTGCTAGTGGATTCGTACAGGACATCGCATGCAGTACCCATTGCCTTGAAGGCGACCTTGTAGAAACCGTCCTGGCCAACCTCCAGCGGTGGTGATGAAGGATCGGGCCTTTTCAAAACTCCCACTGAAAGCCAATAGTTAGGACGCGTGCGTCCGGATAGAAAAGCTGGGAAGTGATCCCGTCTCGTCCGCGCATGACGTACCTGTCGACGGAAAAATCGACGCTGAAGTCCTCTTTGTGAAAGTAGGTCAGCTTGATTCCGTAGCTTTGCGTAATAAGTTCGGACAGCCGATAGTCGGATGAATAGTGGGGACCTTTGCCGCGTGGTTGCAGAAGAGGTGTTATGGATGTACCGTCCAGACTGGTGCGATAGAATTCGGCCGAATCCTGCTGGTAGTATCGATAGTTGGGTTGGATGACGAATTTCTCGCCCAACCTTTTGAGAAGCTTTAGTTCAATGGTGTGACCGAGGAGGCTGGCATCGTCTGAAAAAAGTCTGTAGGAGCCTTCCACACTTGCCTGCATACCTTCAAGATAGCGCGTAGCTTCAGTATAAAGCACGAAGGTTCTTCTCTCGTCGGGCCTGTTCTCCGGGTACATGTAAAAGACCTCTCGTTCGAGCGTGGGATGACCGGGAAAAAGAGTCTCGGTAAGTCCGATCTGCTTGTATGGGTCACTGAGATAACCCTTCGGAAATCCCCAAGTAAGGTTTAGAGATAAAGTTGTTTTGGGATTCAGAACTCGGTAGGCCCCGATTGAAAGCTCGGGAGTTGTCTTTGACCTAATACCTAGTCCCGGCCCCCCTGGTACGGAGGAATCGACACGGTCGTCCTGAAAAGACAGTCCGGCTTGAAGGACGAGGGTTTCCTCCGCCAGACTACGAGCGATACTGTAGCCGTAGGTTTTAGAAAGGTAATCAGGCTCGTCACTGTAGCCAAACTCAAAGGTGTGCTCGTATTGCTCCGCAATTCTCGAGAAGCTTACTATACCAGCTACCCTTTCGTCCTCCAATTCGGCAAGCCACTCTCTGGAACCCGAATCAGCAGGTCTTCCGTAAGGGGTTGCCCCAGTGATTGAGTCGAGAAGACCGACCACTTCCATCGACCATTCCTTAGATAAGTCCGTTTCACCCTTAAGGTACCATGATACGACCCTTATCCTGTCGTCATCTTCGTCCCAGAGTTGGTACTTGGCCATTAGCCTCTCTTGACCCGAAGACCTGAAAACACTCCAAGAAAGCAAAGAAAAAAAGATGATGGAACGCAACAGGGTAGGCATAATTCTATCTTACGGCCTTAGGTAAGGTTTCCAAGCCACGCCTGATACGAAACCGAAGGGAAAAAACTATCTGGGACAATGTGTTTCTGGGAAGTAAGAGCGCTTTTCCCAAGATTGCAGAGAAATTACTAGATCGCCTTTACAGTAGGACAACGATTGTTCAGAGTCCTTAGTCGCGGGAGCTCCTCAATTGACCATGTTTTTTCAGCCCGCTAGGAGGACCCTTGCGGTGACCGCCCGGACGCTTCATGCCTGCGGGGGGATGGGGACCGCGAGGAGGACCGCCGGGTTTCAGCCCGTGCGGAGGACCCTTGCGGGAATCGCCTCCCCTGCCTGCGTGCGGAGGGCCCTTGGGGGGACCGCCGGGACGCTTCATGCCTTCAGGGGGATGGGGACCACGCTGAGGACCGCCGTGATTCATGCCATGGGGCGGACGGGGTCCTTGGGAACGTTGCTGCATTTCCCTTTGCATGCGCTGGCGATCATGGTCCATGCGCATCCTTTCCATATCCCATCTCATGCGCTCGCGGTCCTGTTCGAATTCAATCCTCTCCAGTTCAAAGTGAAGTTTTTTAAGCTCGAGCTCAAGGTGCATGCGCTCGATTTCCACGTTCATCTCCTCGAGCTCATCTTGACCATAATCGTCGTGGTCGTCGTGATGGCGGTCTCGGTCGTGCTTGTCGTGATGACGATCCCGATCGTGATGGTCTCCGTGATGACGGCCACCATCGTGCTTGTCGTTATGACGACCTCGGTCATGGTGACCTTCACCTCGCTCGCCGCGCAGGGCCATCCATTTGGCCTTGGCTTCCTTCTCCGTGAGCTTGCCCTCCTCGACGGCCTTCTTGAGCTTGGCCTCCAAGGAGTGCGATTCATGCCCATCATGGCGACCCTTGCCGTGGTGTTTGCGATCATCCGATGAGCTCATCGCATTCCACTTCGCCATGGCGTCTTCCTTGGACATCTTGCCCTCCTCGACGGCCCGCTTGAGCTTGGACGCAAGGTCACGCATTTCACCACCTTCGTGATGCTTTGCCGACAGGCTGGAACCTAGGGCCAGAAGTCCTGCCAGGATCAGTGAAAAAACCGCATATATCTTCATTTTATCGGGGGTTGGGGGTACAAAAAGCCAACATACTGGTATCAAAACATACAAAAATATAAAACAAAAGCCTTTTTTATCTTTGAAAACGGCCTTGGCGAACATCAAGTTGAGTAGGATGAAACTATCCGCAAAACTCTTTTTTCTCTCGGCTTTGCTTTCCGGTTCCCATTGCTCCGCCAAGCCCAACGTCATTCTCGTCTTTATCGACGACATGGGATGGGGAGACTTTTCCTGCTTCGGCAACGAAGCCGCCCAAACGCCCAATATCGACCGATTGGCCAAGGAAGGGATCCGTTTCGAGCAGTTCTACGTCAATTCTCCCATCTGCTCCCCTTCCCGAACCGCAATTTCGACAGGTCAGTACCCTCAGCGCTGGAAGATTACTTCCTACCTAAGCAACCGTGATCACAACAAGCAACGGGGCATGGCTCAGTGGCTCGATCCCAAGGCCCCCATGTTGGCCCGCACCCTGCAAGAGGCGGGCTACGCCACCGGGCACTTCGGCAAATGGCACATGGGAGGGCAACGGAACGTGGCCGATGCCCCGGCCATCACCGAATATGGTTTCGACCAATCCCTGACCAATTTCGAGGGGATGGGACCCAAGCTCCTTCCCCTTACCCTCAGACCGGGCCAGGATCCGGACAAACCGGGAAGAATCTGGGCGGATGCCGTGCGCCTGGGCAAAGGGGTGCGCTGGATGCAACGCTCGAGGATCACGGAAGGCTTTGTGGAGGAAGCGATGCCCTTCATCAAAAAGGCCCAAGGAGAGGGAAAGCCCTTTTACCTCAACCTCTGGCCGGACGACGTGCACAGTCCGTTTTGGCCTCCCACGGCCAAGTGGGGGGATGGTTCGAAGCGCAGGCTTTATCTTTCCGTGCTGGAGGCCATGGACGAGCAGCTTGGGAAGTTGTTCGATTTCGTCCGGAACGACCCGAAGCTCGCTGGGAACACCCTGATTCTCGCCTGCTCCGACAACGGAGCGGAAAAAGGCGCTGGAGTCTCCGGTCCGTTCCGGGGGTTCAAGACGCACTTGTTCGAAGGGGGAATCCGATCCTCGCTCGTTGTCTGGGGACCCAGTCTGATTCCATCCAACAAGAATGAGAATACTGGAAGAGTGAACCAGAAATCGGTCTTCTGCGCAGTGGACTTGGTTCCCACCTTGCTCGATCTGGCTGAAGTCCCCCATCCCAAAGGCGTCAAGTACGACGGCGAATCCCTGCCCGACGTTTTGCTTGGCAAAAGCGAAGAATCCCGCAAGCAGGATATCTTTTTCAGGCGACCGCCCGACCGCGACTCCTTCTATGGGGTAAGGGATCTGCCCGACCTCGCGGTTCGCTCGGGCAAATGGAAATTGCTCTGCGAGTATGATGGCGCCGATGCCCTTCTCTACGACATGGAGAAGGACCGGGGTGAGACCAGGGACTTGTCCGAGAAGCATCCCGAAGTCGTTGCCCGCTTGAGCAAGGCCGTCATTGCCTGGCACAAATCCATGCCTCCGGACAATGGACCGGCCCTCGGTTCCAAGCCTAAGAAAAAGAAATAGAGCTCGGGGCCGCCCTGTTGCGCCGGGCCAATCAGGCTACCACTTCGTGGACGACGTGGTGTTCCTCGACCCCGGTGAGTCGTTGATCGAGCCCGAGCGAGCGGTAGGTCAATTTTTCGTGATCCAAACCAAGCAGGTGAAGAAGGGTTGCGTTGAAATCGTTCACGTGAACCGGCCGGTCGGCGATTCCGTACCCCAGTTCATCAGTCCGTCCATGGACGTGTCCGGCCTTGACTCCGCCTCCGGCCATCCAGACCGTGAATGCCTCCTTGTGGTGATCCCGTCCGACGTTGCTCTTTTCTCGCTCCACACCCGCTCCGTTGTTTCCTTGAGCCATAGGGGTACGGCCGAACTCGGCGCTCCAGACAACGAGAGTCTCGTCAAGAAGGCCCCTTTCCTTGAGATCCTTGATCAAGGCGGCAATCGGTTGGTCGACCTGCCTGCACTTGCTGGGCAAACCACGCTGCAGGCCTCCATGGTGATCCCAGCCTTGATCGAACAACTGGACGAAACGGACGCCCCGCTCAACCATCCGGCGGGCAAGCAGGCAGTTGTTGGAAAACCCCGACCCTTCCGCTTTTGCGCCATAAGCTTCCAGGGTCTTCGCCGACTCGGTCGACAAGTCCTTAAGCTCGGGCACGCTCGTCTGCATGCGGTAGGCCATTTCGTATTGGCTTATCCGGGTGGCGATCTCGGGATCCCCCACCCCATGAAGCTGTTCACGGTTTAATTCATTGACCGCATCCACGACGCGCTTGCGGGCCGCCGAGTCTACGCCCTTGGGGTTGGAGAGGAAGAGAACGGGATCCCCTTTTCCCCTAAACTCGATCCCCTGATAAACCGATGGAAGAAATCCGCTCCCGAAGATACTGTTGCCCGCTCCGGGGTATTGTCCGGTCACCATGACCACGAAACCGGGCAAATCCTCGTTCATTGAGCCAAGACCGTAGTTGGCCCAGGCTCCCAGGCTGGGGCGTCCGAAGCGCTCGAACCCGGTCTGCATGAACATCTGGGCCGGAGCATGGTTGAACTGGTCGGTATGCAAAGTTCGGATGAAGCACATTTCGTCCGCGCAAGTCTGCAAATTCGGAAGAAGATCGGAAATTTGAATGCCCGACTGTCCGCAGCGTCGGAAGTTGAACTTCGGATCCTTCGAAGTCCCGAGCAAGGTCGGGCGGGAACGGATGAAGGCGAGTTGCTTGCCCTCGAACATTTCCTTCGGACAAAGCTCACCGTCGCGCTTCTGAAGCTCGGGCTTGTAATCGAAAAGGTCGAGGTGCGAAGGGGCTCCGATCAAGTGAAAATAGATTACGCTTTTGGCCTTGGGCGCGAAGTGGGCAAGAGGAGGCGCTGTTCCGGCACCGAGATCTTGTCCGAGCATCTCGGCCAAAGCGAATGCTCCGACGCCCATGCCTACCCGCTGGAAGAGTTGCCGCCGGGTAAGGGTCCTCAGGTAGTGGTCGATCGGGTTCATGAAAGCACGGGCATGCCTAGCCTTTGGTGATCGTTTCATCGAGGTTGAGTAAGGCGTTGGCCACGAAGAACCAGGCGGCCAGTTCCACCTCGTCCAGACCGGGTGAAAGTTTGAGGGCGGACGCGGAGGAGAAGAGAGCCCTGGCATCCTTTGGGTTGGCTTGGAGCCGCTTGCGCTCCTTGCCGAGGAGACCCTCGAGGATGGAAACCTCCTTCTCGGTTGGTTTTCTGGAAAGAGTCCTGCGGAAAGCCAAGCGGATTGCGTCCCCGTCGCCGGAAACGCCTTTGTCCTGGATGATGGAGGCCGCAAACCCGAGAGCCATCTCGACGTAGGCCTGGTCGTTAAGAAGAGTCAAGGCCTGCAAAGGGGTGTTGGTCCGGCTTCTCTTGGGGAAGCAGGACGACCGGTCGGGCCCGTCGAAATTCACGAAACTGGCATAAGGCGCGGCCCGTCTCCAGATCACGTAGACCCCGCGACGGAAACGATCCTCGTTGCGGGCGGCGACGTACTTGGGTTCATTCCTCCCCGTCTGGCGCCAGAGGCCGTCCGGTTGGGGCGGGTAGACGGGCGGTCCGCCCATTTTTTCGCTCAGCAGACCGGAAACCCGCAGGGCGTTGTCCCGGATCATCTCGGCGGACATACGCAGGCGCGGGCCACGCGAAAAGTACAGGTTGCGCGGGTCGCGCTCAAGGACGGCGGGCGACACCCGGGAACTCTGACCGTAGGTCCCGCTGAGCGCAATGAGCTTGTGGATATGCTTCATCGACCAACCGTTCTCCATGAACTCGACGGCCAGCCAGTCGAGAAGACGCGGATGAGTAGGCGGCTCGCTTTGGGAACCGAAATCCGACTCCGTAGAGACGATGCCCGTACCGAAGAGCTGTCCCCACCAGCGGTTCACCGTCACCCGTGCGACTAGGGGGTTTCCCGGATCTACCAACCACTTGGCCAAGCCCAAACGGTTGCGGGACCACTCCTTATTCCATTTGTGAAGGCTCTCCGGGACATCCGCTTCGACCTTCTGCTTGGGGGAAAGATAATTGCCGCGGGACATGACGTGGGTTTCCCGCTTCTTGTCCATCTCGACCATGACGAGAGTGCTTGCCGGCTTGATCTTCGCGAGCAGGCCCTCGGCTTCGCCGATTCTTCTCTTAAGAGAGACGATCCCGTTTTTTTGAGTAAGAAAAAGTTCTCTGATTTCCTTCTCCTCCGCCTTGCTCCTCTTCTTTTTCCTCAAAAGAGCGTATAGCTTGTCTTTTTCCTTTTCGTCGGCAGGAAAAGATTCGGCAAAGGAAAAACGGGGCCGACCGACGTTGCGCCCACCCCCGTAAAGATGCTTCATCTCGATCTCGAGGATGGCTGGTTTTTCCAGGTCGAGCACTTCCCCGAATTCGAAATACGCTTGATGGCTCTCCCCAAAACGGGGAGCGATCGCCCAGCCGTTCTTCGGGTCAAGATTGCCGTCTATCAACTGCCCCGCACCGAAGCCGTTCTGTGAGAAACGGGCCCGCGCCCGCTTAAGCGCGACCGCTTCGCGAAGGTCGCCCTTGCGGCGATAAACGAGGACCTCGGTCAGCACGAAGTTGGGATTCCCGTTGGTAACGTTGCGCCCCGGTCCCTTCTTCTGCATGCCCTCGTGCAGAAGGGCTTCAAGCCGGAGAGCCTTCCATTTGCCAGGCCCAGCCCTCGTTTGCATCAAGTAGGTTGAGCGGTCCCCCGGTTTGCCTGTTGCCAAAGCGCTTCCATCCTCAAGAAGCTCGAAAGTCTCCATGCCGTCCGATGAGGCTCCTTCAATCGGAGCAACCTTCCAATCGGGGACCTGAGCATCGTCTTCCCCTGTTCGCCTCGTCATCTTCTTCACCCATGCCGGCAATTCCAGCTCGGCTTTCTTTTCCTCAGCCTTCAGTTTTCGCTTCAAGGAATCGAGCTCGGCGTTCAGACGGCCGAACTCCTTCTCTTGTCCGGTGCCCAAGGGCAGGTCCATCTTCGGTCCCCAAAAGTCGAAGGAAACGCCCTTCCCACTTTTGTTACGAACTTCGAGAGGCGTATGATTGAAGAAAGCGAAAAGCTGATAGTATTCCTCTTGGGAAAAGGGATCATACTTGTGGCTATGGCACTGGGCGCATTCCAAGGTAGTGCCAAGCCAGGTCAGTCCGGTCGCGTTCACCCGGTCGAAGACCTGATTGACTCGGTTTTCCTCAGGATGCACACCCGCCTCCACGTTGCAGGTGGGAGTACGGTGGAAACCGGTGGCGATCTTTTGCGAAACACTGGCTTCGGGCAAAAGATCTCCCGCAAGCTGCTCGATGGTAAACTGGTCGAAGGGCATATCCGCGTTCATCGCTTTTATGACCCAGTCGCGGAACGCCCAGCTGTCCCGGAGTTGATCAGCCTGAAACCCATTGGAATCAGCATAGCGGGCCAAGTCCAGCCATTGCCTGGCCCAGTGTTCGCCATAACGGGGAGAGGCGAGCAGACGGTCGACGACCTTTTCCCGGGCCTCGGGAGATTGATCCGCGAGAAATTCATCGACCTCCTCTAGCGTTGGCGGCAAGCCGGTCAGTCCCAGGCTGACCCGGCGCAGCCAGCGAGCTTCATCCGCAGGAGGAGAGGGCCGCCAACCGCGCTTCTCGAGTTGGGCAAGGACGAAGGAATCAATCGGGTTACGAACAAAGCCCTTGGCCTTGCCGAAAGGAACTTTCGCGCGGACAGGCTTTTCATATGCCCAATGCTTGGCATAACGAGCACCCTCCTTGATCCATTGCCTAAGAAGAGAAATTTGACCATCCGACAAAGGATCGCCTTTGGCAGGCATCCGATCTTCTCCATGGGCGGTGACCCTAAGCATAAGCTCGCTCTTAGCGGGGATTCCTGGAACGATTGCCGACCGGCCCGACTTCCCCCCCTTATAGGCGAACTCGGCAAAATCGAGGCGGAGGTCGCTCTTGGGAGCGTCCAACCCATGACAAGCGAAGCAACTTTGGGAAAGAATGGGACGAATTTGCCTATTGAAATCAATTTCTCCAAAGACGAAAGGTCTCTCACAAAGAATGAGAACAAAGGGGAGGAAAAATCTTTGTATGTTCTTCATTTAGAAAGACTGGAATACTCTTAGTATACTCAACTAGATCATGCCAAAAGTCCAAAAAAAAGAGGCGAGAAGAAGATTCGGTGGCGAGGCAAAGGCTCAGTTGCTTCCCTCGCCGCCACCGGCAAGACTGATTCCCTCAAGCCCGGACTCCCGGAAAAGGGTTTCGTAGTGAAGCTCGAGCTCCTTCTTGCGCTTGATCCACTTTTCTTCACCCGCGGCCTCCTCCCCTACCCCGGCCCAGGTCATCTCCGCCTGCAGGTCGCGCCCGGTCATGCGGATGATCAATTCCTCCCAGAAGGCATCGTCCACGAACTGGTCGTAGAAGCGGACCACTCGCTCTGGGCTTTTCTCGTCCCATTTTCTGGCCAATTCATTGCTTTGGCCGTCGCGTCGGATCAAATCCTGCGAATCGAAGTCGTCGCAGGAGGCATAGATTTTTTGCTCCAGTTCGTAGAAAGGTTTCTTTTCCTTATTCTGCCCCCGGCCGTAGGAATCGAGAATCATTCCGGCTAAGGAGAAAACCTCCACCAAGACCCGGTACTCTTCCTTCGACAAGTCAATTTTCATGGAGATGGGAAATTCCTATGCAGTTGGGTCGGGAGTAAATCTCCCCTCTTGCCTAAAAACGCAGATCGCCCTCAACGGGGCTGTAGAAAAGAGGGAGGGCCACCGCGTCCGCCACCGGGTCCTCGCCCGGATCCGCGTCCTTTGCCTTCTCCCTGTTGCGGCTCGCCGGACTCCGCGGCCTCGGCTTGCTTGGCCACACGCTCGGCCACTCGCTTGACCTCGGACACCGTGCGCTCCTTGCGCTCCTCGTCGACGATGGCCTCGGCCCACGTCATGGCGGTCTCAGGATCCTTTCGGACCACTTCCCGGACAAATCGCTGAATCGGTTCGTCCATAAGCTCACCGGCCGGAAATTGATTGAGCCACTCGGCGGTGGCCGTGGGATCCTTGCGGGCCCATTGGCTGACGACTTCCTCCATGCTCTCGGAGCGGGCTTCGCCCTCCGGCATGTTGCCGACCCATTGGGCCGCTTCCTCCGGGCTCTTGCGGGCCCAGCGCTGCGCCACGTCCTCACTCACCGCAGTCTTGATCTCAGACTCATCCATCCCGTCGACCCACTCGACGGCGCGACCCAAGTCTTCCCGGGCGATCTTTTCACCGATCTGCCCATAGGCATAGTTTTTGAGGGAGCCGTCGGGCAAATTTTCAGCCCAACTCATTGCCGCATCCTCTCCCTGCGTCCATGACCTCTCGAGAAGGATGGTGGCAGCCCGTCCGCGCGAGCGACCATAGGGCATCGAAGTCATCAAATCAGTGGCCCCGGTCATATCCGTCTCGGACATGCCGCTTATAATACCGATGAAATAAGGGTTGTCTTCTCCCTCGAAATTCTCCTTGGCCCAGGCGATGGCCCCCTGCGGGTCACTTCTCGACCACGAGTCCATGACCGCTCCGGTACCAATCCTCTGCTCGAACCCGCCCAACTCCCGGGTCCATGCCATGGCAGCCTCGGGATCGGCCTGAGCCCAGCTGAAGGCAAGCATCCGAAGTTCACTGAAGCGACTAGGCCCCTCGGGCAATTTCTTATAGGCCTCGATGGCAGCTTGGATGGACTCGGCATCTCCACCTTGGAGAAGCTCGGCGAAGGCCTGCGTGCGCACGACCGGGTTACTCGACTCGATCCTCGCCATGACGCTACGGTCGTCGAGAACGATCTCCCTCGCCCTGACCTCTCCAACAGGGGACTCGCCACCGGCATCGGATGAAAATACCAGTGCCGGGGCGGAGGAAGAGGAGGAAGCTGGGCGTGGCGGCAAAGGGGGAACCTTGGCCGAGCCGGATTCACCTTGATTTCGGGTGACTTCCGAAGCCGCATCGAGAGAACCGGTCGCGGGTCTTGAGGTCATGCCGAGATAATAGGCGGTAGCCGCAGTCAGCACCCACACCAAAAGTAAAATGGCCTTGTTGGATTTAGCGGCTCCTTTGCCACGAGCTGGCGGATATTTTTTAGCTACAGGCATTGTTATCCTTTCTGAGTTTTGATCCCATTAATTATCGTATTTAAACCGAAAGAGCTGCAGGAGCCAAGATAGAAAAAAGTGCGGAAGGAAATTCAGTAAATGGGCAGAGGGCCGAAATTAGGCTTTATTACCCGACAAGGTGACGCAAGGCTTGGCCCGATAAAGGTTGAGCGGTTAGAGCTAATATCGTTGTCATCCAACCGTTTTTCGAAGGGTATTACCTTCATGAACGACGAAAAGAACTACCTGCTCGCGGACTTTTCCGACATCACTCCAACCCCCTGTCCCTGCGGACAGGCTCGGAGGGCCTTCACCCGGGAGGACAATGCCGTCGCATCCATGCACGTCGTGGATATATCAGCCGACAGTCGGGCCCATTACCACAAGAAGATGACGGAAATCTATTACGTCTTGGAAGGTACCGGACGCATGGAACTGGATGGGGAAGAAGTCGAGCTTCGGCCGGGCAAGTCCGTGCTCATTCGACCAGGTTGCGTTCATCGAGCCGTAGGCAACCTGAAGATCCTCAACGTCCCCATCCCGGCCTTCGACCCGGAGGACGAATGGTTCGAGGATTGAGGAAGGTCAGAGGTTCATCCCGAACTTGGCCAGAATCCTGGTCATGAGAAAGTAGAGGAATCCCGTCAGGGCGATCCCAACAGCCATGGCGATGGGAAAGGATACGCCCCATTTGCGCATGACCCAAGGCAGGACCAGGAACATCGGCAGGGACGGAAGAACGTACCAGAAGGTACCCTCGGAATGCGAGGCAATCTTCTCGGCATCGGTTTTTTCCCCATACATCCAGATCATCCCAATTACGGAAATAAGCGGCAGGGATGCAATCAGGCTGCCGAGCAACGGCATTTTCTTGGAAACCTCGGATATCAGGACGATGAGAACTGCGGAAAGAAGAACTTTGACCAAGTACCAGGCCATGGCGGGTCAGTCCTCTCCTTGGCTTTTTGCGAGGTGAATGGTCTGCGTGGGAAAGGCGAGTTCGATTCCGGCCTCGTTGAAGCGTGTGAGGATTTCCAAGTTAAGCTTCTCGGAAAACTCCATGTAGTCCCAGTATGCAGGGGGGTGATACCAATAGATGCATTTCAGGTCCATTGAGGAAGCCGAGAAATCGCTGAAATGAACCCTTGGCAATCGCTCGCCCTCCGGGTCCAACCCTTCGTGATCCTTGAGTAGTTCCTCGAGAATCTCCTTGGCCTTACGGACCTTCTCGGGAGAGGTGTCGTAAGTAAGGCCAAGGGTAAGGTTACGACGGATGAAGGGGCGCTTGGCGATGTTGTGGATGGTACTGTTGGCGAGTTCGCCGTTGGGTATCGTAACGAGGTGGCCATCGGACCGTCTCAAGCGGGTAGACCGCAACCCGACTTCCTCGATAGTCCCGTCATGGCCGTCGAAGCTTATTCGGTCACCCAACCCGAAGGGCTTGTCCGTGAAGATGACGAGGGAGCCGAAAAGATTCTTGATCGTATCCTGAGCCGCCAAGGCGAAGGCCAAGCCTCCCAAACCAAGGCCTGCGATCAAGGCGCTGACGGGCTTGTCGCTCAAGGTCTGGGCAATGCTGACCACGGCAAAGAGGACCACCGTCACCCGCATGCTCTTGCGCACGATCGGTACAAGCATGTCGTCGAATTTGCTCTCCGTCTTTTCGGTCTGGGAGCGCAACCATCGGTCCGGCACCTCCACGAGGTGATATACGAGCAAGCCGACCGCAACGGTGAGAAGGACCTCGAGTGAGGTCAGAACGATGTCCTCGGAGGACCCGAGGCTTATGAATTCAACGCCCAGGCGGAGACCGCCCCATATCCCGACCAACGGCAATCCCTTACCAATGCAACGAAGCAGTACGGCTCGCACGCCTTGCTTTTCGTCCATGCCGGATGCAAGCTTGTTCAGCCAAGCCTTCGCAATCCTGCCGACCAGCCAGAGAACGAAAAGGGAAAGAAATAACTGGGCAACCTGCAAACCATCGTTGCCGGCCACAAGTTTCTGGTTCAACCAAGGTGGAAGTTCCATTGCCAAGTAGGTTTGATTCATAACTCCGAGTCAAAAAACATCCTCATCACTTTGTCGATACTCGATTTGAGGAGAGAAGAACCAGCAAAGGCCGACTTAAGGGTTGAATGCTCCCCTCTCGGTCGGTTTGTTGTTTCGGTTCATGACAAGCATTTCAAGTCAGGAGACGGGCAAACCCAGACGCCCCGTGGTAAGCGCTCTGCTGCGCAGGAAAGGCAGGATCCTCATACTGAGGCGATCCGATAAGGTTGGTAGCTTCCAAGGCTACTGGTCCTGCGTTTCGGGCTACGTGGAACGGGGAGAGGATCCTCTTGATACGGCGATCCGTGAAATCGAAGAGGAAGTCGGGATTCCCCGGGGCCTAGTATACCTTGTCCGCCGATGCGGGCCCAACCTGGCGGAAACGGAACAAGTGATTTTCGAGTCACACTGGTTTCTCTTCAACTGCGACCAAAAGGAAATCCGACTGGATTGGGAACACGAGGAATTCGCTTGGGCGGACCCGAACGGACTGGATGCATACAAGCTAGTCCCTTGGTTTGGGGATTTGCTGACTCAGTTAATGGACGAGGACTGATTGATGAGCCTTACTCTTCAGACCCTGCCTGATCCCACTTGCCAAGGGATTTGAGGAGCTTGAAGAGGGGCGAGTCCGTTGTCAGGACGAGTGAAATGTCCGATTTCATGACCTCACGGTAGGTCTCCAAGGTCTTGAGGAAAGTATAGAACTCGTAAGAGGCAGGGCTCTGGTCGTAGGCCTCGGCGTAAATGGCGGAAGCCTTGGCGTCCGCCTGACCATATATTTCCTCGACCTTCCTGTAGGCCTCGGAGTTGATCCTCTGAAGCTCGCGCTCCTTCTTGCCCACGATTTTGGCCGCTTCTCCGGCACCCTCGGAGCGGAAGCGGGAAGCGATTTGCTGGCGCTCACTGATCATCCGCTCGTAAATCCGGCGTCTCACGGTCTCGTTGTAGTTGATCCGCTTGAAGCGTATGTCGAGCAACTTTATGCCAAAGTCCTCCAGCTTGTCCTTGGCGCTGTTGAAGATTTCATCCTCAACCTTGTTCCGGCCGATCTGGATGGGCCTGAGCATTGTGGCGTTCGAGTCAGTTTCTCCAAGCGTAACGTCACGCTTGGCCACCCTATTCTTGTCCGTGCGGATGATCTCGATCAGTTCATGCCGGGCAACCGCATTGCGCGTCTCGCTTCCCAGGATTCCATTAAGGCGAGAAATGGCGCTCCGCTCATCCCTTAAGCGAAGGAAATAAGTCTCGGGTTCCTCTATGCTCCAGCGGGCGAAGGTGTCGATGATGAGGTAAGTCTTGTCCTTGGTGGACATCTCATTGCTGGGTCCGTCCCAAGGCAGGAAGCGCTTCTCTATCCGATTGACCTCGTGAATAAAGGGCATCTTGAAATGGAGGCCGGGCTTGGAAATGGGATCTCCTACGATTTGTCCGAACTTCGTGATGATTACGTGATCGGTCTCCTTCACCACGAAGGTGCAAAGGTAAAAACCGATGCCTACAAGAATAATGGGAATAATGGCAAGTTGAGCCTTCATCGTCCGATCCCTCCTCTTCCGCCCGGTTGCTCGGCTTGTAGTTGCAGCAGGGGAAGAACCTGCGAAGCTCCCTCGTCGAGGATAATTTTTTTGCCAGTCTGGGGCAAAACCTCCTTCATCGCCTCAAGATAAAGCCTGGAGCGGGTGACTTCCGGGGCCTTCTCGTACTCCTTAAACCGGGAATTGAAACGGGCAACGTCCCCTTCAGCCTCATTGACGCGCTTGAGGGCATAACCCTCGGCGGCTTCGATTTTTTGTTCAGCGACTCCACTGGCTACGGGAACTTCCTTATTGTACTCTCCCTGAGCCTCGTTGATCATACGCTCCCTTTCCTGTTGGGCTTGGTTGACCTCATTGAAGGAGGCTTGGACGGGAACGGGCGGATTGACGTTTTGCAACTGGACCAAGTCTATGCTTACCCCAAGGTTGTATTTGTCAACAGCGTCCTCGAGAAGCGAACGGGCGCTGTCCTCGATTTCCTGACGCCCGATAGTGATTACCTCATCTACCGTACGATCCCCCACCACCGTCCGCATGACGGATTCCGAAACGTAGCGGAGAGTCCCCTCGGGGTCGAGGACTTTGAAGAGGAATTTCTCGGGATCATTGATCCGGTACTGGACGATCCATTCGACCTCGGCCGCATTGAGATCGCCCGTAAGCATGCTCTTCTCCCTGTCCCGGACCCGGCGATCGGTAGCTTGCGAGGGGTTGGTTGCGCCCGCAGTGGCAAACCCATACTCCTGCTTGAGTTGGCGCTTGACGGGCAGAACGTAGACGTCGTCGATCCCGAAGGGCAACTTGAAGTGCAAACCGGGCTGGACCTTATCTTTCTGGGCTTTGCCGAAGCGCAGGACGACGCCCTCCGACTCTGCCGGAACGGTGTAGACCGAAGTGACAAGACCGACCAGCAGGATGATGGCGAGAAGAACCCAGACGAGCAGACCGTTGCGAATCAGGTCCGGTATTCTTATTTCAAAGGGTGCGTTGCTCATTTGTATATTAAAACTTATGCCGGGCATTTCGTCAACGAAGGAGCACGGGTGGGGATGGCTTATTTCTTGATCTCGAATTTCCTCCTCAGGGAGCCCTCGATTTCCCGTGCATCATAGGCAAAACCTATTTCGGGATGATCCTTGAGCAGCCGTATGGTCTTGGTCACGTAGGGCCTGTCCTGAACGAAGGGCTCGTCCAGGTGATAATGGCGATGGAAGGGATAGGGAGAGGCGAAACCGTCCAGGCTGTTGCCCGTCTCGGAGTCCACCACCTCAAAGTGGCTGTAGCCCGCCTCCCGGCAAAGCTCGGCACAACGGAGAAGGCAAAGCTCTCCCGCGAGTGGAGGCTCTCCGCCACGGAAGGTAACCCGCAGAAGATCAACCCCGAGCCGCGTCTCGGAGTAGTTAGCCGAGTTGTAAAGGGAGGTGACCCCGCACCCAACGAAAAGGGGCAGAAACAGGATGAGGCAAGCAACGCGAATAATCATGAACGATAAAACTCCTATTGCAAAGGCAGGATCTTCTCAAGGACGACTTTCTCAAAGGGCTTGTTTCTTTGCCTCTCTTTTGCGGTCGGTGAAGTCGAGAATCCGCTTGCGCAGGCGAATGCTCTTGGGGGTAACCTCAACCAATTCGTCGGGAGCAATGTACTCGATGGCGCGCTCGAGCGAGAAAAGGACGGGAGGCGTAAGCGCCTCCGACTTGTCGCTCCCGGCTGCCCGGTGGTTGGTTACGTGCTTGGCCTTTGTCGGGTTGACCGGCAAGTCCTCGGCCCGGGGATTCTCCCCTACCACCATCCCCGCATAAACCTCGTCTCCAGCCCCGATAAAGAGCTTGCCACGGGTCTCGATGTTACGCAGGGCATAGGTCATGGACTCACCCTTTTCCATCGACACGAGTGTCCCCGTTCGCCTCGTGCGAATGTCCCCTGAATCGGGACGGTACTCCTTGAAGAGGTGGGACATGATGCCTTCCCCGCTGGTCAGGTTTAGCAATTCGAATTCAAAGCCTATCAGCCCCCGAGTCGGAATCGTCGCTTCCAGGGAAGTCCTTCCCCGGGCCGCCGACATCGAGTCGACCTGACCCTTGCGGTTGGCAAGCGCCTGCATGCACCCACCAACCGCATCATCCGGAACCTCTAGGTAAAGCATCTCGAAAGGCTCGTGCGAACGACCTTCTATGATCTTCTTGATCACGGTGGGCCTACTGACCAGAACCTCAAAACCCTCTCGACGCATTTCCTCCACCACCACCGCGACCTGCATGGCTCCTCGGGCGTTGACCCTAAACTCGGTCGAGTCAGCCGTTTCCTCGAACTTGATCGAAATGTTCGTCCTGGCTTCCTTGAGCAAGCGGTCCCGGATCTCCCGGGAGGTCACGCGGTCGCCCTCCCTTCCCGCCATGGGGCCGTCGTTGACGGAGAAAGTCATCATCACGGTGGGAGGGTCGATCTCGACAAACGGCAGGCGCTCGGCCTCGGCGTCGCCGGCCAAGGTCTCGCCAATGTCGACTTCCTCAAAACCTGAGAGGCCGATGATGTTCCCCGCAACCCCTTCGCTTGCATCGTTCGTGGAAAGAGCCGAATACTCGAACACCTTGGTAACTTTGGCCCTTTCGGGCTCGTTTTCCCCGCTCAAGCGCCATACCGGATCACCGATGCGCACGCTTCCCGAGAGAACCTTCCCGACGGCAATCCGTCCTACGTAATCGGACCAGTCGACGTTCGACACCAGCATCCTGAAATCGCTTCCATCCTCAATATCGGGCGCCGGGACGGACTCCACGATGGCCTCGAAAAGAGGGATCATGTCCCTACCCTGGTCATCCAGGGAACGAACGGCAAAGCCATCCTTGGCGCTTCCGAAAAGGAAAGGCGCGTTGAACTGTTCCTCGCTCGCCTCCAGTTCGAGGAAAAGTTCGAGGACGAGATCCTGCATTTCGGCCGGACGGGCGTTAGGGCGGTCGATCTTGTTGATGAAGACGACCGGGTTGAGGCCTGCGGCAAGGGCCTTCTGCAGAACGAATCGGGTCTGAGCCTGAGGGCCCTCGTAAGCGTCCACCACCAGCATCACCCCGTCCACCATCTTCATGACCCGCTCAACCTCGCCCCCAAAATCGGCGTGTCCCGGCGTATCGACGATATTGATCAGGTGTTCCCCCCATCTAACCGAGGTGTTCTTGGCCTTGATCGTGATCCCGCGCTCACGTTCCTGATCCATGGAATCCATAGCCCGTTCCTCGAGAACCTGATTGTCCCGGAATGCCCCGGAATGCCTGAGCAACTGGTCCACCAAGGTTGTTTTCCCGTGATCGACGTGAGCGACGATGGCTAGGTTTCTGATCTTGTCGGACTGGATGGAGGGTGAAGTCATAAAGGGCAAACATGATGGACTTCTAAGGAAGCGCTGGCAAGCGAACCTTTTGCAGGCCCGCCCGTAAAACGGCACGGGAAGCCGAATTTCCCTTGCTCAGGCCCTGCCGAAGATTTCAAACTGTCCCCTCCACCCATTCCCCTGATATGAAAACCAGAGAAGAGACCGCCATGAACCTTCCCTTCAACTTCCTCGCCCCCCGCCCTTCCCTGGGCACCCTCGCCCTCGCTCTTTTGCTTTGCTCCCTCGGGCTTGCGGCCAAGGATCCCCGCCACGGCCCGCTCAAGGATCTCAAAGGCTTCTTCCCCTTCGATCCGCCGGCCACGGCCGAGGAATGGGAGGAGCGCTCGGAGGAGCTCAAGCTTCGCCTCCTCGTGACCAACGGACTCTACCCCATGCCGGAAAAAACCCCCCTCAACCCGGTTATTCACGGCAAGGTCGAGCGTCCCGGTTTCACCGTTGAAAAAGTCTACTTCGAGAGCGTTCCCGGCCTCTACGTCACCGGTCTGCTATTCCGACCGGAAAACCCGAAGAAGGGCAAGTTGCCCGCCGTGCTTAGCCCGCATGGGCACGGGGGCCGCTTACACGATCTGGGCAAGGCAGGGGTGCGCAGGCAGATCGTCATCGGGGCGGAACGCTTCGAGGAGTCGGGCCGGATGCCCAAGATCGCCCGTTGCGGCACGCTTGCCCGGTTGGGTTGCGTAACCTTCCTCTACGATATGGTGGGCTACGCCGACAACCGTCAGATCTCCTACCAACTAGCCCACCGCTTTTCCAAGCAACGGCCCGGTTTCGAGGGCCCGGACAGCTGGGGGCTGTACAGCGCCCAGGCCGAGCTCAGGCTCCAGTCGATCTTTGGGATTCAGACTTGGAATTCCCTCCGGGCCCTCGATTTCCTCGCCTCCCTGCCCGACGTCGACGCGGGCCGTATCGGGGTCACGGGTGGCAGTGGCGGAGGCACCCAGACCATCCTGCTTGGGGCCCTGGACCCCCGGCCCATTGCTTCCTTCCCCAACGGCATGGTCTCCACTTCGATGCAGGGAGGGTGCACCTGCGAGAACGCAAGCCTGCTGAGGATCGGAACGGGCAACGTCGAGATTGCCGCCCTCTTCGCCCCCAAGCCCATCGGCATGACCGCAGCCGACGACTGGACCCGGGAAATGCTCGTGCCTGGGAAAGGCTTTCCAGAGATCAAGAAACTCTATCAGATGCTCGGCAAGCCCGAGAATGCCCTTTGCCCCGACCTCACCCACTTCAAGCACAACTTCAACTACGTCAGCCGGGCGGTCATGTATTCCTGGTTCAACCGGCATATGAAACTGGGACACGAGGAACCGATCGTCGAAGAGGACTTCAAGCTCCTCAGCACAGAGGAACATGCCGTCTGGAACGAGACCCACCCGGAACCCGAGGGAGGCGAAAAACTGGAGCGCAAGCTCACCAAATGGCTGGCCGATCGGGACGACACCCTTCTCGTCAATCTTCCCCCCGGCGAAAAAAAGATCGTTTTCAGGAAAGCTTGGGAAACCATCATTGGACGCAAGTACGACGAGAAGGCGGACTTCTCCCACAAGAAGAACCGCTTGGTTCACTTGCCAAGCGGGGAGGAAATCTTTCTCGAGGCTGTCGGGCCAACCGAAGAAGGGGATCAGCCGATCCTCTGGTTGGGCTATGAGTCCAGTGAAATCAAGCGCCTAAGCAAAGGGAAGAACCTTCATTATCGGGCCATAACCTTCCGGGAGGAAAAGGAAGGTTTCACAAGCACGGTAGCCAACAAGCGCGAGTTCGCGGGCTATACGCACGGGTTCAACCATTCCCGTTTCGCCCGGCAGGTTCATGACCTCATGTCGGTCGTTTCCTACCTGAAAAAGAAGCATGGGAAGGCGCCCGTGCTCCGAGCGAGCGCCGCCATGCGTGAACAAGCCATGACGGCTGCCTACCTTTCGGGTGGCGCCGTTTCCGGTCTTGAGGTTGCGAAGAGCGACTTTCGCTTTGCCTCCCTAACCGATTACCGTGATCCGAAATTCCTTCCCGGAGCCGTCAAGTACGGAGACGTCGCCTGGCTCAAGCAAGCCCTCGGGAAAAAGCTCGCCGTCGAATAAGCAGGACCGCCTAGCCCTCCATTTCTTCGATGCGGTACCCGAAACCGGGGCCACTTAGGGTTCCCAGGTCAAGCATACCCTCGCGCCGGCGGTAGATTCCGGGATGTACTCGAGCCTCCCGTGCCGAGGCTTCGGGATAAAACTGCATGCCGTTGCTCTCCACCCCCATGATCGTCCCGGCATGAGCCCCCAGCAGAACGTGGGGCACCTGGGCCAGCATCGGGTTGGTCAGGTCCTGGACCATCAGGCCCATTCCATGAGCCTTGGCCCAGCAGAGGGAAAGGAGGGCTCCGGTCTGGGTCTTGCAGGTCTTGAGGGCGACGCCGTTCCAGCCCAGGTCGCGGCCGAGGCGGACGTGTTGCCAGTCGTGGGCGCTCTCGTCCATGAAGAGGGGTTTCCTGCGAGCCACCGAGTGAACGTCGATACGATGAGCATCGAGATCATAGGGGAAGGGTTGCTCGACGTACAGAATGCGGGCGTGCGTGGCGGGCTCGTCTCGCTCGAGATGGTCGAGAATATCGTTCACGTAGGCAGGATCGGTAACGGTGCAGTTGAAGTCGGTGGTAAGGTGATCGACGTCCATCGAACGGGCAATCCGACCGATTGACCGGAGACGACCGTAGTCCCATTCGGCATCGTCCCCACGAAGCTTGACCTTGAGGCAATTGAGGCCATCGACGGCAATCCAGTCCTCAAGGTGGACGGGATACCCGTCGTCGGGCTCATCACCCGTCAGTTCGCCCTCGTCGAGCGGGTCAAGCCCGCCCACGAGATGCCAAACCGGAATCTTGAAGGGGGGAGTCAACTCGAGAAAATCAGCTGGGTACTTACCGCTGAAATCGACCCCCGAACCTTCGGCGGGCTCAAGGAAGGAGGCCAAGTCGCGGTTAAGGAAATCCTTCCCGTAACAACGGTAGGTCGGCAGGCCATTGGCCACACCGTATGCATCATGAAGAGCCAAGTCGTAGGGAGAAGAGCAAACCAAGGCCGCCAGCCAGGGAAGAGGCTCTCTTCCGGATCGCTCCATGCGGTTATACTCTTGCAGGATACCCGGTAGCTCCTCGAACAAAAGCGTATGCCCGACCTCGAGAGCATGCCCGAATGGAGTTTCCCGGTTCCAGCGCTCGCCCAGCAATCGGCAAAAGGCGAGCAGGGATTCGAAGCGCTCCCGGTAGGAAAGGGTCGAGGGCCAAACCCACTGAACGCTCAAGGGAGTCTCGCCCCACCCCACCGCCCGGATCCCACCGGAGCCTTCCACGGTGGCCCGCACTCGCGCGCAGGTGACCGAGGTAAGGACTTCGGTACCAAACTTCAAGGGAACCCTCGTCTCAACGGGCTCGAAATCGAGCTCGACCGATGCGAGGCGGACGTCCGGGGTAGATGGCATGAACCACAAGTGAAAGAAAAAAAAAGAAGGGTCAAACCCCATTAGGCCGCGCTTTTTCCTTTCCAAGCACCCGAAGGTTTAAAAGATTAGCGGGATGGAAGGAAACCTCATCGGATTGTTCGCCCTGCTGGTCGGACTGGAGTTGATCCTGGGCGTGGACAACGTCCTGGTCATCGCGATCCTCGTCTCCCGTCTGCCCGAGGAAAAGCGCAACCTTACCAGGAATATCGGTCTGGTGGTCGCCATGGTCGCCCGCATCATCATGGTCGTCGCGGGACTGAAGCTCATCGAGTTGACCGATCCGGCCTGGCCAGACGGACCGGACTGGTTCGCCTATTCATGGAGGGACCTGGCCCTGCTCTCGGGAGGACTCTTCCTGATCTGGAAGGCGGTCAAGGAAATCCACTCCACGGTCGAACTGAGCGAGCACCACAGCAAAAGCCCGGTCAAGGAGAGCTTCACCGCCGTGATCGTGCAGATCGTCATTCTCGACATCGTCTTCTCCCTCGACTCGGTCATCACCGCCGTCGGGTTGACGAACAGCAGGTGGGTCATCATCACGGCGGTCCTTTGCTCGTTCGTGGTCATCCTCTTTTTCGCCAAGCCGATCGGAGACTTCATCCTCAAGCACGTTGCCCTCAAGATTCTTGCCCTCGCCTTTCTCATCGTAATCGGCGTAACCATATTCATGGAGGGGATGGGCAAGGAAGTCGACAAGGAGCTGATCTACGTACCCATGGGCTTCGCCATGGCCATCCAGTTCCTGCAGATGAGGCACAAGTACAACCTCGGCAAACTCGAGCGTGAGGATTCCTGATCAACTGGGGCTTCAGCCCGTCCTCCCTATTCTGAACCTTGGAAACCCAGAGGATGCCCTCCGCATCGCGGAAGCGCTCCTCGAGGGAGGACTGCGGGCGTTCGAGATCACCCTGCGCAACCCGGGAGCCCTCGATTCCCTGCAGGCCGTCCGGGCCGAATTTCCCGACCTCGCCCTTGGGGCGGGAACCATCCTGCAGCGCGAACAACTGGAATGGGCCAAGGAATCCGGCTTGGACTTCGGTGTCTCTCCCGGATGGAGCGACGAGCTTTGGGAAAGCTCCCGGGAACTCGAGTTCCCCCTTTTCCCAGGCGTGCTCACGCCCACGGAGTTGACGCATGCCATAAGCGCAGGGTGCCGGGCCCTGAAGGTATTCCCCATCGAGCCCATGGGAGGGATTGCCTACCTGAAGTCACTCATCGCGCCCTTCCGCTCCAAGGACCTCAAGTACCTGCCCACCGGAGGAATCGGACGAGATCAAGTCGAGCCCTACCTGCTCGAGGAAGCGGTTCTGACCGTCGGCGGTTCCTGGGTCACCCCCAAGAACTTAATCGAGAAGAAAGACTTCGCGGGGGTTACGGAGCTTGCCATCGCCTCCCTTTCACTCGGTAATAGAAACTCATGAGATTCAGCCTGTCGCTCGCAATTCTCGCCGCGCTCTTTTTCGCCAAGACCCTTCCCGGCATCGAGCCAGAGAAGCTCCCGCTCGGGGTTAACCTGCGTGGGGCCAGCCTGGGCGCCCTGGCGGCCAAGGCCGGACGGGGGGAGGAGATCCGCATCGCAACTCTCGGCGGATCCATCACCCAGAACGCCAAGGGCCACAGCGCCCTCATTCCGGATTGGTTCCGGGCCAAGTATCCTGGGACCGAGGTCCGCTCCTTTAACCTCGGCCTCTCGTCCACATGCTCCCACAGCGGAGCCTTTCGCCTCGAACGACACGTCCTCGGGCATGCCCCCGACCTGCTGGTCGCGGAGTTCGCGGTGAACGACGATCAAGACGCCCGGCACAGCTACGAGGAAGCGGTCCGGGGGATGGAGGGCATCGTCCGTCGAACCCTCGGCGAAGACGTCCCCGTCTTCCTCATCCTGTACGTCAACCAGGCCCTCCTCGAGAGCGTCCGGAAACCCGGACCCGCCGCCGCCTCGCTCCGGGCCCACCTGGCCGTCGCCGAGCGCTACGACCTGCCCACAGCCAACGTCGCGGTAGCCTTGGCGGGAGCCATCAAGGACGGTTCCATGGACTGGAAGGACTATGGGGGGGTTCACCCCAACTCCGCCGGCTACGCCTTTGCGACCGGCCTCGTCACAGCCGGACTCGAGCAACTGCTTCGGCGGCCCGTACCCAAGAAGGGCAAGCTGCCTCCTGCGCTTGACTCCGCGAGCTACGACAATGCGCGCTGGGTTCACCCTCGGACCGCCGAGCGGGAGGGCAAGTGGACCCTAGCCCACCCCACCCGTGAGCACCTTCCCGATGGAGGACTCCGAATGAATTACGCCGACTACCCCCTGCTTCGCTCCGTCACCCCCGGAGCCAGCCTCCGTCTTCGCTTCGAAGGAAGATCCGTCGGAGCCTTCCTTCTCGCCGGTCCTGATGCGGGCATCGTCAAGGTCCGCATCGACGGCGGCGAACCCAGGGAAGTGGATCTCTATCACAACCCCTACAGCCGCAGGCTCAACTACCCCCGAACCCGCATCTTCGCAGACGGCCTGAAACCAGGGTCTCATCTCCTCGAGCTCAGCCTCTCTAGCAAGCGCAACCC
>CEVF01013929.1_pt1 | contig 45120 bp, 31 predicted proteins | sample 356441 | NCBI WGS metagenome assembly CEVF01 (sample SAMEA2622765, study PRJEB7988) | marine metagenome | biome: marine biome (ENVO:00000447); feature: surface water layer (ENVO:00002042); material: "saline water (ENVO:00002010), including plankton (ENVO:xxxxxxxx)" | depth 5 m | reverse complement strand
CTGCCTTCTAAGCAGACGGTCGCAGGTTCGAATCCTGCCGCGATCACCAGTATTTATAGGGTCTCAGAGGGTTATTACTTCTGAGACTTTTTTATTTGCAAACAATTTGCAAACAGTCGATAAAAGTGAAAAATTTAACACTTTTTAAAATAAATAACTCTAAAAGGAAGGAAAGTTGTGGTTATTTAGCACTTTACAAAGTCCCAAATTCCTTTAGATTAGATTTCCATTTAAGAACCGTCATTGTTGATTCCTAATAGTTGGTCATCGCACTAAATCTTTGTCCTTTATTTTATGGATAACTTTGGTAGTAATCAAAAAGAGAATGGGGTGAACTCGGCCCAAATCAGGGTTTATGGCCCATGGTAAGTATTAGTCCCCATTCTCTCTTAACCCGGTTACAAGGACCATATAGAATTTTAGGAACCTCCTGTTAAAGGTTTTAGTCAACGTAACCATTTTAAAACATCATAAAGTTATGGAAATCAAAGAGACCATCGGCATCGATGTCAGCAAATTGACATTGGATGCCCACATCCACTCCAACAGGCAAAGTACTGTCTTTGAGAACTCGGAAAAAGGGTTCGCCAAACTTGTCAAATGGGCTTACGTCAACAGCCCGCACTCCAAAGATCATATACTGTTCATCTTTGAGCACACGGGACTGTACTCGGAGAGGCTCTCGGAGCACCTTTCCAAGGAGGGGATTCCCTATTCCATAGTGTCCGGTCTTGAAATCAAGAGATCGCTCGGGATAGTCCGTGGAAAGGATGACAGGATAGATGCCGCAAGGATTGCACTGTACGGTTACAGGCTCAGGGACGAGGTCACATTGTTCAAGTCCCCCTCAAAGACCATCAGGACATTGAAAAAACTGCTCTCCCTAAGGGAAAGGCTCATAAGGCAACGGGCGGGCTACAAGACCAGTATCAAGGAACAAAAAAAGGTACTTGGCCAAAAGGACTTCAAACTGTTGTTCAAGGTCCAGGAAAAGATGATAGGAGAGCTGACCGTGCATATCGATGCCCTGGACCTCGAAATGGAGGCCAACATCAAATCGGAAAGTGAACTTGACCGCATCTTCTCCCTCTTGCTGAGCATCAAATGCATCGGGAAACAGGCGGCCATGCTCCTGTTGGTGTACACCGAGGGGTTCACGAAGTTCAAGAGTGCCAGACAGTTTGCGGCCTATTGCGGGATAGCACCTTACCCGCACCAATCGGGCAGTAGCATCAGGGGAAAGTCCAGAGTGAGCCAGATGGCCAACAAGAGCATCAAGAGCCTGTTGAATATGTGTGCACTGTCATCGATAAGGCACGATGCGGAAATAAAAGGCTATTATGAACAAAGGGTCGCGTCCGGAAAGAACAAGATGAGCACTGTGAACATCGTACGCAACAAGCTCGTCTCACGGGCATTCGCCGTCGTTCATCGCGGGACACCCTACGTCAACGTGTACAAACACGCCTCCTAACCATTATTTTTTCCTTCAATATCGCCCCCCGCAAATGGACGGGGTGTATTGATAGGGAAAAAAAATGTCCAAAAATTATCCAATTTAATTTGGAAAGTCCATAGAATACTTACCCCTAAACTTTGCGCATGGATCCTGTTTCGATTTTATAGTGTTCCGATAGAAAAGCGTGAAGTAAAATCGAAATAGGGCGCACTTGCTATACCCTGACATTAATTTTTCCTTTCCAGAATCAACTTAAGCTACCTTCTCTAAATAACAATAATAAGCTTCAAATAAAATACATAAAAAATGCTAGCTCAAATGGCAGCATTTAGTAGCGAATAATATTTTTTGCGCCAAAAACTTTCAGTGTTTACTGGGTTCCCAAGGTTTTTGGTGCAAAAACTGTTTTTCACGAAATTTTTAATCCTATCAACTATCTGAAAATCAAACAACTAGAAATTATAACATCGCGTTAGCGTGTTACCCTCTTGCTTTACATTCTTCGTCCTGCTGGCAGGACAAAAATGTAAACACTTTGTGTCCCTTTTGTTCAACATATCTAATCAAAAGACTCAAAATACTATAAAATTTAAAATTTAAAGAAAATTAGGTCGACGGAAATAAGATTTATTTCTGTTTGCAAATTGATTGTAATAAAAACAACAAATTGAGCAGAAATTGGACAGAAACTGTCCAAAAAAAGGTTTATTAACCATACTATTAAAAAAGACCAAGAATGGGACAAATCTACATGGACAATGTAAAATAAGTTTTTTAGTTCCCTAAATCGTCCGTATTATAGAGCAGTAACATGGTCAAATACAGAGTATTTTCTTCGTTACTTAAGTTAACCCATATCAAGGCATTCCCACAACAAAGTTTCTACGAATTTTAGGCTTTTCGTAGTCGGAAACATCTAACTCATAGACAATAATTAGTTAGGCTTGGCAGACCTGTGAATGTTATGTTTACAGCTAAAATGCTGTCTGAAAATATAGGCTTTAAAATCAATTTTCTATATTTAGAATAATCATCTTGACATAATTATCAAATTGAAACTTCTGCTGTTCTTCTTATTGCTTTTTTCGTGCGGGACTTTTTGCCAAGAATTACCTCCCATACAAAATTACGCTCCTTCTGAATACGGTGCAGAAAATCAAAACTGGGCCATTTCCCAGTCAGAAGATAAACTGATATATGTAGCAAACAATGAAGGCCTCCTAGAATTTAATGGAGCTAATTGGAAGCTCTTTAAATCACCAAATCAAACCATTCTGAGGTCAGTAAATGTCGTAAAAGATAGAATTTACACAGGCTGCTACATGGAGTTTGGCTATTGGACCAAGAACACGTTTGGCACTTTGGAATATACCTCACTATCAAAGAGCTTTAAAAATGACCTATTGGAAGATGAGGAGTTTTGGGATATTCTTCATTTGGACGATTGGGTTTTGTTTCAATCTAAAAAACGCATTTATATATATGACCTGACAGAAAAATCTATCACAAGTATTGATGCCGCATCTTCTTTGCCAAGAATATGGTCTGTTGGGCAGAGTATATATTTTCATGTCATTCATGAAGGGCTATATAGAATTGAGAGGGGGAACAAAATACTGGTGTATAATGAAAAACCAATTAAAAATGATGAGGTTGTATCCTTTTTTGAACACAGAGGTAGGCAACTGTTGTTGACACGACATCAAGGTTTCTATGAAATATTTGGGGAAGGGATACGAAAGTGGGAAACAGAAATTGACCCATTTTTGGCAAATAATTCCGTTTACAGTTCGCTTCAATTGACTAATGGCAAAATAGCCATAGGTACAATTTCTGACGGACTTTTCTTATTGGATGGCAATGGTCGCTTAATTTATCACATCAATGAACAAAAGGGCTTAAGAAACAATACAGTGCTTTCCCTTTACAAAGACTTAGACAATACTGTTTGGCTGGGTCTAGACAACGGCGTTAGCTACATAAACCTTGACTCTCCCTATACGATATACAATGGCATTCTTAGTGATATAGGCAGTGTTTATGATGCCATTGCTTTTGGTGGATATCTGTATCTGGGTACAAATCAAGGGCTTTTTTACAAAAAGATTTCTGAGGAAACCGATTTCTTTTTAATCAATGGCACGCAGGGACAGGTTTGGGACCTTACTATAGTTGACGGTACGTTATTATGTGGACATCATACGGGCACATTCGAGATAAATGGTGAAACCGCAAAAAGAATAGTAAATATTGCAGGAACATGGAATATCAAGAGTATTACCGAAGACGAAAACTTATTGCTTCAAGGAAATTATGATGGATTATATGTGTTGGAAAAAAAGGGAGGGCAATGGAAACTGCGCAATAAAATAAGTGGCTTTGATAATTCTTCTCGCCATGTAGAAATCTTTGGCAATCAAATCTTCATTAACCATGAATATAAAGGCCTATTCAAAGTAACAACAGACAACAGCTTGACCAAGGCTATAGAAGTCAAAATTGATACCACAGTCCGTGGAGATAATTCAGGTATTATCAAATACCAAGGTACTCTTTTGTATGCCAATAAGAATGGGATTTTCAGATACAACCATGCTGCTGACACCATTTCACGTGATAGCCTTTTGAGTGCCATTTATTCAGAAACAGACTATGTTTCAGGTAAAATGGTGGCCAACGATGAAGAGATCTGGGTCTTTACCAAAGACAATTTGACCTTGGTATCTCCAGGTAATCTTTCAGATAAATATGTTATACGTGAAATACCACTAAGCGAAGACTTTCGTGACGGTATCTCAGGATATGAAAATATCATTCCATATATGGAGAATGGCAAATATCTTTTATGTACAAGTTCGGGTTATATTATTCTTGATACAAAGAGAATCAAAGATGAAAAATTTGGCGTTAACATCGGTGAAATCCGACGGATTTCTAAAAACAGCCCTTCCAAAGAAAACATATTGATCGATAAAAACAGCCAAGGTGATTTTTCATATAGGGAGAATAGTTTTTTCATTTTATTTTTTTCGCCTCAATTCTATCAATATACAAAGCCAAAATACCAGCACAGGCTCTTGGGTATTTATCCCAATTGGAGTGAATGGTCAGAAAATGCCTCAGCAACCTTTGAAAACCTTCCATACGGAGATTATACCTTTGAAGTGCGGTCTAAAATTGGGGATACACTTTCAATAAACACGGCAGCGTATTCTTTCACTATTCAAAAACCTTGGTATCAGACCAATTTAGCATGGGCGATTTATTCGGTTACTGCTTTGGTCGGTTTCTTTTTGCTCCATACAATGTATAGGCACCATTATAAAAAGCGGCAACAGAAACTTGTGCAAAAGAATGAGCATAAAATGCAGCTCACCAAAGCAGAGAATGAGAAAGAAATCATTAAGCTTAAGAATGAACAGCTAAGGCAAAGATATCGTTTGAAAAGCAATGAGCTCGCCGCTTCGACCATGAGCCTGATAAGAAAAAATAATGTTTTGAATGAGGTAAAAAGTTTGTTGGCAGAAAAAGTTGCTGATAAAAGAGTCACAGAGCCCATCGTGAAAATAATCGATAATAGCTTAAATAGAAATGATGATTGGGAGTTGTTTAAAGAAGCGTTCAACAACGCTGACAAAGAATTTCTCAACAAACTAAAATCGGCCCATTCAAATCTGACCCAAAACGATATCCGACTTTGTGCTTACTTGCGGCTTAATTTATCTTCTAAAGAAATTGCCCCGCTTTTCAATATCTCTCCTAGAAGTGTTGAAGTAAAACGATATCGTTTGCGTAAAAAAATGGGGCTTGACCATGATGAAAACCTAGTTGATTACATCCTTGGCCTTTAAATAGACCATACAGTCATTTTTTTGAACACAACATTACCCATACATTTCCCTTAATTTCTGTCAATCAGTTGTACTCCGAGAGCTTTGTTCTCTTTAGCCGTGTGCTTTTATCATTGATAAAACACCAATTTTTTAGTTATAAAATTATCATGTATATGATTTGTAGTGGTAATAATTATGACTTTATCAATTATCTCTAATATTTTAGAACACTTGCAATTTTCCGTTTTGAGATTTGTCGATTTTTCATAAAGCAGGTTTTCGACATTGATACAAAACCAAAAGATTGTTGAAAATCAAACTAAACTCAAACCCAATGAAAACTAAAATTCTTGTCATAGTTGTCTGCCTCTTTACTTTTGGCTTGTCCGCTCAACATGGTAAAGTTGAAGTCGTAAATGATGAAGGAGGCACAAAACTTGTGGTCAATGGCCAAGATTTTATGATCAACGGTATGAATTGGGATTATATTCCAATTGGAACCAATACGGTCAATGCGCAATTCTGGGAAAAATCAGATGACATCATTAAAGCTGGTCTTGACACCGAAATGTCCCTGTTAAAGAATATGGGGGTCAATGTCATAAGACAGTACACAGGCGTTCCAGCGAGATGGATTAAATACATCTATGAAAACTATGGTATTTACACGATGCTCAATCATTCGTTTGGGCGCTATGGGCTAACGCTTGATGGTGTATGGACGCCGGTGACCATTTACGATGACCCCAAGACCATGGAGTTCTTAATGTCAGAAGTAGAACAACTGGTAAATGATTATAAAAATACCCCGGGACTTCTACTCTACCTGTTGGGGAATGAGAACAATTATGGGTTGTTTTGGGCAGGTGCAGAGACTGAAGACTTTCCAGACGATGAGGGAAGAATACAGTTTATTGGAGAGAGCAGGGGCAGGCCGATGTATCGATTGATGAATGAAGCCGCGAAAAAGATGAAGGAGATGGACCCATTCCATCCCGTGGCCATCTGCAATGGTGATGTTCTCTTTATTGATATTGTTGCTGAAGAGTGCAAAGACGTAGATATATATGGCACCAATACCTATAGAGGGGCTTCTTTTGGAGATATGTTTCAAGTGGTGAAAAACAAACTGGACAAACCTGTCATGTTCACAGAGTTTGGCGCGGATGCTTTCAACGCAATTGAAAATAAGGAAGACCAATACTCACAAGCGTATTATGTGGTTGAAAACTGGAAGGAAATCTATGAAAACGCTGCTGGATTGGGCAAAGTTGGAAACTCCATCGGTGGCTTCACCTTTCAGTTCAGTGATGGTTGGTGGAAATTTGGTTTTGATGACAGAAAAAATGCCGATGTACATGACACCAATGCTTCATGGTCTAACGGCGGTTACGCCCGAGATTTGGCGGCACCAGGAGCCAACAATATGAATGAGGAATGGTTTGGTATATGCGCCAAAGGGGCTACAGACCCTAGAGGACTTTATGATCTTTATCCGCGAGCGGCCTATTATGCATTGAAAGAGGCTCATCAACTAAATCCCTATGCAGAAGGTGTCGATTTAAAATTTGTTCAAAATTATTTTGACAACATTGAGTTGATGGATGCTGTACTTAAGGCAAGGGGAGACAAAGCTGCTTTACAGGGCGAACAAAGTAACTTACTTAGAATAAGCAACCTTCAAGCCAAGTTTTCAACCTTTAGCACCGGTGGTAGCCTCATTACTACTCCTGAAAATGCCGATCCAGATGATCCCAATACCTTTCCTAATGAATTGGGGTTCGATCACATGCAATCTTACTTCATTGGGGTAGAAGGCAACCCAGCACCAAATATGAGAGCCGAGGTCAACGTCAATGTGGTAGGGAATGTAGCACAAAATCCCATCAATGAAATTTTTTATGAGAATAACTCGCGTCCCATAGAAGTGAATACGGATCAAGGAAACGTACTTGTTCAAGATGTCAATAGGATACGGGTATATCAGGCAGAATTCGAGTGGAAAGCAAAAGAATTTGATTTAAAGGGCTTCTATAGAACTGGGCATTACCATTGGGGTTATGAAGGTGATTTCTTTGGATTCTATCCTGAGGCAAATTATGGGCCCAATCTCGATATCTACAATGGTGAGATATTGGGGATGGAGATTGATGGCAAAGGCCCTATAAAGGGTTTAACGGCGGCTATTGGTCCTCAATTATGGTGGGGTGCCAACCCTACCATGATATTTAAGTATAGTACCCATATTGGCAAAACAAATGTAACGGGCATTTATCATAGAGATTTTGAAACTGATGTCGTTTTGGATGAAAATGGACGAAGGCAGTTGGATGTGAACCAGCTACGTAGTGGTGTAATACCCCCTTGGCCTACAGAAAGAGCTTCACTAGCCATAGAAAGGGAGTTTGGTAAAATAGGTATTGAATTGGGTGGCATTTGGGCAGGGAGCCCTTTGAATGGAATTGCTTTTCAAGATGTGAGGGGTACTCCGGGCAATTATGTTGTGTTTGAAGATAAAATTCAGGCCAGTGATAATTGGGGTGGGAAAATCAAGTTTACCTATGAAGGTGGTAAATTCAATTGGTATGGTCAGGCTTCGGCAATGGGATTGATTGCAAATGGCGGTGCCGACCAAACACTGACTTTTACTGGTTGGAAATTAAAAGATACAGGAAGTGGTAACGTGACCAGCATCTTTTCCGGGTTTACGTTTGCTGCCGGTAATTTTCAGATCGCTCCTAACTTTATGTGGCAAAAACCTCTGGTTGATGCCATACCACAAGACGTTCAAGGTTCAGGGCGATTAAGAAACATTATTGATGATCCATTTGCTGTTAGGGCAAATCGAGAAACTACCGCTGGTGAAATATTGTTCACCTATGATCCAACTCCAGGAACATGGATGTACGAATGGGATAACGATAGGGCAGAAGATGCAAAATTTGCCATGAATTTGGGCTTTGTATACAGGCACCTTCCAACTACAATGGATGCACATATTGGGTTCTTGGCAAATAGAACATTTTTTGCCTTTCCGAATTCTGCTCCCGCTGAGGACTTATGGGAAGTTCATTCCAGAATGGTTTCCAAAATTGGTCCAGATTTAGGCGTAATAGGTAACTTCTACTATGGAAATGGACAAGGCAACGGAGACTCAGAACGATTGATCAGACGTTTCGGCGGAGATGTCAGAATGATTTACAAAAACTTCAAATTACGGTATCAACAAAAAATCAATGATTGGGGCCCATACGATTATCATCGTGATTTTAACTTGACATACCCGATACAATTAATGTTGGATATATCTACAACATTGGGTAAGCCCGACTGGTTCATATTGCCAAGTACTCAAATAGGTATACGTGGAATTTGGCGGTCACTTGATGAATTCTCACCAAGATATTTACCCAACGTAGGAGCAGAATTTTCAAACGAGCCCACTATAAGTCCGGTAGGATTTGACAATGGTAGCGAATGGGAAATAATGACGTATGTACATATCAATATTGGAAAATAAAAGAGATGCATTATGAAGAATAGTAGATATTTTAATTTACGACCTGTCACTGTGATATGCTTATTGGTATCTGTTTTTTTAGGTTGCGAAAGAGACTTTTCAGATGATGTGGAGTTTGCCACCTTCCCTACCAATGGAGATGTTTTTTTAGACACCTTTTCAGCAGGACTGGATTATTTTCCCTTCGTGGATGCCGGAGCCGATCCTGAAGCATTTAGCGTTGATACCGATGAAGTGTTCGAGGGAGATGCTTCTATGAGGTTTGATGTTCCAGCATTCGGAAATGGTTTCGTGGGCGCTACGTTCAATACCACGTCAAACCGCAATCTTACGGGTTTTGATGCACTCACATTTTATGCTAAAGCGTCCCAGGCTGCAACCATCAATTCCATTGGGTATGGTATTTCTGGCGAGACCAACAATAAGTTTCAAGTTACGGCCAATAATTTGTCGGTAAGTACTCGATGGGAAAAATATGTAATCCCTATTCCAGACGCCAAAAGGTTGATTGGTGAAACAGGATTATTCTGGTTGGCCGAGGGTGCATCTTTTGAAGGGGATGAAGGAGGGTATGTGCTATGGTTCGATGAAGTGAAATTTGAGAAATTGGGTACGGTGGCACAACCAAGACCGGCCATCTTCTCAGGAGAAGAATTGGAAGAACAGGCGTTTATAGGGTCTAACATTACCATAACAGGGCTTACCCAAACTTTTAATCTGGGCAATGGAGTGGACCAGACCATTTCCATTGCGCCTTCATATTTCAACTTTGAATCATCGGACAATAGTGTTGCCACAGTCAACGAATTGGGTCAAGTATCGGTGATAGGTTCGGGAAAGGCAAATATAACCGCCATTTTGGCAGGGGTCAAAGCAAAAGGCTCTTTGGAGTTGACATCAACAGGAACCTTGCAAGCCGCTCCAGTTCCAACAAAACCTCAGGCCAATGTCAAATCAATATTTAGCGATTCCTATGCAAATGATACTGAGAGTAATTTTTCTCCCGGCTTCGGAGGTTCGACCACGCAGACGTCCATAGCAACAATCAATGGCAACTCGATAGCAACTTACAGTAACAATAATTTTACGGGAATAATCTTTGATAATACAGTTGATGCCTCTGGCCTGACTTTTCTGCACGTTGACATTTACGTACAACAGGCGGGTATTGAATTTGAGATTCAGATTAGGGATGTAGGTGCCAATCAAATGATAGAGACTGATGTTAACACTGGGCTTCCTATCGGAGATGACAGGGACCGTAGATTTACTTTTACTGGTTTAGGTATTGGCCAATGGACCTCATTTGACATACCTCTCGATGGGGATATTGCCGCTCAAAAGAACAACTTGGGAGCCCTTATATTGGTAGGCGGGCCTGATTTCATACTGGACAATATTTATTTCTACAAAGAATAGATTGGTCACTTCAAAAAGATTAAAAAAAAAAACAACTATGAATATGAAGAGTATAAATGCGCTAATAATTAGCCCAATACGTTTAAAATGCAGATCAATGGTCTGTATGCTTACAATTTTGATAGTTTTTTTGAGCTGCGAAACCGATGACGAGCAAACAGTTACCCGGCTTACCGATTTGGTCTTGTCCGAAGAATTTGATTCGGACGGGGCTCCAAACTCTGAATTGTGGGATTACGATATTGGCCGGGGTCCCAATGGCGATGGCTGGGGCAACCAAGAATTGCAATATTATACCGACCGTGCAGAAAATGTAACCGTGCAAAATGGTGTATTGTTGATTACAGCACGCCAAGAGGCTTTTGAAGGGGCCCAATATACCTCTGCACGACTTTTGACCAAAGATTTATTTGAGCAACGCTATGGTCGTTTTGAGGCCCGTATTCGCCTGCCTTGGGGCCAAGGTATTTGGCCTGCATTTTGGATGTTGGGTGCTGATATTGATGAAAACCCTTGGCCGGCAGCTGGCGAAATCGACATTATGGAATATCGTGGGCAGGATCCTTCAGTTCTTATAGGAAGCGTTCATGGTCCTGGATATTCTGGCGGAAACGCTATTTCAAAAGAGTTCATTTTAGAAAACGACCGTTTTGACACAGGGTTCCACATTTTTGGAATTGAATGGGGCCCTGAGTACGTCAATTTTTATGTGGATGATGTGCTCTACAATCAAATAACCCCAGAAGATGTTACTGGGCCATGGGTATTCGACAAGCCTTTCTACATTCTCATGAACCTTGCGGTTGGAGGAACGTTTGTAGGGTCTCCAAATGCAGAAACCGAATTTCCACAGACCATGCTTGTGGATTATGTAAGAGTATATAACTACACTGAACCATTCTAATACAAAGAGCCATGATTCGACTATTAAAAAAAACCAAAATATTTTCGATACTGATTTTAGCTGTAACATTTTTAGGGTGTGAAGACGATGAGGGAACACCACTACCGGCCGTAACGGCAGGATTTACGTATAGTACAATTCAAAATACGGGAACGGTTTCCTTTATCAATATCTCAGAGAATGCGGAAAGTTTTAAGTGGGATTTTGGTAATGGCACCACCTCTACAGAAATAGACCCGACAGTAACCTTTAATTCAGGCACCTATACCGTAAGCTTAACCGCTACCAATGTCGCAGGTGCTTCCGACACGTTTGAAGATCAGCTGGTCATCGAAGTTCCTGAAGCAATTATGGTGCCCATTACATTCGATGATGTCAATGTGAATTATGATGTGGGAACGTTTGGAGGTGCAACTTTTGAAATTGTTGCCAATCCAGCACCTGGGGGATCAAATGATGTAGCTTCGCAGGTAGGGGCCATCACCAATGCAGGCGTAGAATTTGAGGGTATCTTTTTTGATTTAGGGGAGTCTTTGGATTTATCCACCAAGAAGACGGTAACCATAAATTTTTGGTCAGAAACCGCAATCGATGTTTTGTTGAAATTGGAAGAAGGCACAGGTGCAGATACAGAAATTACAGTAAGTCATGGCGGTACGGGCTGGGAAATGCTCTCATTCGATTTCTCATCCTCTGACAGCTTTTCAAGATTGACTTTCTTTGTTGATGGCCCTGGCACAACAGCCGGCACTTTTTACATCGACGACATTCAACAAACAGAGACCCCTCCCCCTGCATTTGATTCAGGACTGTTGGTGAACGGCGATTTTGAAGCTGGCACCGACCCTTGGATTGGTAATGGGCTTAATGTAGTCACTGAAAATGGCAATAGTTTTAACTCGGTAAATGTTGTAACCGCTGGAAATCCATTTGATGTAAACTTAAGCCAAGTGGTCGAAATTGTTCAAGGAACCAATTACATACTTACTTTTGACGCTTCATCTGATGTGTCGCGAACAATTTTAGCAGGCATAGGGTTGAATGAAGCGCCTTTTACCAATGATAGCCGAACGGTCAACTTGACGACTGAAACCCAAACCTTCGTGCTGGAACTTTCGGCGGCCGATTTTGGTGGTGCTAACAGTCGCATTCTGTTCGATATGGGTGCGGAAATAGGTACCGTAATCATAGACAATGTTTCATTGACCGTTGATGAAAGTGGAGGTGGTTTCGATAGCGGGTTGCTTACGAACGGTGATTTTGAAAATGGGGCAGCCCCTTGGATCCAAGGGGTTGACGATAGCAATCCTGCCCCAATAGTCACAGAGAACGGCAATACTTTCTATTCGGTGAATGTCACGGTGGCAGGTAACCCTTTTGATGTGAACTTGAGCCAAAAATTGGAAATTGTACAAGATGAAACCTATACCTTGACCTTTGATGCTTGGTCAGATGTGACCCGTTCGATCATTGCGGGCATCGGATTAAGTGGTGGAGACTTTGCCAACACTACGGAGACTGTTAATATTACAACGGAAAGACAAACCTATTCGGTTGTATTGACCGCTGCCGGGTTCGGAGCACCCGATGCCCGGGTACTGTTTGATTCGGGCGCTGAAGTTGGTGTGGTAAATATTGATAATGTTTCTTTGGTGATTGGAGGTTCAGGAAGTAGTGACACTGTTCCGCCAGTCATTACCCTGAATGGTGATGCAACGATAAACCTTACCGTTGGTGATACTTTTACCGATCCAGGTGCAACTGCCATTGATGATGTAGATGGTGATATTTCGGCCAATATCGTGGTAGGAGGAGATACTGTCGACACCAATACTGCAGGTACCTATACAATTACTTATGATGTTAGTGATGCAGCTGGCAATGCTGCTACCCAGGTAACAAGAACCGTTATTGTGGCAGAGGCTTTTGATTCCGGATTGCTGGTCAATGGTGATTTTGAGAATGGAGCAGCACCTTGGATTCAGGGAGTTGATGATAGCAATCCAGCACCAGTGGTAACAGAAGACGGCAATTCATTCTATTCCGTAAATATCACAACCCCCGATCCCGGGCAGCCCTTTCTGGTCAACCTGAGCCAAAAACTTGAAATTATACAGGATGCTACCTATACCCTGACCTTTGATGCGTGGTCTGATACCGACCGAAGTATTATTGCCGGAATAGGCTTGAGCGGGGGAAGTTTTGCAAATTCAACGGAAACCGTCAACATAAATTCTACGCGACAAACCTATACCTTGGAGCTGACAGCCAGTGGCTTTGGTGCCCCAGATGCAAGGGTCTTGTTCGATGTAAATGGCGAGGCAGGCTTGGTAAATATTGACAATGTTTCGTTGGTACAAGTTGGCTCAGGTGGCGGAGCATGTTCTGGTGGCCCTACAATGGACGTTAATGCCTTTCCAGTAGACTTTGAAAACTGCGAAGGGTTCAATGTGTCTTTTGGCTCGCTACAGACCAGGGCAATTGTTGACAATCCTGTATCTGGTGGCATCAATACCTCTGATAAGGTGTATGAATTCATAAAACCTGCTGGTGCTGATGGGTTTGGTGGTTTTCAGAATGTATTTGATATGGGTACGTTTACCAACAATTCTACCATCACTTTCAAGATATACAGCACATTGCCCAATCAAGAAATACGATTGGAGATTGTCGCAATACCCAATGATGGGGGTTTGATCGGTAATCCAGCACCCTATAACCAGACCTTGACCACTGCCAATGAGTGGGTAGAAATGTCTTTTGATTTATCTGCCAATGCATTCCCTAACAGCATGGACGAAACGGTATACACTATGTTGGTGGTCAAACCCGGTAATATTGACGGGGGCAATACACCAGCAGATGTAACTTTTTATGTAGATGATTTCGCTATTACAGCGAATTAAAATAAGTCTTCGGAAAAAGGGTCGATGCATATTTGTGTAGCGACCCTTCATGACTTCAATCATTATTCGAATCGAATCAATGTCTGAAAGGGATATCTTCTTGGGAAATACAAAACTCAATACCAATCCAAAAGAGGTCAAGGGAGAATCTGTAGTATTTGAAGGCGAAGCCTATTACAAGATTTCCAATTACGACGACATGCGACCTTTTTTTATGAGTATTGTAAGCCACTCAGACCATTGGATGTTTATTTCGAGCAATGGAGGGCTTACCACCGGTAGAAAGAATGCCGAATTTGCACTGTTTCCATATTACACTGATGATAAGATTACAGATACAGCCGACATTACAGGGAACAAAACCATTCTTCATGTTGAACTTGAAGGTAAAAGGTTTCTCTGGGAGCCTTTTTCCAATTATTGTTCGACGACATATCAAGTCCAACGTAATCTCTATAAAAATAAATACGGGAACAAAATTGTATTTGAGGAAATGATTACCGACCTCTCCCTAACCTTTCGATACCACTGGAATTTCAGTGAGACCTATGGCTTTATCAAAAAATCCAATCTTATAAATACGGGAGATAATGAGGTCAAATGTTCCATACTGGATGGCATCCAAAACATTATGCCTTTTGGAGTACCCTCATCCACACAGAATGACAGGAGCAATTTGGTAGATGCCTATAAACGAAACAAGTTAGAGGCTGATATAGGTCTCGGCATATATGCTTTAAGTGCCATAATTGTAGATCGGGCAGAACCTAGCGAAGCACTCAAAGCGACCACAGTATGGTCCTTGGGTCTGGAAAAGGCTAAATATCTGGTTTCTTCCCTACAATTGAAGGACTTCAAAAAAGGAAAGAAAATCGAGCAAGAAACTGATGTAAAAGCGGAAAAAGGAGCCTTTTTCGTCAATGCTGAACTGTTTTTGGGCCCTAGAGATGAAAAAAAATGGATGCTGATTGCCGAAGTGAACCAATCAAGGGTTGATGTCAGCAAAATCAAGCATGCTGTAAAAAGGGGAAAAGACCTTTTCAAAGAAATTGAATCGGACATCGAAACAGGAACTGAACAACTCCTACAACTGGCTGGTGCTTCAGATGCAATGCAATTGACCTCCGATGCAATGCGTGATGCACGCCACTTTTCAAATACGCTGTTCAACATTATGCGTGGTGGGATATTCGATAAGGGGTATCTAATCGAGAAAAGTGATTTTATCCCTTATATAGAAAAGGCAAATAGGTTGGTTTTTCAGAGGAAACAGGAATTTTTAAATGCACTTCCTTCACAGTTTTCATTGGAATTTTTAGGTCAAAAGGTCGAAATGGATGACAGCCCTGACTTCAAGCGATTGGCTTTGGAATATTTACCGCTCACGTTCAGTAGACGGCATGGAGACCCCAGTAGGCCGTGGAATCGTTTTTCCATCAACATTAAGGATGATGATGGTCGTAAGGTTTTGGATTATGAAGGCAACTGGCGGGATATTTTTCAAAATTGGGAGGCTTTGGCACTTTCTTACCCTGCTTTCTTGGAGAGCATGATTTACAAGTTCTTGAACGCTTCCACTTTCGACGGGTACAATCCTTATCGGGTAACAAAAGATGGATTTGACTGGGAGACCATTGAACCAGATGACCCTTGGTCCTACATTGGGTATTGGGGGGATCACCAAATCATTTATTTACTGAAGCTTTTGGAGCTTTTGGAAAGCCATTATCCAGGGAAGTTGGTTCAGTCTTTCTCAAAAAAGATATTTGTCTATGCCAATGTACCCTATAAGATAAAACCATACAAGGAGATTCTTGAAAACCCTCGGGATACCATTGTTTTTGACACAGCATTGGACCATAAAATCACATATCAGCGCGAATTCTTGGGAGCAGATGCCGCACTGCTCATGGTAAGCGACACTGATATTTATCATGTTACCATGCTTGAAAAAGTTCTTGCCACGGTATTATCCAAAGTTTCCAACTTTATTCCAGAGGGAGGTATTTGGATGAACACCCAGCGACCCGAATGGAACGATGCCAACAACGCATTGGTCGGGAATGGCGTATCTATGGTGACCTTATATTATTTGAGACGATTCTTGGTATTTCTTCAAGAATTGGTCAATACTATGGAACAGGAGGCGTGTTCCATTTCTGAAGAGATGGCCATATTTTTCAGTTCCGTTCTTACTACTTTGTCAGATAATAAAGATATGGTTTCCGAGAGCATATCCAATTCCCAAAGAAAAAAATTAATGGATGCTTTGGGAGAAGCTGGAAGTGATTTTCGAAATAGCATCTACAAGAAGGGTTTTCAGAACAAAACTCAAGAGATAACTAAAAATGACCTATCGCGATTCATTGAGGTAACCCTCAATTTTTTAGAGCATAGTATTGATGCCAACAAGCGAAATGATAACCTGTACCATGCATACAATATCATGACCGTTGAAAATGGAAATGAAGTGTCCATCTCGTATCTATCCGAAATGTTGGAAGGACAGGTAGCGGTATTAAGCTCTGGATACCTTAATGGAAAACAGTCGTTAGAGGTATTGGATGCACTAAAGGCCAGTGCTCTGTTCAGGGAAGACCAATACAGTTATTTGCTCTATCCCAATAAGGAACTCCCAGGTTTTTGTGAAAAGAATACCATTCCCCCAAAAAGGGTTGAAGAATCCGAGTTGCTTCAGAATCTTGTCGAAGATGGCAATACCGATATTGTCGAAAAAGCGGTCGATGGCAGCTACCATTTCAATGGTTCTTTCAACAATGCAGATAGCCTCAAAAAAGCCTTGTCAAACCTTTCCGAAGATAAGTATGGGCCTTTGGTACAAAAAGACAGACAACTATTATTAGATGTTTTTGAGGAGACATTTAACCATAAATCCTTTACTGGCAGGTCGGGCACATTTTACGGATATGAAGGTTTGGGGTCTATCTACTGGCATATGGTTTCTAAACTGCTTTTAAGTGTATATGAGACCTGCGTCGCAGCTATCAAGAGCAATGAAGATGATATAACCGTCGGGAAACTTCTGGAACATTTTTATGAAATTATGGAGGGTATTGGAGTTCATAAACCCCCAAAACTCTATGGAGCTTTCCCAACCGATCCGTATTCGCATACCCCTTGGGGCAAAGGGGCACAACAACCTGGCATGACCGGTCAAGTAAAAGAAGATATTTTAAGCCGTTTTGGGGAATTGGGCGTTTTTGTTTCCGATGGAAAACTATCTTTTAATCCATGCTTGTTGCGGAAGGATGAGTTTTTGAAAGAATCTGCCGCATTCAATTATGTTGACGTTTATGATAAATCCAACTCTTTACAGCTTGACAAAGATTCTTTGTGTTTCACGTATTGTCAAGTACCGGTACAGTATTCGCTCTCAAATAAAGCAAAAATTGACATTGTCTTAAATGATGATTCCCAAATAGCGATGGAAGGTATGAGTTTGGATGAAACACATAGTAAGATGCTCTTTAATCGAACATGTGAGATAAAAACCATCAAGGTTTGGGTAGATAAGAACATTTTAAAATAGAGGAAGACACATTACAATAAAAACGGCGAAGCATGAAGAAAACAACAAAAACAATCAGTATTTTTTTAGTGATGGTTTTATGTTTCGCATGTAAAGACCAAAACAAAAAAGAAGACAAAACAAATACGGTGAATCAAGAGCTGAAACTTACCGCCAAAGATATTCTGGGGAATCCAAAATATATGGCTATTTCTTATGGTGGATATCGAACAAAGACAAGAGATGAACAGCCCACTTTGAGCGAACTCAAAGAGGACATGAAAATACTGGCTGCCATGGGTATTGGAATGTTGCGTACCTACAATGTTCAGAAGCCGCATGCCTCAAATGTGCTTAAGGCCATCAATGAGCTAAAAGAGGAAGACCCCAATTTTGAAATGTATGTGATGTTGGGTGCATGGATAGACTGCAAAAATGCATGGACAGGCAAGGAACCTGACCACAATGTGGAAAGTGAGGCAAATGCTGTCGAAATAGATAGAGCCGTGGCTTTGGCCAATCAATATCCTGATATTGTTAAAGTATTGGTAGTGGGCAACGAGGCCATGGTGAAATGGGCCACCAGCTATTATGTACAGCCCAATGTAATCTTAAAATGGGTCAACCACTTACAGAACCTCAAAACGGAAGGTAAACTGCCAAAAGAGCTATGGGTTACCAGCTCAGACGATTTTGCCTCATGGGGAGGTGGAGATGTCGAATATCACACCCCTGATTTAGAGGCTTTGATCAAGGCAGTCGATTTCATCTCGATGCACACCTATCCTTATCATAACACGCATTACAATCCAGAATTTTGGTATCAACCAGAAGAAGAAACTAACCTATCGGATAAAGAGAAAGTAGATGCCGCCATGCAGCGGGCATTGCACTTTGCCCAAAAACAATATGATAGTGTCACCAATTATATGAAAAGTTTGGGTGTCAACAAACCCATTCATATTGGTGAAACAGGCTGGGCCAGTGTATCCAGTGGTTTCTATGGCGCAAATGGCTCTAAGGCTACAGATGAATACAAACAGGGGCAATATCATAAGCTTATAAGGGATTGGACCACAAAGTCTGGGATTTCTTGTTTTTATTTTGAGGCCTTTAATGAACCTTGGAAGGATGCTCGCAACCCAAAAGGTTCAGAGAATCATTTCGGACTTTTTAAAGTGGATGGAACGGCGAAGTATGCCATATGGGAACTTGTAGATAAGGGAGTCTTTGAAGGCCTTACAAGAAACGGCAATTCGATTACCAAGACTTATGATGGAAATATTGACTCCTTGATGAGTGAAGTCTTGGTGCCACCGACTGGTGAAAGTATTGAAGCCCGTTGAACCGAATCGTGGAAAAAAGAAACATGCTTTGGTGATAACAACAGCAACACAAATGACAGACACGATACCAGAAACGAGATTGTTGAAAGTGCAGGTTTATGAAACCGCAGCCAACGGTAATACCTTTGAAAAGATTATACCGGCTTCGACTGACAGGCCTGATGTTAAGATTATCATTCACCCCGAAGAAAAATATCAGATCATTACCGGTTTTGGGGGTTCGTTCACCGAAGCCTCGGCTTATCTAATGAACCAATTGGGTAAAACGAATCGGAAAAAGATTTTAGAGGCGTACTTTGGTGAAGATGGTGCCTGTTACTCCTTGACCCGCACCCATATAAATTCCTGCGATTTTTCTTTATCAAACTACTCTTACGCACCGGTAGAGGGTGATATCAATTTGGAGCATTTTTCTATTGATGAGGATAAAGAGGCTATTATTCCTATGATTAAAGAGGCGATGGCCATATCAAAAGATGGTTTCAAGATTATTGCATCTCCCTGGACCGCACCACCTTGGATGAAGGATAATAAACTGTGGGTCGGGGGTAAACTTTTGCCTGAATATTTTGATACTTGGGCTTTGTTCTTTTCAAAATATATAGATGCCTATAAAGCGGAAGAAATTGATATATGGGGGATTACCGTTGAAAACGAGCCTTTGGGCAATGGTAACAACTGGGAAAGCATGCACTATACCGCTGAAGAGATGACCCAATTTGTTCAAGATCATTTGGGTCCCACATTGGAAAAACACGGCAAGAGCAAAGTAAAGATTTTGGGTTATGACCAAAATCGTGAACATCTAAAGGAATGGGTTGACGTAATGTTCAAAAATGGGGCGACTTCTAAATATTTTGACGGAACAGCCATTCACTGGTACGCCAGTACATATGAAGTTTTTCCAGAAGCGTTGCAATATGCCCATCAGAAAGCACCTGACAAATATCTAATTCAAACCGAAGCTTGTGTTGACGCTGAAATTCCAAAATGGAAAGACGATGCATGGTATTGGAGCAAAGAAGCCACAGATTGGGGTTGGGATTGGGCTCCAGAAAATGAAAAATATCTGCATTCAAAGTATGTCCCAGTTTATAGATATGCGAGGGATATTATCGGTTGTTTAAATAATTGGGTCGATGGCTGGGTGGACTGGAACATGGTTTTAGACAAAAAAGGTGGTCCAAATTGGTTTGAAAATTGGTGCGTGGCACCTGTAATCGTAGACCCCGAAAAGGATGAGGTATACTTTACACCCCTTTACCATACGCTCAAACACTTCAGCAAATTTATTAGACCAGGTGCCGTGCGAATCGGATTTGAAAATTCAGATGATTCATTACTGGTTACCGCTGCCAAAAATCCAGATGATTCCATAGCGGTTGTACTATTGAATCAAGATCCGAAAATGAAAAACATAACTCTTTTTCTCAATGAAAGAAGTGTAACCATATCAATAAATTCTAAAGCAATACAAACAGTTATGATTGCCAAATAGATAGCAAATCAACTAACTTAAATTAAACATTATGTCAAAAAACGTAACTGCCGCAAAAGATATAGTGCCCATCGGGCAAAAAGCCGCCTTTGGTGCCGGTCACCTGGTTTTGAACCTATATCCTGGAGCCCTGGGCTTCTTTATGTTCTTCTTGTTGACAGCTTTTGGCATGGATCCTTTTTTAGCTGGTTTGTTGGGTGGGCTACCTCGATTTTTTGATGCGATTACCGACCCTATTATGGGTTTTATTTCTGACAATACCAGTTCAAAATGGGGCAGGAGAAGACCTTATATCTTGGTTGGAGGCATTATAAGCGCTATTACATTTGTGCTGCTTTGGCAACTTGATGAAAATAACTCGTCAGAGTATAACTTTTGGTATTTCCTGATTATGTCAATGGTTTTCCTTATCGGGAATACCATGTTTGCGACCCCTTTGGTTGGCCTTGGGTATGAAATGACCGCTGATTACAACGAACGAACACGCCTTATGGCATTTTCGCAAACTGTTGGTTTGATTGCTTGGATAATCGTGCCTTGGTTTTGGGTCATTATTGCAGATCCAAATATTTTTAGCAATCAGGCTGAAGGGGTTCGAACCATGGCAATTTATGTTGGGGTAGCATGTTTATTGCTCGGGCTTTTGCCCGCTATTTTTTGTAGGGGCATAGATGCTTCCCATATGGGAAATAGAAAAAAACTAACCTTTTCTTCCATATTTAGCAATTTAAAAGACCTGTTTACCAGTATAGGTGAGGCAATAAAAAACAAACCGTTCATGAAACTGTGTGGTGCTACTTTCTTGGTATTTAATGGGTACCAAATTGTGGCTTCTTTCAGCTTTTTTATTTTCGTTTTCTACATTTTTAATGGAAGTTATGAAGCTACCTCGACTTGGCCAGCTTGGTTCAGTTCGATTGGAGCCTTCATTTCTGCATTTCTAGTAATCCCTATAGTGTCTAAAATGGCTGAAAAATGGGGCAAGAAAAAAGCCTTTATAATCTCAACGGCTCTTTCAATTGTAGGGTATCTAATGAAGTGGTGGGCTTTTACCCCTGATAATGTCTGGCTTTCTTTTATTCCGATACCTTTAATGTCGTTTGGGTTAGGAAGTTTATTTACTTTAATGATGAGTATGACCGCAGATGTTTGTGATTTGGATGAACTCCGCAATGGAATGCCAAGAAAGGAGGGTACTTTTGGAGCGCTTTACTGGTGGGTGGTCAAACTCGGGCAAGGCTTGGCATTGGTCTTAGGGGGGCTGGTATTGAAGTTGATAGGATTTGATGGCAATGCGGCCACTCAGACCGCTGAAACTCTAACGAAATTAAGAATAGCAGATATAATCATTCCTGCTGTAACAGCAGCCTTGGCCATTTGGGTGATGTGGAAATACAGCTTGTCAGAAGAAAGAGCAAAAGAAATCAAAGCCCAACTGGAAGAAAGAAGAGGTGTGCTATAACTTGTTGTTTAAATAATAGAACTTAAAATAAGTAAGATGTCAACAAAAATAATAATCCTATCCATAGGGGTTTTGCTTACCATCATCGCTGTACTTGGCAGCATAAAGGGAAGTTCCGGCAAAAGATTTATGAACATCAAACTTATAGTTGCTTTTGCGGTTATAGGTGTTTTGATGATGATCTTTGGCAGCTATTCATCAGATTTGGTCAATTACAATAGCCGAATGGAACAAGTTTCTATAGGGAACAAATTAAAGATTGACGGGCCAGTGACCGCTGTAAGAGTAGTTTCACCAATAGATAAAGATTCTGTGGACTGTCGTATTTTAACCATGGGGGTATATCCAGAATCCCACCAAAAAGATATTTGGGTAGTCATAAGACCCACCGATGACCGATATTATCCGCAATCTGATCATACCAACACCTCCTATAAAAGGGATGGAGAATGGCAGGTTGTCACCCGTTTCGGTGGCGATAAAGGTGAGGCTTATGATTTGATTATTTATGAAGCAGATTCAACCGCCTCATCCTTTTTTAGTTCCACCATAGCAAAATGGAAAGAAATCGATGAATACCCCGGTTTAAAATCGGAGGAAATGCCCCAAGGGGCCAAAGAAGTGGAGCGCATCGTAATTTATACACGCAAAAACTGTAGAGGCGTCTTTTAGTAAACGATTACGCTATAGGGTTAAACTGTTTTACACTGCCAATAAATACAAACAAATTCTAATGTCATCTAGAAGAAAGGAAAAATTTTTGGCCCTTGCCTCGCTTGACTACGAAGGCATGACCACTAAAGAATTGAGAAGCTTATGCCGAGAAGTATTGAAAGAAGGCATGCATGGGCTGTGCTTTAGTCCATACACAGAAGGGCAAAAGCCCGGTGAACAATTGAATGAAGAGCAGATACGCCGACGTATGGAGATTATCAAGCCCTACACAAAATGGATACGGTCTTTTTCTTGTACGGACGGTAATGAGAACATTCCCCGTATTGCTAAAGAATATGACATTAAAACTTTAGTCGGGGCTTGGCTTGGCAATGATCCAGAAGTCAATGAAAAAGAGGTGAACGGCCTAATACAGCTGGCCAATGAGGGTGTTGTTGATATTGCCGTAGTGGGCAATGAGGTCATGTATCGCGGAGATTTGACAGAAGAAGATCTTTTACACTTTATCTATAAGGTTAAGGAAGCAATCACCCACATACCTGTAGGCTATGTGGACGCATATTATGAGTTTACCGACAGACCCAAAATAACCGAAGCCTGTGATATCATTTTGGCCAATTGTTACCCTTTTTGGGAAGGATGCGACCAAGACTACGCTATACTCTATATGAAAGACATGTATAATAGAGCGCTTCGAGCAGGAAGGGGTAAAAAAGTTATTGTTTCAGAAACAGGTTGGCCCAGTAAGGGAACCAACCTCGAAGGGGCATACCCGTCACTGGATAATTTTTTGAAATACTTTATGAGCACCCAGAAATGGTCCCAAGAAGAAGACATTGAAATTTTTTACTTCTCTTCATTTGATGAATCATGGAAAGTCGGTTCTGAAGGAGATGTTGGCGCGCACTGGGGGCTTTGGGATAAGAATGAAAAACTAAAATTTTAACGGAAGTTGGTCGTTTTGGTTGCTATTGTGTAAGTTTCCCTTTTCGGTAACACTCCAAAGAAAATATTTTACGCTAATACAATTACCAATCTATTACCGTTCGTTTTTGGGGTTATCGAGATAGTAAGTTTTGTAAATAATTAGGATTGCATGCCGCTCACAGTATAATTTGACAATTAAAAGATGTGTTGATGAATGTCAATAGTCGCATAAAGCGAACGGTTTAGAAAACTCGTCAGTCTGTTTGTAATACTTTATTATTCAATTTAAATAAAGAATCGAGCACAAAATTTACTAATTATAATGAGTATAAGTAGAGGTGGTTTAGACTTTTTTTTTGGGTCGAAAGATAGGGCTACGGACATTTGTGTCGCAGAACATAAATACCATAGCCCATGTACAAAGTACTTGACAAAGATACCATAGAAATGGAGATAGTCCCATACATACCGCTTCCCAAGCGGGGCTTTGCCCCGAGGGTAGCGTTATCGGAAATCGTCAACGCGGTGCTCTACAAGATGAAGACCGGTGTCCAATGGGAGTACCTACCGGTCGCCTCACTGTTCTCCAGGGACCCACTGGGCTGGCAGGGGGTCTATTACCATTTCATGAAATGGTGCCTTTCGGGTACCTTTTATGAATGCTGGACGGGCATACTGGAAAAGTACCGGGACAGGCTCGACCTCTCCAGTGTCGACCTTGACGGGAGCCATACCCCTTGCAAACGGGGTGCCGAGGCCTTGGAATATCAAGGTCGCAAGAGGACAAAGACCACCAACGCGCTCTACCTGACCGACCGCCAAGGGCTGCCCTTGGCCATTTCGGAACCCGTTGCGGGCAACCACAACGACCTTTACGACATCGAAGTGCAGTTCGAGGCGGTCACCGCCACGCTCGGCCAAGCGGACATCGCGACGGACGGTCTGTTCCTTAACGCGGATGCAGGGTTCGATTCCAAGGATTTCAGGGCGGCATGTTCGGCAAAGGAGATCAATGCCAACATCTGTTTCAACAAGCGCAACGGGAGCGCGGACGATAGGAACGAATATTTCGACCAAGACCTTTACCATGAAAGATATGCCGTTGAAAGGACAAATGCGTGGATGGACAGCTTCCGGTCACTGCTCAACAGATTCGATACGACCATCGCAAGCTGGAAAGGCTTCAACTACCTCTCATTCATTGTCTTGGCCTTGAGAAAATTCAAAATGAAAAAGTCTAAATGAGTTCGTATACATAATGCACATGTGTTTTTAGATTGCGGCAATTAATTGTTCATTGTAATTGTCTAACATATTTGTTGGTAAGGACTTCAAATAAATCTGAGTAGTATTTAATTTACTGTGCCCGAGCATTGCAGATATAGCCAATAGAGGAATATCATTTAACATGGCTTGGGTTGCAAAACTATGTCGAGAAACATAGGTTGTTAGTTTCTGCTCAATACCACACATTTCACCAATGATTTTTAAACCTCTATTGTAGCGTTGACGTTCCCAAGAGATTTCCCGTTCTTGTAATGCAGGACTTTCTCTTTTGATAACAGGAAAAATGTAATCTTCTTTTGATTTTCCTTTAAGATAGATTTTGAGTATTTCCGAAAGCTGACCAGTAATTTTGATATCATACAATTTGCCTGTTTTCTTTCGCCTGAACTTAATTCGACCGTTGGTGATGTTGGCGACTTTAATGTAGGCCATATCAGTAAAGTTCATACCATATAACAAAAAGGAGCAAATAAAGTAGTTACGGTATCGAAAGAGAACCATATCCTTTGGAAGTTTTAAATCCATTATTTTTCTGATGTCCTCAATTGATAATGCTCTCTTTTCCGTAGGGACTTGCTTTATAGAATAGTGGTTGAAGGGATAAGCCTCCCGTTCTATTAACCCGGCCTTGATTCCTTTATTATAAATGGCTTTGATGGCCCTTAAATAAGTGGAAAGACTATTATATCCATTGCCTTTAGCCAAGTGATAACGCTCAAATTTTTTGATGAAATCATAGTTCAATTCATTGAACTTTAAATCCTTTCCTTTGGTGAAAGTTCTCAAAACAGAGATAATGCCGGTATAATTTCTAGCAGTCCCATATCGATGTGCAGTTTTAAGGTCTTCCGCTAGAGACTCTCCAAACCTATAGAAGGAAACATAGTTGCTGTTTTGGTTTATTCTACTCTTTACTTGGGTAATGGATAAGTAATTGAGTTTTCCACTATCATAAAGTTTGTTGATAATATCATTTGCTCTTGCTTCCTCCTTAAGGAGCAAAGTATTTAATCTCGCTATGAATTCTACTTTGGTGTAGGTCTTTTTTATGGCACATTTTTGAGAGTCCCAATATTTTTCTAATATTGAATATCCGGTCGAAATAGAAGTTGTTTTTCGTAAATGGGTAAGGCGAAAAATAATTGGAAAAGAGCCATCCTTTTTTGCTCTTCGAGTATCCAATAAAAGCATCAAATACGTCCTCATATTCTTTAAGTTACTAAAAAAAATTTGCAAACAATTTGCAAACAAATAGATGATATTAAACCATATCAATTGATGTTAAAAAATATACATATATCTAAAAAACAATAAATTATAGTGTTTTTCTATTTTTGAGACTTGTTTCTAAAGACGCTTCTAAGCAGACGGTCGCAGGTTCGAATCCTGCCGCGATCACGAACAAATAAACAAAAGTTGAAAACAAAGCAGGCTACAAAATGTAGCTTGCTTTTGTTTTTTAGGGAACTACCAAAAAGAACGAAAAAACAAAGCCAAAGGCACTGAAGAAAACCTAAAAGCTGAGTTCGGGCACTTTGCCCTTTACACCTTTGAAAAAATTATGAACCGTTCGAAAGTCTTGTTCCATATCATCGGTAACATGATACGGCTCAGACATCTTCACTTGTTTTTTGCCAAAATCGAAGGCCACCATTACAATGGGCACATGGGCTTTTTTGGCAATAAAATAAAATCCGGTTTTCAGTTGTTCCACCTTTTGTCGGGTGCCCTCAGGGGCCAATGCCAGCCGAAAGACCTTTCGATTATTGAAGACCTCTACAATGGCATCCACGAGGTTATTGTTTTTGGCGCGGTCGACCGGGGTACCGCCCGTCCATCTAAAAAACCATCCGAAAGGGGGCTTAAAAAGACTTTTCTTGCCTATATAATGGATTTCTTTGTTCACTACTTTTCTTACCAGCAGGCCCAGAAAAAAGTCGAGCCAGTGGGTATGGGGCACCACTATGATCACACATTTATCCACATCTGGAAACTCGCCGACCAACTTCCACCTCAAGATTTTGAAGTATATAAATTTGGCTATACTGTGCATGGGTTTGGATTTAAAACCTTAGATTTTCTCGTAAATCGACCTTAGCTTTTCAGGGCCGATCACTTTTTTCCAATCCCTGCCCAAGGCATTTTCCCACAATGCCTCCATGCCCAAGGCCACGGTGGTCATGGTGTTAAAGTCCTCCTTAGAAAGATTTGCGCAGACCCCTTTCGGCAATTTGATTTGATGTTTTTTTAGCATTTGGTTGAACATCTGTACGCCTTCTGGATAATACTCCTCTAAATGTTGAAATACCAAGCAGTTGCCGATACCGTGTTTGACCCCCAATAAATAGGAAAGACCATAGCTCAACGCATGTGCAATACCCACCTGCGAATAGGCAATGCTCATGCCCCCGTGCCACGAGGCCATCATCAACTTATCCTGTGCCTCTTCTTCGGACAAATCTTTTAAAAAGACTTCTTTGCAAAGGGTCAGCGCCGTATCGCCATAACTCTGACTAAACGCATTCAAATATGTACCGTTCAACGACTCCACACAGTGTATAAAGCAGTCCATACCCGTGTAGAACCATTGGTCTTTCGGCACAGTGGCCACCAATTCTGGGTCTAGCACCACTTGATCAAAGACCGTGTAATCTGAGTTGATGCCCAGCTTTTTTTCTGGCCCCAATAAAACCGTTGTTCGCGACACCTCGGCCCCGGTGCCACTGATTGTGGGCACACCAACATGGTAGACCGCTGGTTTTTCTACCAAATCCCAGCCTTGATAGCGTTCGGCCTTGCCAGTGTTGTTCAACATTATGGCGACCGCCTTTGCCAGATCCAGCAGCGTGCCCCCGCCAATGCCTATGATGCCCGATGGCGGTTCATCAAAGGTTTCCCTCAGCTGGGCCACCAGCGCATCGACCTGGTCGGTCTTGGGTTCTTCATCAGCCGATACAAAGATTATTTGGTCATTGAACAACAATGGAATTCGACCTTGCAACTCTTTGCCCTCAAAAAAGTCGTCCACCAAAAAAATCATGGGGGCATCAGAATTGCGGCGCTTGGGCAATAAAATATCGGCCAATTGGTCAAAACTGCCACGACCATAGACTACCCTTGGCACCATTGGAAAATTCCTATACCCAAGTTTCCTGTCATTCATCAAGATTTGATTCTTCAATTTATTCGCTTGTCCCATCAGTGTTTCAAGTACTTCAAAATATCAACAATATTGTTCAATTTCAGGTGATGGTTAACTCGTTCTTCTTCTTCAGAGATCAATTCGTGTACCCATGTGGTGTGAAAAGGAATATGCACTGCCTGGGCCCCGATGTTCAATATGGGCAATATATCTGATTTCAATGAGTTTCCAATCATCAAAAATTCGTCATGCGCAATGTTCAAATGGTCTAAAAGGTTCTCATAATTTTCTTCTTTCTTGTCGCTTAGCACCTCTACATGATGAAAATATTTTGAAAGACCTGAACGTTTCAACTTTCTTTCTTGATCGAGCAGGTCTCCCTTGGTCAAAACGACCAGCCGATAATGGCCCGCAAGCTTTTGTAAGACCTCCTCTACCCCATCGAGCAATTCTACCGGACGGGAGATCATATCTTTACCTAGATGCAGGATTTTTGAAATGGTTTCTTGCGGAACGGTATTGTTTGAAAGATCCAACGCACATTCGACCATTGATAGCATGAATCCTTTGATGCCATACCCGTACAGCTCAAGGTTTTTCATTTCTACCTTGAACAGTTCTTGGTCGATCTTGTTCTTGGTCTCATACCTCTCTAACAGTTCAGCGAAGCGTTCTTCTGCCTCCCTGAAGTAGGTTTCATTCACCCAAAGGGTGTCATCGGCATCAAAGCCGATTACCGTAATGTTGTCAAAATTCACTTCCATACTTTTCTGGCCCTTTCAAGGTCTTCGGGTGTATCGATCTCAATACCGGTCACTTCGGTCTCGACCATTCTAATCTTCTTTCCATGTTCCAAAAATCTTATGGCTTCGATTTTTTCGCTGGCCTCTAAGGGCAATATGGGCATTTGCCGAAAATCTAACAAAGCCCTCTTGCGAAAGGCGTAGATACCCTTGTGCTTGTAATAGATGGCCTTGTTTTCTTTATCTCGTGGATACGGAATTGGCGACCGTGAGAAATAGAGGGCAAAATTGCGGTGGTCGACAATGACCTTGACCGTATTGGGGTTGGCAATCTCATCCCAATCTTGAATAGGTGTCATCAAAGATGCCAAATCAATTTCTTCATCGGTGTCATCCTTAAAGACCTCAATGACCTTTTGAAGGCTCTGCTTTTCAGTGAAGGGTTCATCGCCCTGTACGTTCACCACGATGTCGACATCAAGTGTCTCTACCGCTTCAGCAATGCGGTCGCTTCCACTTTCGTGTGCCTTTTGGCTCATTATTGCCTTACCACCGCTAGCTGTGATAAGGTCGAAGATCGTATCGCTATCGGTCACCACGTACACCTCGTCAAAAAGGCCGGTTTCAACGGTGGCCTCATATGTTCGCTGAATGACTGGTTTGCCTGCAAGATCTTGCATCAATTTGGCAGGAAATCTCGATGCTTGGTACCGGGCGGGTATCATTGAAATAATCTTCACAAGGGCTTTTTTTAGGATTTGTTTTTTCTAGGGCGCAATTTTCGGTAAATACTGAAAATAAAAGCCAAAATGACCACTACCAAAAAAGCGGCCACCATCGGGGCAAAGATAGAAGCTGTAGAAACTACCATGGCCGTGCCTGTTTCAACCGTTGAAACCACCGGGTTGGCAACGCCTCCCGTAGTTGCTGTGGAAGTTAAACGTCCGGCTGCGTTGGCCCCCTTTATTGCCGTGGCCGTACCACCCCCGGCTATTATGGCCAACGACCAAGTGACCACTGGATCCAAATCAGCTATGGTAGAGACCATTACTGCGGTTCCGGCGATGGCCGCCAAGGGAATGGCGATAGTATCAAGGGCATTATCGACCCACGGAATGAAGTAGGCAAAAATCTCGACCAAAGTGGCCACCCCAAGTGTAAGCACAGCGGCCAGACTGCCGATCCACGCCCAATTTTCATTGAGCTCCCAAACACCAAAATAAGCGGCCAAGCTTAGGGTGAAGAGTGGCAAGAAGACCCGGAATCCGGTCGATGCGGCCAACCCTATCCCCAAAAAAATACTTAATATGGTCTCTTGCGTCATTTAAAGTCGCTTTTCACGAAAATAGGTCATTCATCCTCAAGAAAAAAATTATTCGAAAACCCGATCAGATAGAGTTTTTTCCTTGCCCTGGTGACTGCCGTGTACAACCATCGCAAATACTCTTTGTCTATGCCGTTCATAATATAGGGCTGCTCGACAAATACAGTGTCCCATTGCCCTCCCTGCGATTTGTGGCAGGTAATCGCATAAGAGAATTTTACCTGTAGGGCATTGAAATAGCGGTTGTTCTTTACGCCCAAAAACCGTTTGTACTTCGATTTTTCATGGGCATAATCTTTAAGAACCTCTTGATAGAGACGATTGTTCTCTTCGTAGGAGAGCGAAGGTGTCTCTGCAGTAATGGTGTCTAAAAGCAATACGGTTTCAAAGGGCCTTTGTTTGGGGTAATCAACCATGCGCACCTTTACTTCTGCAAACGAGAAGCCGTACAACTGCTTGATGGCAAATATCTCCAACACCTCTATTAAATCGCCATTGGCGATAAAACCGGCTTCAGAACTTGGTTTGAGCCAGAAATAATTGTTCTTGACCACCATCATGAAATCGCCTACCGAAAGCTCGTTTTCAAGAAACAGGATGCGCTGCCGAATACTTTGGTTGTAGAGGTTGGCCCTTTTGTTGGAACGCACTATGATGGCCGTGTCTTCCTTACCGTTTTGGGAATACGAAGAATCAATGGCTTCTTGGATCTCATACCCGTCTATCAGCCTTACAATGTCTTTGAACGGAGCAAGTTGAAACCTGAACGCATCGTACAGACCGGTCTCCATATATTGCCGTAAGGCGGTAGCGTTCATCAAAATTCCTGAATCGCTGGCCTGCCTGACCACTTGGTCCAGTTCTAGGGCCACTATTTCTTTATCATAGTTCAAGGCCAGTTGCCGGGCATCAAGGGCAGGGCTCAGTTCAGACCCCACAGGTGGCAACTGAGCCGTATCGCCTACCAAGATCAATTTGCACCTATGCCCAGAGTACACATAGTACAACAAATCATCAAGCAGCGAGCCGTTTTCAAAAAGTTTAGAATCGCTTCCGACATCCGATATCATCGATGCCTCATCGACTATAAACAAGGTGTTACGGTGCTTGTTGGGCGCCAATACAAATTGCACGCCCCCCGCAGATGTCTTTTTGGGATAGTAGATCTTTTTGTGTATGGTATGAGCCGTCGTACTTGAATAACCCGACATCACCTTTGCCGCCCGACCTGTTGGGGCCATCAATACGCACTTCAACTTTGCCTTCCAAAGCGAGTTGACCAAACAACCCATCAAAGTGGTCTTTCCAGTGCCGGCAAATCCTTTCAGAACAAAGATTTCCTCTTGCTTTTTCGACAGTGCAAAGGCCGATAGTTCCTTAAGTGCAATGGTCTGCTTTTCGGTGGGCTCGTATGAAAATTTTTCAACGAGAATGCCATAAAAATCAGAAGCTGTCATGTCTTTCATAACGCCCTAAAGATAGACCCGTTTTTTGGTGAAAAAGTTTCGTGATTAAAAAAAAATTGTAGATTTGTGAACAACCACTAAATTAACTCAGAAAGACAGTCAACTATGTTAAATCTAATACTTATTATAGTTGGTATATGCATCGCAACTTTTGTGTTGGTATATATCATTGATAAATTTTTGCCGCTGAAAGCAAAACCATTTTTGATTCTTCTCTTCGGCATTTTGAGTATTTTTTTAGGTTACTTGATCTATAACTCAGTTATGGCCCCCATCGAGTTCGAGAGGGTGAAAAAACAACGATATGCTGCCGTTATCGCCAAACTTAAAGACATACGGAACGCTCAAGAAGCATACAAAACGGTAAATGGCAAGTATGCCAACGATTTCAACAGTCTGGTTCAGTTTATTGATACGGCCAGCTTTACCATAACCCAGCAGAGAGACTCTTCTTTTATGCGCTATGACAAAGTCTACCAAATCGAGTTACAGCAAGACACCATCATTGTTGATACCTTGGGCTTTGTGAAAGTTCGTGATTCGTTGTTCAAAAACGACGACCGTTACAAATCGATGATGAACGTACCCTATGCGCAGAACAATGAGAAATTCGAAATGAAAGCTGACATTATAGACAAAAGCGGCTATAGGGTTCCCGTTTTTGAGGCAAAGGTCAAAAAGAACGTAATACTGTATGACCAACCGCAAGATTTGGTTGAACGAGAAAATGCCCATGTAAGTGTCGAAGAAGTAAACGGCACCGAAATAAAAGTCGGCTCACTTACCGAGGTCAGTACCAGTGGGAATTGGCCCGCCATATATGACAGAAAAGGTGAGGATTGATACTATCGAGAAAACAACAACAAATACACCTTACAAGAAATTGTCCATTCAGGTAGGCTTGAATGGACTTTCTTTTTGTATCATCGATACCATTGCCAACAAGGTCATCGATGCTGATAAGGTTGTCTTTAAAACCCAGACAACCCCTTACCTTCTTTTAAGGGAACTCAAAGATCTTTTTGACCAGAAAGGGGTGGCAGACCATCAAATTGCAGATGTGACGGTCGTACACCAGAACAATCTCTTCAGCCTTGTGCCCAAAGTGTTTTTCAGGGAGCAGGAACTGCCCGATTACCTTAAATTCAACACAAAGATTCTACCAAGCGATCAAATCGTATATGATGAAATCGAGAATCACGACATGGTCAATGTCTATGTGCCTTTTACCAACATTAACAACTATATTTTTGATTTATATGGAGCGTTTGAATTCAAACACTCGGGCACCATTTTGATACAAACCCTCTTGGGCCAAAAAAATATGGGCGCGGCACCCATTTGTTACGGCCATGTCACTGATCAAACCTTGGAAATTTTGGTTGTCAGGCAAAAAGACCTTTTGCTGTACAACTTCTTCAACTATAGCACCAAAGAAGACTTTTTATACTACATCTTGTTCGTATTTGAGCAATTGGGCCTCGATACTGAAAGGCACCCACTGAAATTGTTCGGCAGTATCGAAGAAAACGACGCGTACTACAAACTGTGCTATGATTATATTCAAAACGTTTCGGTCTTCACGTTGGCCAATTCTGCCTATATCTTTGATTACACTGCTGAAGATTCAATAGACCTGACCGTATTGGGTGCCCTTTAAATGCGTATTATTTCAGGTAAATATCGTGGTAAGCGCATAGTGGCCCCTAAAAGGCTGCCGGTGAGGCCTACAACCGATATGGCAAAAGAGGGCCTGTTCAATATTCTCAACAATCGGTATTTCTTTAACGAGCTAAACGTGCTAGATCTTTTTACCGGCACAGGAAACATCAGTTATGAATTTGCCTCGCGAGGGGTTTTGCATATCACGGCGGTTGACCAAAACGCCCATTGCGTTCGTTTTGTGGCGCAAACCTCTGCATCGCTGGGCTCTGAAATAAAAACGGTAAAGTCTGATGCATTGAAGTTCTTGCATGACACGGGCCAAACCTTTGATATAATCTTCGCCGACCCACCCTATGCCTTCACCGCAAAGGAGTGTGAAAAAATCGTGGAGGCAATCTTTAAAAAGGATTTGCTTTCGCAAGATGGGCTTCTGATCATTGAACACGCCCCACAAACCGATCTTTGTTCTTTGCCCCATTTTCAGGAAAGCCGAAAATACGGCAGCAGCGTTTTCAGCTTCTTCGGATGGGAATAAAAAAATCCCGGCGCATTGGCCGGGATTCAGTTCTACTTTAAAAAAACAGGCCATAAGCCGGATTCTGTCAAAGCCTTATCATTTATCTAGGATACAAGTTACCCTGTACCTCTAACCGCCTACCCTCCAGCTCGGGCGTGCAACCCTCTACCGCCCCGATAGCTATCGGGGGTAATCGGGACGCTGGTTTACATGGCGTTTCACCGCATAGAGTTTACCTGATTTCACTACAGCCGAACTGTACATACTTTCTGTTGCACTGGTCCGTCCCGAAAATTCGGGAGACGGGCGTTACCCGCTATGCTGCACTATGGTGTCCGGACTTTCCTCGCTGACATTTATCGTCAGCGCGATAAGGTGGCCTGCACTCACAAAGATAGTCCAATTGTTGATAAAAATTAGCGCTGTGCGGGCTGTATCTGATAGAAACATCACTCCTATTCCTATATTTGTAGATAGCTATAATCATACCATTTTGGAACCTTTTATAGTATCGGCACGTAAATATCGTCCTCAGACCTTTAAAGATGTGGTGGGCCAAGAGGCTATTACCAATACCCTTGAAAATGCCATCGCCAACAACCACCTTGCACAGGCCCTTCTTTTTTGCGGCCCCAGGGGTGTTGGAAAGACAACTTGTGCCCGTATTCTGGCAAAAAAGATAAACCAAGATGGCACCGAAAGTGAGCATGAAGATTTTGCCTTCAATATTTTTGAGTTGGATGCCGCTTCAAACAACTCTGTTGATGACATCCGAAGCCTGATAGACCAAGTTAGAATTCCGCCACAGGTGGGCAAATACAAGGTATATATCATCGATGAGGTACATATGCTTTCACAATCGGCTTTCAACGCCTTTCTCAAAACACTTGAAGAGCCGCCAAAACATGCCATATTTATTCTGGCAACCACAGAAAAACACAAAATAATACCCACGATACTCTCTCGTTGCCAAATTTTTGATTTTAAAAGAATTACTGTAAAAGACACGGCAAAGTACCTACAGTACATCGCCCAAGAACAAGGTATTGAAGCCGATGGGGACGCCCTCCACATTATTGCACAGAAAGCCGATGGCGCCATGCGCGACGCTCTTTCTATCTTTGACCGGGTGGTGAGTTTCTCGGGAAAAAACCTGACACGCAAAGCTGTTTCAGAAAACCTCAATGTGCTTGACTATGAAACGTATTTCGAGACCGTTGACCTTATCTTGAAAAATGATATCCCAGGACTTTTGGTGCTTTTCAACAAGACCGTTGCCCTTGGTTTTGATGGCCATCATTTCATCTCAGGGCTGGCAACCCACCTGAGGGACCTTATGGTCTGTAAAAACGAATCGACCATTGAATTATTGGAGGTGGGCGAGGCCGCCAAAAAACAATATCAAGAGCAGGCCCAAAAGACTTCAAAGGCCTTTTTGTTGAAAGCCCTTGAGATTGCCAACGATTGTGATCTAAAATACAAGACGAGCAGGAACCAACGGCTTTTGGTCGAGCTGGCGCTGATGAAACTGGCTTCGATTTCCTTTGATGGTGAAAAAAAAAAGAGTGATTCCATAATTCCAGCTTCCTATTTCAAAAAGGATGCTAGAAAAGAGGCGACACCCCCCCCTGAAAATGTGGTGGTTGAACATCAAAAAAATGCACCACAGCACCAGACAGCGGAGACACCACATCCAATCGACATCGACAGCCCTATAGAACATACTAAAAAAGATGTACCATCTGAAGAAGAGGGCAGACCCTCGACAGCACCGCCCAAAATAAAATTGGAAAAACCGCAAAAGCGCGTATCGGGTTTATCGCTTTCGAGTATAAAGGTCAAGAAAGAGTTCCAGAGCTCTAAAGAAACTGTTCCGGTTGACGAAAACGAACTTCCAAAAGATCCTTTTACCGAGGCTGACATGCGAAAACACTGGAACGATTTTACCAATGACCTCATCAAGAAAGGGAAGCGAATTTTGGGCAGCAACCTTCAGACCGATGAACCAAAATTGGTCAATGGCCATATCATCAGAATTGAGTTGCCCAATCATACCATGAAGAAAGAGGTAGAGCGTGAAAAGAAACCCCTACTTGACCACTTGAAACAAAAGCTCAACAACTATTCTATTCGACTGCAGGTCAGCGTCAACGAAGAAGTTGAAAAAAAGTTTGCCTTTACTCCAGAGGAGAAATATGAAAAACTCAAAGAGAAAAATCCCGCTATTGAGTTGCTTCGAAAAGAGTTTGATCTAGACCTATGATTTTTTGATTCGAAATGCGTACAAGAGCATGATCAGTGCGGTGATTGCCATGCCCAACGCCTCTCGACTACGTTCAATGTTCATAATATCACCCTCACCTATCGTTACCCCCTCAAATTTTTCAGGCCAGCTGTATATGGCAAAACCCGCATAAAACAAGAAAAGTATTACTGCCCACATAAATCTTAGGTTTTCAGAGGCGAACAAGAGCGAGGCAAAAGCCGCCATACCATAGATGATATACCAGCGGGTCGAATCGGGGTCATTATGTTGTACAACGGCAGCCCAGATAAAAAGGACCGCAAAGACAATTCCCAATACCTTAAATATTTTATTCATAGTCCGGTTGATTTAAAAGTTCATCTAAAATAACAAAAACATCGGTTGACTTGATTGTCGATGGTTTGGAATAGGCTTGATCGTTGGTCAAAAAAACGGGGTGGTCGAGTTCGCTTTCAGGTATTCGCCCATGTGATCCCTTGACCAGTTCAGCCTTTAATGGTATTACATCCATGACCGTTCTGAAACCCAACTTTTTCTTCAACAGCTTATAAAGAACCTTGGCCTTTATAAATTTGTCTTTTGGATCCACAAACATTTCTACGGGGTCATAGCCCGGTTTTTTATGGATATCGACAGTTCTTGCAAAGTCAGGGGCCTTTCGATCGTCTTCCCAATAATAATATGTGAACCATGCGCCTGCATCGGCCACGACCACCAATTCGCCCGTGCGTTCGTGCTGCAACCCTATTTTTGCAAGTACCTCGCCATATAATACCTTTTCGACTCCTATTTGCTGCCGCAAAAGCTCAATGATTTCCTCTTTGATGGAAGTATCGTTCAAGTAGACATGGGCCACTTGGTGGTCAGCCACTGCAAAGGCCCTACTGGCCCCGGCATCAAGCAGTTCCAGCCCCCTTTCCTCTCTAATGGCCAAATAACCATGTTTGCGAAGCACCCGGTTCAAATGTACCGGTCTGCCCACGTCTGTGATGCCATATTCTGAAAGCAAGACGATGGTACAACCCTGCTTATTGTAATATTCGATCAACTGTTTGACCACACCATCGATTTCCTGTAAATCCTTTGAAATTTTACTGAAATCATGGCCGTACCGCTGCAAATTGTAATCGAGATGTGGCAGATAAATCAGCGTAAGGGTCGGATCATATTTTTTGTCCGTGATGATGGACGCATCGGCAATCCACTGGCTTGATTTGATGGAAGTCTTGGGGCCCCAGAAATTGAACAGCGGAAAAGTACCCAGTTCGGCCTGCAGTTCATCACGCAACTCTGCAGGATGCGAATACACATCGGGAATCTTTCTTCCATCCGCGAGATAATTGGGCCTTGGAGTCACACTATAATCGACGGTTGAGTACATATTGTACCACCAAAAAAGGTTGGCACAGGTAAAATTGGGGTTTTCGGCTTTCAGCTTTTCCCAAAGTTTGGGGGCCTGTACCAGTTTGTTCGACTGTCGCCAAAATTTGACCTCGCATTCGTCCCTAAAATACCATCCATTGCCCACGATACCGTGTTCCGAAGGTTTTTTTCCGGTCAAATAGTTCGATTGGGCCGTACAGGTCACCGCCGGAAAAGCAGGTTCGACCACAGAATGCCTCCCAGATTTTAAGAAGGAGGCAATAAAAGGTGTATGATCGCCTATCAACCGTTTGGTGAGTCCCACAATGTTGATTACCACTGTTTTTTTCATTCCAATCGTGCTTTAACCCATTCAAGCTCGCGACAAATGGATTCTGAAAGTTCTTTTTTGAGGTTTTCGGGCAGTACCTCCCATGTATAGGTCTCCACTTCCAAATGGTCGCAGATAGGGTCTTCTTTCAGATATTCAAGAGTTTTTATGATATGGTCTTGGGTTGAGTGCAGGTTATCGAACTGTTCCAAAAAAATGGGCACATGAAAATGGGCACGCAGTTCTGAAAAATCTTCTTTCAATCCCAAAATCTCGGGCAAATCGGAGTAGGTTTTTACCCCTAGGTCGGTACGTTCGGTCACTTGGTGCAGATATACCGGCTCGTCAAATTTGGAGAGCGCCCGCAAGATTACCTCTCTGACCCCTTTGTCAAACACTATTTTCAAGGCGGCGCTGATCTGTATTTTACCCACATGTATGCCGTGCTGCTTCAACTTTGCAAAAGTGTCTTTGGGCTCTTCATAAGCCAACGAAAAGTGACAGACATCGTAGCATAGGGTCAGATAGCGTTTTATTGCTTCCTCGGATTCCGCAGTGTCCAGCCCCAGCTCCTTTTTAAAAAATTCCCTTCCGATAGGAAGCAGAAAATCGTTGAAAAAGAGCAGTACATCCTCCGTGTTCTCTAGCAGTCCGTCGGGTTCGGGTTCGATATCCAAATGCAGGTAAACATCGCTGTTTTGCTCAATTTCGTACAGTTTTTTGGCGATACGGAGCATATTTTTTGCCCCGACCCCAAAAGCGGTATGTATTGCTTGCTGTGATGTAAACCAGTGCTTATAACTGACAGGCGAGGTCGAGATGCCGCCTGACATGCCTTTAGGAAGCAAATGGGCCAACTGGTCAAAAAGCCGCTCGGTATACACACATCTTTCTTCGGTGGTCCAATCGGGCGTATGTACTTGGTCTTTCACCCGTTGATGGTGAAAATTCCCGTAGGGAAAACCATTCATTGTATAGACGTAGACGCCGTTTTTGTACATCCACTCCTGGAATTCTTCAAGATTCCCCTCTCTTTTCAGTTCAACACTTGCTTGGTTCGAAAGTCTAAGGCCCAGTCCGAAATCACTGTGTGGACACACTTTTTCCTTAATTCTTGGTATATATTTCTGGAGGTTTGAAAAGATGCTTTCCCAGTCTTCACCAGGGTGAATGTTAGTGCAATAGGTAAGATGAAACTTTTCACTAACCTTCATATCAACAAGATAGCTTTTCAACGGCAACACTGCGAATGGCTATGGCCTCTCGCATTTTTTGTTCATCTATTTTATGGACATCGACCTTTTTGCCAATGCCTACAATAAGGGTAATGGTCAATTTACCTCCCAGATGTTCCCTAAATTCTTCAATACCTTTCAATAATTCAGTTACTCGGGGTTCGCCTTTGATAGGCATCTTTAGATCAAAACCAACTTCGCACAGTACTTTTAAAATCCTCTTTAAAGTACCATTGTCTATCATGCCCATCAGGTGTGCATACGTAACATCCAAGGCAATGCCCATGGCCACGGCTTCGCCATGGCGAAGGTCATAGTTGGTCATTTGCTCAAGCTTGTGGGCTGACCAGTGGCCAAAATCCAAAGGTCTTGACGAACCACTCTCAAAGGGATCCCCACCCTGTGAAATGTGTTGCATGTGCATTTCAGCACATCGATGTATCAACCGCTGCATAGGTTCTTTTTTGCGCTTGGCGAGGGCAACGGCATTTTTTTCCAAGAAATCGAAAAAAGAAGCATCCTTTATCAAGGCCACCTTAATAGCCTCGGCAACCCCTGAAATCCAATCGCGTTGGTCCAAGGTTGTAATAAACCGGAAATCATTTATTATGGCCGTCGGAATGGTAAAAGAGCCCAAGAAGTTTTTCTTTCCAAAGGCGTTGATACCGTTCTTTACCCCTACCGCGGCATCATTTTGGGCGAGCACAGTAGTGGGTACACGTACCAATTTGACTCCTCTGTGTGCGGTTGCGGCGGCATAGCCCACCATATCGATGACAGCACCACCCCCTATGGCCACCACAAACGAATGGCGACAAACCCCGCGATGGTTTATGGCCTTCAATACCCTATCTACCTGGGCGGAATCGTTCTTGCTGTTTTCTCCGCCCGGCACCAACAATGCGTCCAAAAAAGATAAGTGCCCGTAGTTGTGGCAATATACCTTGATTTCATCCAGCAAAGCTGGATGTGCATTCGCCACCCCTTCATCAACAACAAAAAGCAATTTGGCCGTGTCGGTTGTCGCCCCCTCTTTGATAACCTGCTGAAACAAGTCATTTTCAACTGAAAAAAGATGCTCGGTAAAATACAGGCTGTATCGATACTGCACCGAAAAAGACTGTGATATGGTCGAAACAGGCTTCATGGGCTTAAAGTTAGGTAACCGAAAAGATTTTGGACAATAAAATCGACAGCGGTAGCAAAAGCAACATTAAAATACCCAACAAAACATTGGAGTGCCCGACAGCGATGGCCGCATTGAGCAAAATGATAGAGAGCACGCCCGCTTTTACCGCTTTCATGATATTTTCGGGAGTATTGGCCTTATACGCCTTGAAAAGGGGCATAAAAACCATCAATGCAAACAAGACAACAAACGGTAAGGTGGCCATGTACTTCGACTCTTGAAAAAAGATAACGCAGCAAATGACCAAAACATATAGAAAAGCCGCCAAAAGAATGGGGTTTTGGTTTTTGCCGTGTACTTCTCCACGGCTGACAAGGGTCACCGCTGAAATAAACAGCAACGGAATGACCAAATATTCCAAATGGGTAAACTGTCCGAAAACCGAAATTCCCAACAGCAGGTTCAAGGCCCTGCAAACACCCATGTTCAATGGGCCCAACACCTTGTGCTTCTTTGAATAGGAATCGTATGCCAAAATACATAGGGTTAGCACTACGGCCACAAGACCACTTCTCAGGTGGACTGTAAAAGACACCATTACACCCAACAGCAACAGCAAAGCCCCCAATAGAAAAGCATTCTTGCCCGACACCACCCCACTGGGTATGGGCCGTTCGGGCCGTTCAACCCTATCAAGGTCAGCATCAAAAAAATCGTTCAAGACCACTCCCCCGGCATAAAGCAAGACAGAGGCCGATATTAACTTGATTACGGGTACCATGTTGGAGAAATCATAGACCCCCCCCTCATCAAAAAAACCTGCCAATGCCAATCCCGCAAGAATATCTGCCGCCGCCGTCGGCAAATTTGCCGGGCGGCACAACTGTAAATAAGCCCTTAGTTTTTGCCCCATCAGACAATTTTGTCACTATCAATTCTAGGTTGCTGCCCTCTGAGTACGCTGTTATCGTTAAAAAGTTTGCTTTGGTCGATGCCCTCGGCATTGAGCCAATGGCTTTCCTCCATCTTACCCGATTTTGAGAATACATCAAGAGCATTCTGATAACAGGTCTTGATGACATCTTCTCTGGAAACACCCCTTTTCAGCATCAACCGGGCTGTTTTGGGAACTGCCAACGGGTCGCTCACACCCCAATCGGCAGAACTATCAACAATTATGTTGTCACTGCCGAACCTTTTCACCACTTCGACCATTCGCTCGTTGCCCATTTTTGTTTTTGGATAAATGGTAAACGCAGCAATGAATCCGCGGTCCAATACTTCTTGAACCGTTTCCTCATTGTTGTGGTCGATGACCACTTTACTGGGGTCAAGACCATGTTCAAGGCACACCTCCATGCTGCGTATGGTACCCGCTTTCTTATCCCTATGGGGGGTGTGTACCTGTACCAACATATCAAACTCTTTGGCGAGTTCCAATTGCTGGCGAAAATATTTGTCCTCGGCAGGGGTCTGATCGTCATAGCCAATCTCGCCCACGGCCACGACGTTTTCTTTATGCAGGTAAAGCGGAAGCAATTCCATCACTTCTTCGGCCAACGCTTCATTGTTGGCCTCCTTTGAGTTCAGCCCGATGGTGCAGTAATGCTTGATACCAAACTGGCTGGCGCGAAAGGGCTCCCAGCCCACCAAACTGCTAAAATAATCTTGAAAAGACCCCACTTGTGTACGGGGCTGCCCCAACCAAAAAGAGGGTTCGATAACGGCAACCACACCTGCTTCGGCCATGGCCTCATAATCATCGGTGGTACGTGAGGTCATGTGTACATGCGGGTCGATAAACATCAACTTATCATCCATATTAGTATGTTGTATCCAAAAATTTAGTGTTTGACAAAACTAGACAATCAGAGGTAGAAATCATTGCTGCCATCCAAAAAAGAAAGATGGTCAAAAATGATAACAATTGACATGTATTCGAAATTCCGTTAGGTATAATAGTTTTCGTATCAACCTGTTGGGCTTTTGAAAACTAAAAGGAAAACTTCAGTTCAAGTTTTTCCATCAGGAAAAGTATCGAGAACAAGGTTCTTTACAATATAAAATTCTATTCCCGATACATCCCGACAAATATGTCGGGGTACACGAATTGACGAAATTTTTATCGAAATGTCCAACGGTTGAATTAATCGTTTGGCGTGTTCGTAGGCTCTTAAATGTCGTACAGCAAATTTTTATACACAGAACTGGTTTGTATATCTATTTTTAGGCCTTTATCTTCATCCACCAATTCAAACGACCTTCTATGAAACCTTGTTTCACTTTAGTGCTTTTTCTTACAGCGGCAACTTTCTGTACTGCCCAAAAAAATATAGATCTCACGACCCTTGAAGACTTTCAGGGGCCTTTTTCAAATTGGCAAATTATAGGTGGTATCTCGGTTGATCCCGACATAGACGCGCTGGCCTATGCAAAATCACAAGCACAGCCAATTTCAAAAAAAGAACGGCGTAGAAGGCAAAAAAAGGGCATTGTCGAAATCAATCCTATCAAAACAACATCTGGTACGGGCATACTGTTCAATAATTACCGCCCTGGCCAAGACAAGCATTTGCTCACCAAGTGGGACCATGGCGATATCATGCTCGAAATGGAAATCATGGTGCCCAAAGGCTCCAATTCAGGAATTTATCTTCAAGGCCGTTATGAAATTCAGATAATGGACAGCTGGGGGGCAAAAAAACCGAAATATGGCGATATGGGCGGCCTTTACCGTAATTGGGAGACGGAGCCCGAGAAAGTATTTATGGGGGTACCCCCATTGACCAATGCAGCCAAGGCACCCGGGCTATGGCAAAAACTCAACATACATTTTAAGGCTCCAAGGTTCGATGGTTCTGGCAATAAAATAGAGAATGCACGATTGGTGCACGTATACCTCAACGAGGTGTTGATACATAACAATGTCGAGATTCCGAGACCGACCGGAGGCCCCATTTCAAAAGAGGAAGTCGCTAAAGGCCCACTGATGATACAAGGAGATCACGGACCTGTGGCTTTCAGAAACATAAAGTATGTTCCGCTCTCAGATTTGGATGCCTCGCTCGATGAGTTATCATTTGCAGCTTATAAGGGAGAATTCAAAGATTTGGAAGATATTGCGTCTGCAGCGCCCGTACATACCGGACAGACCAAAAAGATAGATGTAAACCTTAGTGGCGAAGAAGACCAATACGGATTGGTTTTTGAAGGAACCCTAAATGTGCCGAAAGATGCCGAATACATCTTTATAGTTGGTTTTACAGGCGGGTTTGACCTTCTGGTGGATGGAAAAAGTGTGGTGAAGGCCAACTCAAGTTATGACCAGGGACAGCGTGGGGCACCTGTTTTTTTGGAAAAAGGGAAGCATCGCATTTCGCTGCACAATATAAAGGCCGCCGCTTGGTTGGCACCGAGATTGGGTCTTACGGTGCGTACCTCAGATTCTAACCCCAAAAAATTCCACTCCCTTGATTCATACCCCACTTCGGTCAACTATGTGCCTCCCATTTATGTGGAGGTGGGCAGCGAACCACGACTTTTGCGGGGCTTTGTCAGCTTTGGCAATTACGGTGAAAAGCGATCACATACCATGGGGGTGGGCATTCCCGATGGGATCAATTATGTGTATGACCTACAGGCCGGCAATATAATCGGGGCATGGCGTGGGGCCTTTGTCGATGCAACCCCCATGTGGCATAACCGAGGCAACGGTTCTTTTAGGCCCAGGGGCAGCGTGCAATGGACATTTTTGGGACACCCATTGGCCGAGTTGGACGATATGCAAAAACCTTTTTCGAGTGCAGAAGAGGTCAATGGGTACCATCCGTTGGGCTATGTCATCGATTCGGGCTCTGGGCTTCCTACGTTTCGATATCGCTATAAAGATGTTGAGGTCGAGAACAAGATCATTCCTGCCGACAAAAACAGTTCACTGGTGAATGAAATCTCCTTTTCTGAAGGAAACAAGAGCAACTGGTACTACAAAATCGCTTCCGGCACAGTTGAAAAACTTAAAGAGAAGACCTATGTGCTAAACGACCATCAGTATTATCTGACCATCGAAAGCGGCCAGACACCCATCACCCGAAAAATCAACGACCAAACCGAATTGTTGTTGCCCGTTGATGGCAATACGATCAAATACAAAATCACATGGTAATGAACATTCGTTTTATATCAAATAATATCTTTTTCGCACGACTGGCTGTACTAGCTGCCATGCTCGTAGCGATTACCGCCCACGGTCAAGATCTACCCAAGGAACAGGATTATTATACCTTGACAACCCTGCCCGCGCCCGAGGGAGTAAACCTAGAAGGTGGTGGGGTACAGTCACTGCCCAACGGAAGCCTTGCAATCGCCACTCGCAGGGGTGACGTTTGGATCATTCAAAACCCGACCATGGCCAACGGCCAACGGGCCATCTTTAAAAAGTTTGCAAGCGGACTACACGAACCGCTCGGTCTCGCCTATAAAAACGGTTCTCTGTACACCGCACAGCGCGGTGAGCTCACCAAATTGACCGATACCAACGGTGATGGCATTGCAGACGAATACCGCACCATTTATGCCTGGCCGCTATCTACCCATTACCACGAATATTCATTTGGGCCTGTTTTAGCCCCCGATGGTACTTTCTTCGTTACGGGCAATGTAGCATTCGGCAATGAGGAATGGTGGCGTGGTGAAAGTCGTGTGCCGTGGAGGGGATGGACCATAAAAATCACCGAGGACGGTCAAATGGAACCTTGGGCCACGGGCATGCGTTCACCCGCAGGTTATGGCCTGGTCGACGGCGAGCTCTTCTATGCCGAGAATCAGGGCGACTGGATAGGTTCAGGAGGGATATGGCATCTGCCAAAAGGGGTCTTTACAGGACATCCCGCAGGATTACGATGGACGGGGGAACCGAATTCCCCCGTCAAGTTGACCGAAGAACAGTTCTATGCCCGTATCGATAAACGGCAAGTCAAAAAGAATGGGCGCTATGTGAAACCCGAAAACATCATCGACGAAGAGGACCCCGATTTTATGCACGAGCTGAAGGAATTTTTTCCTGAACTACAGCTACCCGCCGTCATTTTGCCGCACGGCATCATGGGAATCTCAAACTCGCAACTACTGGTCGATGAAACCAATGGCAAATTTGGTCCCTTTGTAGGGCAACTGTTC